>Ga0256405_10000729_pt1 | contig 103802 bp, 75 predicted proteins | sample RumenRJG_02DNA_FD_189096 | JGI IMG/M metagenome (GOLD analysis project Ga0256405, IMG submission 189096) | Bovine rumen microbial communities from Lethbridge, Alberta, Canada - RJG_02 | ecosystem: Host-associated > Mammals > Digestive system > Stomach > Rumen | place: Canada: Alberta...
CCCATGCATGATATAGAAAGCTGCTGTTCATTGTAATATTTGGGTTTGGTCACACAAATATACAACAAAATGGCGGCTTTCTTCTTTATTAAACTATAATTCTATCACTCGAAATGTCGGATGAGCCTTATTTTTTTATATAATTTACTTGTTTTTTCGAAAGATATTCACTAACTTTGCCACAAATAACAAATATTATGATTTATTAAAATCCCGATTAAATAATAACTAAATACATTGTTGGGAATTATGAAACAACGCTCAATTATACTACACTGGTGGCTGTTGGTATTTTTTGTCTCTTTGACCGTTACCCATAGGACACAGGCACAGGAATTGGAACTCCTCGACGAATACGAGTATAACAGCCCAAGAATTAAGGAAGCTAACGGACAAACGCGCAACGTCACTTTTAGCGGACGTACTATCTACAGCGACGGCGACTGGAACACGCTGTGTCTGCCGTTCAACATGTCGGAATCACAGATTGCCTCCTCACCCCTTGCCGGCTACACTATCAAGGCGCTCGACGGCACGCAGTCAAACCTTGACAGCGACGGCAAGCTGACGCTAAGTTTCAACACTGCAACGACCATAGAAGCCGGCAGACCGTATATTGTAAAATGGCCCGTGGGTTTCACCATTAACGACGAGGAAGACTGGGACACATTCGTTGGCAATGTGGCTGGGGGCACAACATACGAAGGACAGTTAGTAAAACTCAATGCCGACGTCAGCATTTCAGCTAAGGATATGGTAGGTACGGCAGAAAATCCCTTCAAGGGAATTTTTGACGGCGGCGGACATACAATTGCGTGCACTATCGATTATACCTCTCACGAGAGCGCAGCCCCATTCCACAACATATATAATGCAACTATCATGAACGTAAAGGTGGCAGGCAGCATTACCGGCATAAACCACTGTGCAGGACTGGTAGGAAACGCCAGCGGCACTAACTCCATAAGGAACTGTCGGGTGGCAGCCAACGTTACCTGCAGCGGTACCCACTGCGGCGGTGTGCTCGGTCATGGTGTGATGTCAACAACGTCTATCCTTAACTGTGTATATTCAGGCACTATCAATAGCACTACCACTACCAATGTCGGCATCATCTACGGATGGTCGGACGATGGTGATGCGGGAAATATCACTAACTGTCTGGCAGCGGGCACATACAGTGCTACAGGAACTAAAGACATGCTCCCGGGCAATGGCACTGACGTGGTTACTAACTGCTATAAGACAACCAACGTCGGTACGCAAGGCACCTATACCACCGCGTCGGCATCAGAGATCGCCAACAGTCTCGGCTCAGATTACTGGACAACGGAATCAAGCAATGTAATACCGAAGATGAACGCCAACAACAACTTGAAGAATCCCAAGTTCAACGGCGTTACCATCAGCGATACCACCAACGACACCAATTTCTCCGGCGGCACGTTCAAGGGCAACTACGACATATTCGCCATTGACGACGCCAACCGCGATCACATCCTGCTTTTCGCATCCCAGAACAAGATTGGTTATGCCAATACTTATCGCACACTGAATGCATTCCGTGCCTACATATACATCCCGAAGCCTGATGCCGTACGCAGCTTTGCTATGGACTTCGGCGATGACGGCACATTGGGCATACAGCAAATAGTAAATAGTAAATCGTCAAATAGTAAATCAGAGTGGTATTCCCTCGACGGACGACAGTTGCAGGGAAAACCCGCACAGAAGGGTGTCTATATCACAAAAGGACGAAAAATAATCATAAAATAAAGGGAGGACAAAACATTGAAGAAAGTAGCATACGCAAAACCCGCAATCCGTGTTATCAGACTCTATCCTGCAGTTCAGATGTTACAAGGCAGCCCAGAAGTGAAACAAATTGACAACACAGAGGGGTTCGTTTTTGACAACGACGGTCTGAACAACGAGGACGAACTGCGATAAATCCATTCCAATTAAGATTATAAACAAAACAGATAGTTACTATGGGCAAAACCACAAATATTCTGCGAAGTAGGTCGTGGCTCCTGCTGTTGGCACTCTTCGTATTGCTGATGCCTCAGCAGGCAGCGGCTGACGACGGTTACGACAAGTTCACCGACATGTCGTATAATTACAATATCTATGTAAGCGGAACGAATACCGTTACCATCTCTGTACCCTTGTACGACCAGGAAGGTGCCGACGCATGGATTAAAGACGGAAACCTTTATGCTTCATGGGAAGGTCAGCCGGAACTTAACCTTTTCCACTGGGCTATAAGCAATAGCAGCGGTATCTCCAGTGACGCGAACCACTGTCCTACTCAGCTCTATAGCGAGGCTCCGGGCTACTTCAACGTGAAGTTAGGCAACACCAATGGTGTCTATAGGTTAGACCCCGGGGCCATGCAATCCGTTCATGTTGCCCGCAACTCCGACGGAGTAACCTTCCAGCTCTCTGCCGTGTGGGTATTGCCGCAGGAGATATTGGGCAAGACCGTGAAGCTCCGCTGGCGCGTGCAACGCACCGGTACCAATCGTAGCACAGTATGGTTGGACGAGTATGCCGGACTTAAGGCTCCCCAACCTATCCAACTGCCTGAGGCCAACCCCGTATCGCCAGCCTTTATCTCTATGGCGACCATCAACAACAACAGTAAGGGAAAGATTGGGGTGCCCTGGTCGATGCTCCCTACCAAGATTGACAAACTGCGTTACGAATATACCGATGCCAACAACAGGGTTATCAGCAAGAACATGCCGACAACATCGAACAGCGGCATTATAGAGCTGAACGCATACGAGCCTCATCGTAACTTCCGCATCATTGCCGACTACTACGAGCAGCAGTCAGTAGGCGAATACCTCATCAAGGATGTTGTGTCGGAGCCGCAGGACATTAGCATGATTCATGCCCCTCACGGACTTACCGTCACACCTCTGGGCGGAGTCAATTCGAAAGTGGAGGTGAAGTGGAGCATCGGAAACACCACCGATGGGGACATATCGGAAATCGACTTCTTCGAGATACAGCGCTCGCTGACGGGCAAGGAGGAAGACTTCGTAACCATAGGTCAGGAGCCTTTCGCCCGTAACGGAAACGCTGCCAAGAACATATACACCTTCGTTGACAGCACTTTTGTGGATGCCATTGCCGAGTCTATGCTGAAGGATGGCTACACGCTGGAGAACCTGACCTACCGCGTGCGCCGCACCTTGACGCAGGGTTGGGGCTGGGGCATTGACAACCCCTGCTCAGCCACTGCCAAGTGTGTCATAGACAACATCCACCTGCTGCGCTTTGCCGACTATACACCTACTCCGGAGGACGAGCACTATAATGTACGCGTAGCATGGCAATATGTCGACGAGCACAATGCCGTGTGGGACGACCGTGCAAAGATGATGATGCGCCTCACCTTGAAGAACGGGGTTGGCGACACTGTGGAGGTTAAGAAAATACAGCTGAACAAAGAAGAGCGTGAGCAGCGCTATAAGGTAGTCAGCCTCTCCCGCCCCTGTGTGAACTATGATATCGAGCTATATGTAGATCGCGGCACCTCACCCCTCAACCTCTTCAATGCGGAGAAGATGAAGAAGGCATACTTCATGCCCATCCACAATGCTGACGACTGGAATACATTCCGTCAGGAGGTCATGCAAGCAGAGGGAAAGTATCCTGTGAATGCCCGCCTCTATGCCGACATCAGCACTGTCTCCTGTGCGGGCGATGAGACCTATCCCTATAATGGTATCTTCGATGGCAATGGTCACGCCTTGACCATAAACATCGATTATCATGGCAAATATCAGGCACCTTTCCGCTATGTGGGCAATGCCACCTTCCATAATCTGCACACGGCAGGTACCATCAAGTCCAGCGACCCGAACATCTCCGGTCTCATCGGAATGGTCATGGCAGACTCTACCGTTACTATTGAAAACTGTCGTTCGTCAATCAATATCAACAGTACCTATAATGGCGAGACAAAGAACGGCGGTTTCATCTCCAACGTGGGCAGCGGCTCAAGGGTCTTGTTGCGTAACTGTAAGTTCGATGCCGGCTTTGATGGAGAAAATTCTTTCGGAAACGGCGGTTTCATCGGGTGGGCAGCTTCCAATAGTAATATAACCATTGACAACAGCCTGTTTGCCCCGAGCCATATCAATACCGCAAACATAGGTTGCGACACGTGGGCACGCATAGATGATACAGACAACGCAAACGTCACGCTACACGTCAAGAACAGCTACTCCATGATGGAATATACGTCGCTGTTCACCATCTATAATGCCGCTGACTGGCATAAATTCAAGAAGATGGTTGAGGATGCGAAGAACCAGTACGATGTGAATGCCGTCCTTGCTGCCGACATTACGGTTAGCGACTACGTGGGTGGAAGCGAGACAGCTTACTACCGCGGCACCTTCAACGGCGGCGGACATACCATTACCTTCAACAGCTCGGGCCTCGCGGAGGAACAGATTGCCCCCTTCCGCTATGTGGGAGCCACTACCACCATCCGTAACCTGCATACGGCAGGTACCATTACTACCAGCAAAAAGGTTGCTGCCGGCCTCATCGCGGAAACTCTGACAGGCAGCACCGTCAGCATCGAGAACTGCCGTTCGTCGGTGACGATTAACAGCAGTGTGAATGGTGATGCCGCCAACGGCGGCTTTGTGGGCGGTCTGAATGGCACTGTCACCATCCGCAACTGTAAGTTCGACGGCAGCTTCGAGGGTGTCAACAGCCATTCTAACGGCGGCTTCGTGGGCTGGGTCAACAGCAACAACACACTGAATATCGAGAACTGTCTGTTCGAGCCGGATCATATTAGCACAAAGTTCGAAAACTGTGCGACCTGGGCACGCAAGAGTAACGCACCATCGGCTTTGGTAAAAGTAACGAACAGCCAAGTCATCACCGAGTATTCTCCGACGAGAATCATCATCCGCAACGCCAACGACTGGGAAAGGTTCGCTCAACTGGTGGATGCAGCCAAGAACAATTACTGGGTGGATGCCATCCTTCAAGCCGACATTACCACCGACAGGTCAGTTGGCCTCAGCGGTGCACCCTGGCGCGGTACCTTACACGGTAACGGTCACACCATCAATATTAACATTCAGAGTCCTCTCAACTCTTATGCATCACTCTTCCCCCAGGCTCGTGATGTCACTATCACCGACCTGCACGTAACGGGAACTGTCAACGGTGGTGACCATGCTGCCGGACTCATCGGCGGTGTCGCAGACGCTGACCCTCCCGTTACTCTTAACCGTGTGTGGGTTTCAGTAGAGACGACAGCGGCAAATTCAGACCTTGCAGGCGGTATCATCGGACATTCTGACCGTGGAACGGTGAATATGAACGACTGTCTCTTTGACGGTAAGGTTACCACTAACAATACTGACAATTCCTGGGCAGGCGAAATCATCGGCTGGTGCAATGGTGGCAATTGGTCATTACAACGTGTTTACGACAACGGCACGCCGTTGGCGAAGTGGATGTTCTTCTGCGTAGTTTATATTTCCGGTGACGGAGCAAAGCCTTGGGGCACCAATGAAAGCAGTTTCACCGTTACCCGTCACACGTGGGACAATGTGAACAAAAACAAAATGACCGACCAGAGCGCAGTGGTTGGTCTGATGAATAGCAGCCGAACCGGTACATGGCACCTTGTCGATGGCAAGGCTGTCCCCATTATGAACACTACAGAGAAAACTCTGACCGCAGCCGAGCTGGTCGCTACTCTTGGCAAGTACAACTGGAAAGTTGTTGACGGCAAGGTCGTTCCCTATTCAAATAGCCCATCGGAGACGGGTGAGGACGACGCTTTTGTCAATCTCGCCACGTGGACGAAGGATGGAGATACCGTCGTTCCTACCACCACGACGGCGACCGAGCCTGACTACAGTGCTACTACGCCTCCTGTCATTAAGGACAGTTTCTACCACTCGAGCACAGGTAAGATAGACAAGGAACTGCTGACGGAGACACTCCAGAGCAGCGTGGTGCTGACGTGGAATACCGACGGCAACCCCATAGACTACTTCACGGTGCAGCGTCGCGAGGTGGGCATCGCCGACACCACATGGGTGAATATTGCCACCAATCTGGACCAGATGACCTACGAGGACAAGACGGTGTCACCGCTGAAGACGTACCAATACAGGGTTTGTGCGACAGCCGATTGCGAAGGTCAACACTTCACACATACCGACCCGACGAACGGTGCATGTAAGAACACCGGTCGTCTGGAGGGTTACGTACGCTTCAACGACGGTACAGGTATCCCCAACATCACGGTGAACATTGCGGGAGGAAGCGTCCAGACTTCCGTTATCACCGACGAGAGCGGTCACTATGTTGCCGACGAACTGCCTTATCAGGGAACAACACGCATCACGTACAAAGTGACTGCCGGCAAGATACAATCCGAAGTGAACACATACAACGTAACATTCGACGAAAAGACCAACGACGTACTTGTACACGAGATTACTGCCACCAACGGCTGTCGCTTCTCTGGCTACGTGACATACGAAGGCACCAGCATCCCCGTCAAAGGCGTTAACTTCCTGCTTGACGGCAAGAGACTGCACAACGCGGCAGGAAAATATGTAGAAACTGACGAAGAAGGTAATTTCTCGTTCCGCGTAGTGCCTGACGACCACATCATTCAGGTTGTCAAGGACGGTCATACCTTTGTGAACAACGGAATGTACTCACGTAATTTCTCCGGTGACGTGGCAAGCATCAATTTCCATGATGCTACCAAGGTAAAACTGATAGGTCGCGTGGTCGGCGGTACCGACCAGGGCAACATGCCTATGGGCAACAACCTGTCGAAGAACAACTTAGGCGACGACCTGCAGATGGTGATGACCTTAGAGGGTGACACCAAGTCGTGGCTGGTTTACGACAACCAGAACCCCGAGCGCACCGAACGCGACACGGTCTATATGCATGCCGGCAATAAAGGGCATCAGACTAAGGTGAAGACCTATCGTAAGCGCATGGAGGTGACCCCCGACCCCGCTACCGGCGAGTATATACTGATGCTGCCGCCGGTACGCTGGAAGGTGCAGCAGGTTTATTGCAAGGGCTATCCTACGCTCTTCCAGGAGGGACAGGTAAGCGAGGTCATAGACCTTACCAACAGTCTCACCCCGAAGGACACCACCTACGTGGGTAGCTTCATGGATGTTGATGGCAATACCGTCTATCAGCCAAAGGCAACATACAACGCTATCTACAACCGCATCTATCGCAATCCGGTAGAGCTGACATATAAGCAGTTGGGTTACGACACGTTCGACTACTTCGGCGACAAGAACTATGCGAGCACCACCCTGAGTGGCGACAAGGTGCAAGTGCCGCTGGCATACAAGAACCCTGCCGACACGACGAAGGCTCTCTACACCTTCGGACACCCGGTGTTCAGTCTGGAGCGCAAGTACTTTATCCAGGTGCAGGTAGCAGAGAGCTATCCGTACAACAACGACATTGCTTCCGAAAAGATTGACTATGTGCGTATTGGCGGTGGTGTTGCCACCATGCACAACGGCATGCGCCAGGGCGTTGCCGTGGATACGCTGCACTTGGACAGTCTGGGACAGGGAACCTTCATGCTGAAAGCCGACCAGGTAGCTCAGCCGGTGGGTAGGGAGAACGCCCTGAAGACCGTGACCTTCAGTGTGCTTCAGGACGGCACACACTTTGAGGCAAAGCCGCTTCAAGGTTACGTGCTTAACCTGTTCCCGATAGGAAGTGGCAAGGAACTGTTGACCGACGGTCAGCCGATGCTCTTCGACATCCTGCGCGACCCGCCGGGAGCCCACAGTTCTGCAACCCTTTCCAAGGGAGCATCGCTCAACAGTTCTTACTCCATGCACCTGTCGATGGAGGGCGGAGTGTCGTTTAGCTTCACGTATGCAGATAGATATACCTGGTTCAATGGAGATGTGTCCGGCACTATTGCCGAGAGTGTAGGTATCGTGCCATATACTGGTGGCATCCTTGGTTCCGTACGCGATAATGAGAAGGTTGATGTCCAATGGACAGAACTCATTTTCAACTATGAAGGCACCAAGGCATGGTCATATACTATGAATATTAACAACAACGTAAGCACCAGTGCAGATCCGAGCATGGTGGGAGCCGATGCCGACCTCTACATCGGTATGGTGCAGAACGTTCAGGTAACACCATTGTCATCTATCCATGCCATCTCCGACAGCCTGTATCAATCGCGAATAGCTCAGACAGGCATTGGCAATGACAATCCTAACGGTGAAGTAGCCCAATACGCTGACTACGGAACTTTGGTACATCTTGCCGAGGGAGAGGATGCCGACGGCAATAAGTTCCACCTGGTACGTGACATATCGTTAGGCTACGGTCCGAAGATTAAGTCGCAGTTTATCTACTCTCAGAGGCAGATTCTGGAGGAGATAATCCCCGACAAGGTTAAGGAAATCTTTAATCTTCTTTATGTAGGTACTCAGGAAGATGCCCAACAGATTGCCAACTCAACGGGAAAAGCCGTCTATCGTTCGCTGCGCGAGCCTACCGACCCGATGTTCGGTTATAGGAATTACGTTTATAATACGGACATCATGGAGGCTAACGACACCACCCACTATGTCATCGTGCTGCCTTTTGATAAAAAGCCTGCCGACTATCCTGACCAAATCATTCAGAAGAGCGAGATTATCTATGCGTGGACAAAGATGATTGCGCAGAACGAGCGCGAGAAGCTCAATGCCACCGACCTTCTGACCAGCTACGACATTGCCGGTGCACAGAGCGTTAACTACAGCGAGACATTCACCAGCAACTACACCAACTCCACGGCGATGTACTTCCCCTTCGGCGTTCAGCCCGACTACTTCCCGGGTCAGGGTAGCGGCATTGGCACCTCTATAGCAATGAATGTTGTTAACTATGGCTTAGGAGGCCTCTTAGCCTATGCTGAGTCCTTGAAGAGACTCTACCCGGAAATTACCAGTAGTAGAATGAATATAGATAGGAACACCGGAACCAATTCTACAATGACTTTTGATAATAGCTTTTTCAAGTGGTTCCTACTGCCTGTGCTTAAGTCAAAGGTCGTCGGCACCAACAGCATAAACAATAGCTATACTCGTTCGGAGTCATTCAACATTAGCCTAAATCCTGACAGCCGTCTGAGTGTGGATGTCTATCGCATACCGATGTCTAACATCAGAGACATAATAAAAAAAGTCGGCCCCGAAGATGTCTTCAGCACTTACAATTTTGAAGGCTTGTCGGCAGACGCTATTGCTATGCTGAAGGATAAGTCCAATGCTCCCGACTTTGGCGGACCGAGCCGCTTCATTTACCGCACACGCGGCGGTTACACCTCCGCCCCTTGGGAGGACCAGCGCACGACGCACTTCTACGAGGCTGGTTCTATCCTCGACGAGCGCACGCTGAAGATTGACAACCCGACCATCAGCCTCGACAAGCATAGCATCAGCGGCGTTTCTGTCAACGACGCGGCACGCTTCACCGTCTATATTGCCAACGAGAGCGAGAAGCCGGAAGCCACCGGTGGCGTGAGTGTCTATCAGCTGTTTGCCGCTGACGATACAAACCCCAACGGAGCCAAGCTTAGTGTCAACGGACAACCGCTGACCACTGGCGGCATGTCCGTAAGCGTAGTGCCGGGCAAGACCACAGAACTGCAGTTGGAGGTGCGCCCCGGCAACGGGTTCGACTATGAGGGACTGACCATCGGTGTCGTGTCGCCATCGGATGCCCTGCACGCTAAAGCAACGACAAAGTTCGACGTTCACTTCCTGCGTGAGGCGGGAGCGGTGAGCATCTCGGCACCGGCAGACAAATGGGTACTGAACACCTTTGCCCAGAAGGACCCGGACCGCGGATGGTACATACCGGTAACCATCAGCAACTTCGACCGCCACCAGCACAACTTCGACCATATTGAGTTCCAGTACAAGGAGACACAGCGTGGCGACGACTCGTGGACGAACCTCTGCTCGTTCTATGCGGACTCTACGCTGATGGCGAACGCTAACGGAATATGTAAACTGATGGAGCCTAACGGCAACATCGTTACTGAGTTCTTCGGTGACGGAACGGTGATGGAGCGGAGCTACGACCTACGTGCCGTACTCTTCACTCGCAACGGAGGCACCTTCCTTACCTCCTCGTCGAAGGTTATCAGCGGCGTGAAGGACACCCGCCGTCCGCAGCTGTTCGGAACGCCGGAGCCGAAGAGCGGAATACTCAACCTGAACGACGATATTGTATTCAACTTCTCTGAGGATATAGAAAACAACAACCTGAGCGACAAGACCAACTTCGAGGTGAAGGGCGAGGTGAACAACAACGCCCTCTCCGAGATGGTAAGCCTACAGTTCACAGGACAGTCCAGCGTAGAGAGTGAGGCAAGACGTAACTTCAGCGGCAAGGACCTGACCATAGACCTGCGGATAAGACCCGACACGCTCACGGGACGTGACATGCCGCTGTTCTCGCACGGCACCAACGGTCAGAAACTGCAGCTGTGGCTTACGAAGGACTTCCTTCTGAAGGCTGTAGTCAACGGACAGACCTTCACGTCTGACTCGACTATCAAGCCGAATGCCTTCCGCCATGTGGGTGTCAGCATCAACCAGAAGGACAGCACACTATTACTCTACTACGAGGACAAAACTATAGGCAAGCACAAGATGAAAGCCCTCTACTCGGGTACGGGTCCGCTCATCTTCGGTCGCACCAACGAGCTCAACCGCAACCAGAGCCAGTACTACGAGGGTCGCATGATGGAGGCTCGCCTGTGGTACAGGGCTATGGACATCGGGCTCTTCGACACCTACGGGTTACAACGTCTGACGGGCTACGAGAAAGACCTCGTTGACTACTATCCTATGAACGAAGGCTCCGGCGACTATGTCACTGACCACACTCAGGGTGCCAACGCCAAACTGATAGGCGCTACGTGGGCTATGCCGCACGGCATGTCGCTGCATTTAGAGAAGGAGGACAACGGAATGGAAATGACCGACGTGGCACTGAACCGCACCAGCGACCACGACTACACGCTGATGTTCTGGTTCAAGACCGACAGCAACGGGCGCGGCACACTGCTGAGCAACGGCAACGGCACTAAGGAAGAGAGCGACGCACGGAACCGTTTCAACCTCGGATTTGACGGTGACAAACTGATGTACCGTTCTAACGGCTTTGCTGCTCACGTGGAAGGCGACTGGAGCGACAACCGCTGGCACCACTACGCCATGACGGTGAACCGCGCACGTAACATTGTCAATATATATGTTGACAAGGAGCTGCGCACGTCGTTCGCTGCCGACAGCCTCGGCGGTATCAGCGGCAAGTCGTACATCGGTGCGACAGAGGGCGGCAACACTCCACTGAAGGGCAACATCGACGAACTGATAGTGTTTGCCCAGGCTCTGCCGGAAACGCTCGTCAAGACCTACGCAACGAAGAGTCCTAACGGCGACGAGAAGGGACTGATTGCTTACTTAAGCTTCGAGCACCAGGAGCGTAACCAGATGAACGAGATTGTCATGACACCATACGTTTACAGCAAGAAAATCTATCTGGACGCTAACGACAACATAAGATATCAGGAAGACCCTGTTACGCACCAGCCGACAGGCATCCCGGTACGCGACTACCTGTTCACGGACAACATTAACAAGATCCTGGCACACATCGACGAAACGATGGCGGCGCCCGTAGTGCCTTACGAGGAAGTGACGAACCTGAAGTTCGACTTCATAGGCAGGGGCAACCAGATACTGGTAGATCTCGATGAGAAGGCTGCCAAACTGAACCACCGCAATATATACGTGACGCTGCGCGACGTGGAGGACAGGAACGGCAACACCATGGCGTCGCCACAGACGGCATGCTACTACGTCACGAACAGCAGTCTGCAGTGGCTGGCGAACCGTAGGGACGCTACCATCATGTACGGCACCGGCGAAGACGATGGTCAAGAGCTGACATTGCCGTTCTTCAACAATAGTGCTACGGTACACAACTACATCATTGGAAACTGTCCGAGGTGGTTGATTCTCGACAAATACAGTGACGTGATAGCACCTCAGAGTTATGATGTCATTACGGCGAAGGTCAACAAAGACCTGAACATCGGTACGTATAACGAGATTATCTACCTCACCGACGAGAATGGCATTACCGAACCGCTATACCTCAACCTCACCGTCGAGGGCGAACAGCCCGAGTGGTCACAGGGTGTGGATAGCGACCTGCTGGAGAACTCCATGAGCATAAGCGGAGAGGTTTATCTCTACGACGAACTGGACACTGACTCCCGCGACATCGTGGGCGCCTTCGACAACGACAACGTATGTCACGGCTTCGCGAACATCAGCTACAACGCACTGTCTGGCGACCACGGACTCTTCCTCACCGTCTATGACAACCAGAAGAGCGGCAGACCGCTGATGTTCCGTCTGTGGCAGTACAGCACAGGACGCGAGATTGTGCTCACCACCACACCTGCCATCACCTTCACGAAGGACGCCACCTTAGGCACCGACAAACCGGTACGCTTCGAAGGCGGCGAGGCATTCATACAGAACTTCAAGCTTAGCAAGGGCTGGAACTGGGTATCGTTCAACGTTGAAAGCGAACAACTAAGCGACATGGACGCACTGCTCAGCAGCATGCACTGGAACGACGGTGACATCATCACCGAGTTAGGAGGCTCTCTGACAATGACCTACGAGGGCGACAAGAAACGGTGGGTGGCTTCTGAAAGAACGAGTAACCGGAAGGTATCTCCAAGGAAGTCGTATGCTATCAAGGTGCAGGAGGACTGCCTCCTCCCCATCGGCGGTACTATCATCAAGGACAAGAGTGCACGCACAATTCTGGTGAAACATGGATGGAACGCCATAGGCTACACGCCGATAGCCAACCTTACCGTGGAAACGGCTCTTAGCGACTACTACGACCATGCTCAGCAGGGCGACGTCATCAAGAGCCATACCGAGTTTGCGTACTTCACCAAGTCGGGCAACACGGGTCGATGGCGCGGCAGTCTGCAGTATATGAAACCAGGTGAGGGCTATATGCTACTGCGCAAGGATGCCATGACGACATCATTCGTCTATCCGTTCTACGAACTGAACAGCTACTTCCGTGAGGACTGGACTTCGGGCAATGCTCGCAGGGCTCCTGTGCCGAGCAGTTCTACGATGAGTGTCAGTGCCGTCGTCGAAGGCGTGGAGACCGAGGACGGTGACGTGCTGGTGGCTTACTCTAACGGTGTCGAGGCAGGAAGCGTCGTCATAAACTCTCAGCTGTCAACAGTCAACTACTTGAGCATAGCCGGCGAGAACAGTAATAAGATATGGTTCGCCATAGAGCGCGAGGGCGAGATTGTTGCCTCTACCGGTGAGGTTATGACCTTCAAGACCAACGATGTCGTCGGCAGTCCTGACACGCCGACAACTATAAGCTTCGTGAAGTCTGACTACGAAAACGGACAGTGGTTCACCATCAGTGGCATGCCACTGCCGAAGAAACCTGCGAAGAAGGGACTCTACATCTTCAACGGCAAGAAAGTAGTGGTTAAATAATTAAATTGAAAAATAAATAGTAAATAGTAAATAGTCAAATAGTAAATTAAGAATATGAAAAAAACAAAGATAATATTCGCTGTGCTGGCAAGCCTCTTCTTAGGGGCTTGCAGCAGCAGCGACAACAGCGACAACAGCGACAACAAGCAGCCCAGCTATACGGAGACCGCACAGACGGAGGCTCCCGCGTGGGGCATGGACTGGAGCAACAACCAGGAGCGTCCCGACTGGACGGAGCCGGACTTTCTGTCAATCTACGAAAACTGGACCGTCATGAAGGTGCAGATAGAAAAGACACTGGAGCCGTACACCTCTGAGGGCGACCTGTTGGCACTCTTCGTTAACGGCGAGCTGCGAGGACTGGCCGGACCTGCCGTCATCGTCGGCAGTGACCAGGTGGATAACGGTAAGTTTGTGCTAAAGGTATGGGGCAACGAAACGGGCAACGAAACCGTTAACATGTCGCTACAGTACTATAACCAGACGTTGAAGCACGTCTTCACACTGTCGGAGGATATAAGTATGAACTCCGACGAGACAACGGGCATCGACAACGACTTCGTACCCGAATTCACCAAGGGCTCTGCCAAGTACCCCATAACGAAGACCGTTACCGTGGAGCCTGTCCTGAACGGTGTGGGACTTACCCCTGCCGGCGACAACCCCATAGGAGCATTCGTCGGCGAAGAGTGTCGCGGAACGGCGACGCTCTCGCAAGGCGGCACCACCCATCTCACCATCTACGGGCGCAGCGCCGGCGAGTCGGTGACGCTGAAATACTACGACGCCGCTAAACAAATTCTATATACCATCCCCGACGCGGTGAAGATGTAGTCACCAAAGGAATACAAAAAAATCCGGACTGCTCACTTGGAGCGGTTCGGATTTTCATTTAAATATCCTTATACTCCTCCTGCGCATCAAAGCAGGGGCAGGACTTGCTAACGTTGGGCAGGTCGCGGTGGCCGAGGATGTGGGCCTGGGGGTGTATAGCAAAAAGACCGATTTCTTTGACCTGAGGGTATGGTGTTGCTATCACCTCAAGGCGGAGACAAACGCTCCATTACAGGAAAAATCATGGTTGAACCCAAAATTGACCGTTAAACTTTCATAAAAGAAAAACGGAACCTAAAACGGAACCTCTAAAGTGAAGAAAAACAAAACCCGCTGATTTTCAGCAGGTTTCATTTTTTTGGAGCGGAGAGAACAACAAAGCCCCAAGGTTTTACCTCGGAGCTTTGAACCTGTTCAACCTGCGGAGAGAACAGAATCTATTGTTCTTCACATCTCTACCTTTTATTACCTATTGGAAACCAACAACATACAGCGGTCTTACTGCTTGACGTTATTTGTCACCTCTAATTGTTTCATCATGTAATTGCCTGCAAAGATAGGCATTTTCTCTGGAATGGCCAAACCTTTCAGTATATTTTTGTTGGTCAGATAAATAGTTGCGACTATTGTTGCTAAATACAGATTTTCTTCGTACCTTTGCATCGCAAACAGGCAGAAGTGTAAAAGGTGGCGATAGTCACGTAATGTGAGGCACCTGCCTGCTGATGGTGCTTGGGAAGTAGCATGGCAACTGGCTACACGCTTTGACGGTTAAATCCCAGCCAAATCCTGAAGAACAGGAAGGAAAGGCCACAGGGATCCTACGGGATTTCTGTGGTCTTTTGTTTTTATGCACTCTTGATCTGCCTTGCTGATACCCAGAAGGAAAGCGGGCGTCTCTTTCATACAGGCAGAGAGTCCTTCGACTTGAGAATTTCGCCAAAAAACTATCAATCTAAGAGGACAATCTGCCTTTTTTCTTGCAGAATTGAACAAAATAAAAATAAAATGCGTACCTTTGCAGGGACATATAAGAAGTGCCTACGACTTGTAGATTCGCCAGATCAAATAGTATTCGACAGGCACAGAGAACGCAACTCACTAATAGTGGGCTGCCCTCTGTGGTTGGATACGGGCCTCTGGCGAAGCCTTCAAGTCGACACGGAGGCGGCCCACTTCTTTAACCAATAACAAATAGTCCTATCCGGCTGTCAGGGGCACTTGATAATTCGCCAAATGGAAGAAACTAAAATTTGTCCTTATTGCGGGGAAGAGATCTTGGCAGTTGCCAAGAAATGTAAGCACTGTGGTGAGTGGCTGAAAGAGGATGTCCCTAATACGGGAAACGTTTCGCTCCTTAAAGATGAAAACAAGCTCTATTGTCGCCATTGTAATCAACCTATCAGCATTGATGCAGATGTTTGCCCTCATTGTGGAAATAGAGACCCATTCTTCTTTGCAGCCATCAAAAAAGAAGAAAAGACTTATAAGGAGTCTTGGGGACTCTTATTGTTGATAGCACTTGCTGTCGAAATCGGATTCCGTATTTTTACAGATCACTCTGGTTTTCTCAACTGGCGGTTCCCTCAAGCCGCTGCATATATCCTACTTTGCGTGATAGCTCTCCTTGCATTTTGGGCTATCCGAAAATCTTTACGAGAAGAACATGAAAAAGAGATGACTGTCACATTCACAAAGGTTGGCGATGAGAAAGCCATTGACAGATGGAAGAATAGAGTAAAACAAATAATAGATTAACAAATTATGAAAAAGAGTATTATTACATTGGTAATTGCGATGGTGGCAATGAGCTGCTTCGCACAGTCAAAGAGTATCGAGCCTGAGTACATCGGGCAAGTGGTAATTCTGAACACCGACAGCACGACAACACTGCTGCAGAAGGAAACAGCGAAGATGAAGGCAAAGTCCTCCAAGTGGGGTATGCTGCCTATTCCTGGTGCTGGAATGCTGGACAAGTCAAAGGTGAAGCTAACTATTAAAGGATCTGAAGCTCCGGTAAAAGTCAAAGCCGGACCACTGACATTGGTTATCAAAACGGGTAACAACGAGAAAGATCCTAAGGAGGTGTTTGGGGTATGGAAGCTGGAAGTTGAGAAAAAGGCTCGCACATTCCTGATGGCTGAAGCGGGATTCCTCTCCGGTGTCACAGCAACTACGAACTATAACAACGTGCCATTCGTAGCGAAGAAATATGGCGAGGGCTGCTATATTATCTTCTTTGACAATATAGAGCCAGGCGAATATGCGGTGAATACCGACTTTGCAAACCTCTCGACATTCAGCGTACAATAAATAGTCTGAGACTTTAGATATTACTAACGACAGCAGGACTGTGATAACTGACATAGATATGATGCTAAAACTAATCCTAACAATACTTTTTATCGGCATATCCCTGAATGGAATTGCCCAAAAGGTAATAGCAGACCTGCGGAACGTAGCTCCGCCCGGACTACTGAACCTCGAAATTAAAACATTCACAGATAATGACTCTATCTATTATCTGAAATTCAATACCCGAAGTCAGAAACCTGGAGAGTTTTACTTTATGTTTATCACACCAGAAATTTCTGATACCATTGTCCAGTGTGCCCTGAATAAGTCTTTCAAGTACAGTAAACGACTGATGTGGATGCAGTCGTATATTGACAGTACAGATGTCAAGAACATGGACTATAGCAAGGTATGGACGAAATACAAGCCAAAGAAGATATACCAACGTAACGGTTACTCAACCAAGGAGAGCTTTGGCTTCATACCTGCGTGGCGTGAATATACCAAGCAACATAATCTGAACTGGGATGGTACCAAGAAAAAGGATCCAACCATTCAGGAGTGGATAGCATTCCTTAAGGTCTTACGACAGGTGGGAGCCATGATGCCACAAGGTGAGACACGACCTTTGGTGGATCAGATTAGGAACCTGCCTTAGTTATCTTACGACAGTAACACTGACGAACTCTCGCTAATAGTTCACAAGAGCTGCCTTCCTCGATGGAAAGTAGCTTTTTTTCTTCAAATGGGTCTTAAAATAGTTAATTCAAGAGTTTTTACGTCCTATTTTCTTTTTTCTTTTTTTCTCAGCATAACTTCGCAGTCAAGTCTGAAAGTAGGCGGAGTGTGCTTGCACCCACGTTTAGAAAAAAACGATAAGCCTAATTACCGTTTTTAAAAAAAACGCTGTGACAGCCCCCTGTTCCTGACGGGGAGCAAGCTCGGGGGAAAGGATACTCTTCGCAAAAAAATACAGACGGGGAAAGAAAAAGTAAAACAAAAAAATCATGACAGTATGGCAAAGCAAGTTTTCGACCTAAGACCCGGCAAAGGTATAAGCGCCGGAGAGAGTAGAGAGCACCTAAGGAACTACTCTGTGATGAATCCCGACGAGAAGAAAAACGGATACTACGACCCTACCAGGGTAGACCTGAATTTCGAGGTCGGGAAAGGTGGGATTATCATGCCTGTAAATAAGAACTATTCTATTGACCAACGATTCGTTGACAATCTTCGCAACCGTGGCATTGAGGATCCCAACAAAAAGAAAAAAGAACAAGGTAAAATGCCTAACAGAAATACCATTGCGAACATCATCCTCGGTGGGTCACGAGACCAGATGCACCGATTGGCATACGGTGACCAAAAAGTAAATCTTACACGCGGTGCCGACAACAGTCATATCCAACGCAAAGAGGATATCGAGAAATGGGCGAAGGATATGTATGACTTTGTCAGCAAACAATTCGGTGAGGATAATATTGTTGCTTTCATTGTTCATCTTGACGAGAAGAATCCACATGTTCATTGTACCGTTGTGCCAGTTAATGAGAGAAACAGGATATCCTATCACAGTGTCTTCGGAACGGATAAAGAAGAGTGCCGAAAGAAATTTGATTTCCTACACGATGCCGTTGCCACCGTCAATGCCAAATGGGGGTTAAAACGCGGCGATGATATCAACATCACGGGAGCCAAGCACAGAACATCTGAGGAGTACTGGCAATGGCTGAAGAAAACTTGTGAAGACCTGGAACAGAAAGTGGGTGGCAGGATAGAGGAACTGAACCTTCTCAATAGGGAAATGCAGCGCACTGACATCAAGACTAAAGGTCTGGCGAAAATGGTGGAGAATCTGAATAAGAATAAAGCGAATATCCTCCAAGAAATCGAAGACCTGAAAAAGCAGGCTGCTAATGGGAAAATTACCCAAGAGCAGCTGGACAAAGAGATATCAGCCCGACAGTCTAAACTGGACGACATAGAGGGGAGACTGCAAGATAAAACTCAGAAGCTTAGAACAGCTGAACAGCAACTTGCAGAGATTACCAGAAGAAGGCTGGAGGCTGAGCGCGATTACCACGCCTTACAGCGTGCCATCAACAAAGATCGCCCAACGCTACAGGATCGGACTTTGCGAGATGTAAGTTCGACAGGATGGGACATCGTAGTTGAGGAAGCCCGAAAACTCCAAGGTAAGCTTCAGAAGTTGCTTGATGGCCTTGACGATGAGACCAGAGAAGACCTCGACGCTATCTTCCAAGGTTCCATTGTCGAGGATCTGGCAGAACGTGGCAATGAAATTGCTGCAGTTGCCACAGCACTGTCTTTAGGATACCTCAAAGAAGCTGCCACCTTCGCAGAGTCACACGGAGGAGGTGGCGGCAGCCCAGAAGGTGGATGGGGAAAAGACCCATGGGAAGATGACGATTTGTGGAGAAGAAGATGCTTCCATATGGCCAGGGCCATGATGAGACCAGCGAAGGGGCGTGTAGTACAACGCTCCGGTGGTGGATTCCACAGATAACGGTCATTTCTTTTCTTCCATTTACAATTGCTTTTTACTTCTTGTTCATAAGATAATCATTAACGTCTTTATAAGGGGCGAAGCGGTGTCGTATGTCAACTGCGGATGCAATTGCATTTTGTATTTCCATGGTTGCTTCGTCACCGCTCTTGTCGTTGTCGAGAGCAAGGTACACTTGATTATGTAACGGTTTCAAAACCTCGATGCCAGCCGCTACCAAAGCAGTAGAGTTCAGAACAACATAATTATGTTTCACACCACCGCATAGGGTTGCGAACGATAACATGTCCATAAAACCCTCGAACACTATGGTGGGAGCACCATCGATATGCAAATGGGTTGTTATCCCCTTGGGTGTAGTCCCACCTTTATAGCCTTTAGGATTTCCCTCGTATGGTGCTCCTCGAAGTTCATAACCTCCGAGGTCATTGGCGTATGCCAGAGCATACAAGTAACTGTCACCTTCCTTGAACGAGTAGTGCGCTTCTTTCAAGAACCGCTTGGCGATATCGATGCAAACCTTCCGGCTATACAGGTATGCAAATAAACCTTTGGACTGAAGTTTCATAACATCGAACTTCGTAAAGCCACCTTCTTTCTTCTTTTCCCCGTTCTCTTCAAAGATGGGCTGGGAAAAAGAAAAAGAATCTGGTACATATTGGGCCAGCTCTTCACAAGCACGTCGAACATCTCTGGTGTTAAGACATCGCATGACCAAATCAACAACACTACCGTGTTCTCCTGTGGCCATGTCATGCCATCCCCTGCCGTTGGCTGTTACTGACAATGAAGGATGGGTATCCTCTCGCCATGGTGCTCTATACATGAACCCGTGAGCAGTCCTTTTCACTGGCTCACCCAAATAGTCCAAGCAGGTGTATTTCTCTTTTATTTGTTTGATGTTCATATTACAATTCTTTACATTACAAATAAATGGCTAAATTTTTACTCATCGTATAGAAATAAAAAAGTTACAAAGTTACGAATTGGCAAATAGGCTGATATTCAACTGCTTACAGCGTAACCTTTTTGTAACATTGTAACTTTTTCCCAAGAAGGTTTTACGAGGATGCTCAAAAAAGTTACAAAAAGTTACAAGAAAAGTTACACAAGAAATCCTTTGATTATCGGGGTTTGAAAGCATTTGTAACATTGTAACTTTTGTAACCGTATTTTTGTTGGAGTCTATTTTTATCATAAATAGCATGATATGATTTGAAGAAAATATTAAACAAATTGACCTATAAACTAAAACAACTTCGAATGAGATGGAGAAAAATAATCTTGAATTAGAGATCTGTAGATAGTGTATGGCTTTCCTGGACCATCCTTCTTGATAACCACAAAGTTCTCATGCTTGTCTATATCGTAGATTTCGAATCGCTCTGTTTTCTTGCCTGCTACCAATCCCCATTTGGTAAGAACCTTCTTTATCTGGATCTTATCAAGATTGTATCTTGCCTTTTTCGAGAACGAGCCGCTTTTTTCCGCAAGTTGCAGTAGATTTGTTGCGCTAAATCTCTGCTTTTCCTTTTTTGTCTGCGCGAAGAAATCTACAAGCATATCCCGAAGCCCTGCCTCTACTTGATCTACGTTAGCCAGTGAGGATGATACAATCTTATCCCAAGCTGACGTATGGGTTTCCTTAGGCGTAAACCACAAACGGTCATGACCGCTTGTATATAGCATGCGCTTTTCAAGAAAATAAAGGAAGGCGGGTATCTCCTTCCTACATTCTTCGAGGAAGTTTTCATCTGGATCACTATCCCTTATGACTGGCACCTTCCTTACCCAATGACGGGTATCAGTTCTTTCTATGATGGTTGGATTTATCTCGTCGTTTGAACAAAGCACAATCTTGAAGTAAATCTTTTTGTTCTGCATATCCTTTCCCTTACCTTCAGCAGGAATATACTCTGCTGTAGCATACGTCTTAAATTGATTGATGATTTTGGGATCGGTATTCTTCGTTTCCTCGACAAACACAAACAACTTCTCTACCCATGTGGAATTAAAATGTGTCTCGAAGGAATGGTTACTGAGAGCCATAGCATTTTCGCCAAGAAAGCTCTTAAAGAAATTACAGAAGGTAGACTTACCTGTTGTATTCTCAGTACTGACGAGCACAAGAATAGGAAGACGCTGCTTAGGCTTAGTATATATCAGCTGTGCGTAATCGAGACCAAGTTCATACTGCTCGCCAAATATATGTCTGAACAATCTCTCTATATGTTTCCAACAGCCCTCCTGGGGGATATGAACCAACGGACGATATAGATTGAAATATTTATCGCCAGTCTGAGTCATAATATACTCCTTGTAGTTCAGATGTTCAGGAATATAACAAGTATTTATACACTTGCCTGCAGCTCCTACAATAGCCTTACCAAACTCTTTGCCATAATCGGCAATAATATTCTCTTTACTATATTTTTCAAGCGTGAAATCACCATCAGGATTCTGACATTTTTTAAACCATGTTCCTCCTATCCGAACAAAATTCGGCGCAATTTGTTCAACTGTTTGCTGAAGATTATCAGCGTTATTCTTGATAATATCGGATGCCGTTTTAATGTTATTTTCTTCCATAATTCTCGACTTTTTTGTTAATTTTTTCAAGTTTATTCGAAAAAACTTGGAAATTAGGAGAATTATGCGTACCTTTGACCTCGTTGAAAAAAGAACAAAGAAGCATTCTCCCTTCCGCTTCGACTACTGGCTTAGAGTTTCCCCCTCTGAGCCAGATTCTTTTTATGGTGGTCTTGACAACATATCCTTTTTCTTTTTGCCCGTTATCTATGCCAGCCCCGGTGCTGGGGCATATCGTCTTCCAGTTCTTCGTCTTGCTCGTTCTGCTGGCAATGAATGGTGTCCTCGAAGAGCACCTTTCCGTTGAAGCCGTCATCGGCCAACTCTATTAACTGTTTTTTCAGACCGTCTACACTACGCTCGTACTGTTTCGTCGAGCAGGTTGTACACAGCCTTTGCCTGTCCTCGGTTAGTCGTACGGTACTGTTCATCGCCATCTATGGCAATTATGTAAGTTTTTTCTGCCATAACTTCTACTACTTTAATTTGTTCTCAATTTCATTGACAGCTGCTACAACAGTCTTGGGCAACAGCTTAGCATAAATTCGCTCAGTCATTTTGATGGTCGAATGACCGCAGACCTTCGACACTATCTCGATAGGAACACCAGCATTGAGAAGGAGCGTGGCTCCAGTGTGCCGAGCCCAGTGCGTGGTGACGGGTTTGTCAATGCCAGCAGCAACGGCCACCTCCTTCAAGTAGGCGTTGTACTTGACATTTGACAGCAGCGGCAACTTGCCCTTGTACTTTTCAAGAATCTCTATGGCTGGCGACATTATAGGTACGGTGTACTCTATCTTTGTCTTTCCACGATGACCGATGTACACCTTCCGGCCATCCACCTCCAGGATCTTCTTAACATTAAAAGCCCGAAGGTCGTGATAGCTTAGGCAAGTATAGGTGTGGAAAATGAAGAGATCACGTACACGCTCCAGCCTGTTATCCGGCATCGTTGCAGTGCGTACCTGCAGAAACTCTTCTGGCGAAAGACACTTATCAAGACCATCATAGTCGCTGCCCTTCTCTATCTTCACTCGATCGTAAGGGTTCAGCTGTAACAGCCCTTCCTTCTGGGCATCGAGGATGAAGGAGTTTAAGAACCGATGATAGTTGTTCCAACGACTCTTAGCCTTCATATCGTTCTTCTTCAAATAGCGGTCAAGCTCCATCACCTTACTTTCTGTCAGGTCGTAGAACGTTTTGATCTTGCCGTAGTCCTTTAGGAACCTAAGAAAGCGGTCATAGCGTTCCTGGCTGTCAGTAGCCTTGCCGTACTTCCTTATTTCAGCCCGCTTCTCGCAGAAATCCAAGAAAGCGATGTCAACCCTCTTGCCGGCCTCCAGCCTGGCAGGAATACCGAAGATATCGACGTGACCATCCTCCACCATGTCATAGATAACCTTTCGGACGTCATTGACAAGCTTATCGAGGGTCTTGTTGAGGATGGCAGCATCCGTCCGGTTTATGATACGTCGATTGCGGTCATCCCACTCTTTAGGGAGAAGGAAGATACCAGTCGACAAGTACTTCTGCTTGTTGTTGTACGCTATTCTGAGCTCCACCACCGCATTTCGCGATGACGAAGCCGTATGATACCTATTATATATTATTGTAAGGATAGGTAATCTTATCGCTCTCATATTGTCTCGGGGGTAAAGTCTCTCAGCAGCGCATCACGCTTAAAGAGGATTCGACCTTGTTTCTTGTTACCACTTTTTATAGTAGGATACTTGTCAGGATATTCCTTCTTGAGGAATCGCATATAGGTCTCAGAAACACCAATAATTCTGGCAGCTTCCTTGGTATCAACATACTCTGCCTCGCCAATGCGCATACCCTTAAGTTTCTGTACCACTACCTCGGCCACCATTGTAGCCAGAAGATTCATTTCTTTCTTGTCCATACCCATTTCTTTTGTTTTTGCTGCAAAGGAAAAATAATAGATTGAAATGCAAGAATTTTGAAGTTATAAAGTCTTGAATTAACTATTTTAAGACCGAAAGGGCCGTAAAACAAGGGATTTTTGCACATTTTTCTCATTTTGTGCATCTTTCAATTCCCTGGCTTCAGCTGGTTATTATCGCCTTAACTCAAGTCACTCTTAAGGGTGCCAAGATACATTCTGGTTTCAGCGACATACCTTGACATCCATTCAAGCGTATCTGGGTCATCAAGTGATTCCCTAACAGTCAATTCATTGAGCACCTCACCAAGTTTATTGATACAATCCTGAATATTTTTTCTATACTCAGATACTCCAGGCAACAGAACAGTATCCTGCTCTGTCACTTCTCTGTTGTCCAATTGTTTTTCCATAATCACCTCTAATTGTTTTATAAGCTAAAAATATTGCATTGACATACATTGACATGCATCACAATGAGCACGTCTTAGAGGTTTTGATTTTTCTTAGGAATCTAACTGTCAGCAAGTTACAATTGCAAGTTGCTTTTAATCAGGCACTAAAAAAGGGAGCCTGAACGGTTCCCTTTAAGTTCAAAAAGCGGAGAGAACAGGATTCGAACCTGCGAACCGGTTTTGCCGGTTACACGCTTTCCAGGCGTGCCTCTTCAACCACTCGAGCACCTCTCCTTGTTTTTTGCGCCTGCAAAGGTACTACTTTTTTTGCGAACGGGAAAATATATCTGCAAGAATTTTTATCTAATCTGCTTGCGCACGGTGCCGTCGGCATAGCGCAAGAAGGTGATGGGGCCCATGCGGTAGATGGGTTGTGGCGCAGCCGACGCAGCAGTTGCAGGCTGCCCGACGGCCGAGGGGTCGTCCATGAAGCGGAACGAGGCCAGCCCGTTGGTCACAGCCATCTGCGTCAGCGGTTTGTTCATCAGCAGGGTGCCGTCGCTATTGGCGTTGTTCAGCGTGGCGGCAGGCGTCGATGTATTGGTAAGTTCGTCGTTGCCGCCGTAGGGATAGGCCCAGTTGCCTATCGAATATGACTTATTGTTGGCGTGGAACAGCATATAGTGCTGAGCGTCATATTTGTTGACCCAATCTGTCACACTCGTCCATAGCGTGGGGTCATAGTCGATATGGAAGACGAGGAGGCCACTGCCGGGAAGACTGGCGTCCCACCCTGTGGGCTGGCGATTCTCGACGATGTAATATTCGGCAGCATGACCATCGTTGCGAATGAGATAGACCCTACCCTCGTCTGCCAGCGCCGGCATATCGGTGACGACGGTCTGCCCGGTCAGTTCGATGGGTGTAAGCCACCCCATCAGCCAGCGCTCGTGGGCAGAATAGCCCGTAGGCTGGAAGCCGCTGCCACTACAGTTGCCTGCATCCATCAGGTCCCATTCGTAGACGTAGCTCACCGTGTTACCATAGGAATTAGGGCCATAGAAATCAGGGAATCCGAAGCAGTGGGTGTATTCGTGACAGATGGTGCCGAAGGATTTGTAAGTGTTGTCACTATAAAGCTCCATCACGGCACAGTAGCAGTCGACGAGATACTGCTTTCCGCCAGCCGTTACGGGAATGGGCTCGCAATAGACGCCAGGCTTGCGGTCTTTCAGATGTTCGCTCATCCACCACTGGTGTGGCCAGATGGCATCCGTCCCCCCGCCAAAACCACCATAGCTGCTACCCTTGCCGGCAAAGACAATCAGCAGTTGGTTGACCTTACCATCGCCATTCCAGTCGTAGCGGCTCCAGTCGATGTCGTCGCGGGTCTTCAGCAATGTGTCTATGATGTCCTGTACCAGATATTGCGAATTCTCGTCATCAGCAGCAGTGCTGGCATATTTCGCAGCATTGCCGCCGACCTTCACGTAAACCAAGTCGAAGAAGACACTGAAGTCGTCATAGCTCTGGGCCATGTAATAGTCGTGGACAGAGCCCTTGAACGGTGCCTCCGAGAAGTGCTCGGCATTGAAAATCTTGTCCCATTGCTCAAGCGTTTCCGCCTCGTCGCCCTTGAACGCGCGGTCATGATAGGCCACCAGCACAACCAGCTGGTGCTTCTCGCCATGGTAGTAGTCGCCACCAGGCGTACGGCCCTGGCTGGCTCCGCGGCGAAGCTGATGAGCGGCAGGACGCGGCGTGCCACGCCGACAGCCCCGCTGAAGGTGTATATCCTGTGCTGCGCTCGTCAGAGAGACGAGCGTCAGCAACAGGCAGGTAAGTATACAGTGTCGACAGTTGCTCATTATTATTGATAGAGGTACTTGCGCGTGGTGCCGTCGCCCTTGCGTACGATGTACAGCTGGCCACGAAGGGGAACGTCGATGCGACGACCCTGCAGGTCGAAGTAAGTGGGGGTGAGGAGGTGAGAGGGTGAGGAGGTGAGAGGAGAGGCAATGCCTGAGGGGGCGCCACCTTTGTACTTGAACGACACCAGACCGTCGGCATCTACGGTGATGTCCGACAGTTCCCAGTCGGCAATGTCATTTACCTCACCAAAAGGATAGGGAGAAGTGCTCAAATGCACTTTATGCAGCTTTTGAGACTGGGCATATTTAGAAGGGGTGCCCAACTCGGTCTCCCATGCGTTGAAGTCCTTACCATCGGCATGCAGTATTTCGTAGCCCAACTTGCTCTTATCGCCATTCACATTGTTGGCAGACCAGCTGGAGGCTGAGTAGTTAACGTGGAACACAGCCAGTCCGTTTCCTGGTTGTCCGTAGTCCCACTTGGTCCACTGGCGGTTCTCAAGCAATACGTACTCGTTGTCGCTCTTCTTGATTTGGTAGACCTCCCCACCCTCGCTAACTGATTTCATATCGGTAATGGTGCATGGTTCTGTCAGCTCTATAGGCTGTAGCCAGCCGAGCATCATCTTTTCCATCGCCGAGAAGTTGGGCGGGCACCACCCGTAATTGGTGAAGTTACCGCCATCCATCAGGTCCCACTCGTCACACACTGAATAGTCGGGATTTGTGCCGTTGGTAGTAGGATAGATATCGGGCAGTCCCAGACTATGGGAGAACTCATGACAGATGGTACCGATACCACAGTTGATGCCAGACTCTATCGTCCAAAGTTCCGTACTGGAGGTATAGTTTGATATGCGCTTGCCATTAGGCGTTTCTACGCTGGTAAAAGAATACGTATTGGGATGCTGATAGCCCTCGTTACCCGTCACGTTGCCGGTAGGTCCTGCCAAAACATATACCACCTGCTCGATATAGCCGTTGTCATCCCAGTCATACTGCGAGAAGTCACGCTCTGTCTGGTCGGCGACCATCAGTGTAGTAGCCTCTTTCAGTTCTGCCCGTTTGTATTTATCCTCACTCTTGGCATTGGCTGTCACCTTATAGGGTCCGACAATATCGAACTGCAGGTTGAACTTGCCACCCGACTGTGTACGGAAGTAGTCGGCTACAGAACCCTGGCCATAGCGTTTCTTGCCTTCATAGGCAGACTCGTCGAAGATGTTGAACACCTTCTCGTAGAACGCTTTGTCGTGGGCCTCAGCAAACGAGAGGTCGGCAAACTCGACCAGTATGACCAATTGTTTGTACGTCTTCGTAGCGTCCCAATCTTTGCGAGGTTTCTGCAATTTATACCGACCCAGAGCGCGGTGGCTACCACCACCCTCCTGGTCAGGCAGACAATTGCCCTTGACAATCTGGAAGTCCTCCTGTGCAGAGAGCGACAGCGACGCAAGCAGGACAAAGAGCAGGATTACTTGGCGCATGGTGTCCAGGGCTTTAGGGTCTTGAAAAAGTCGTTACCCTTATCGTCGACAAGGATGAAGGCGGGGAAGTCTTCAACGTCAATCTTCCAGACAGCCTCCATGCCGAGTTCAGGATACTCTACGCACTCAATGCTCTTGATAGAGCTCTGTGAGAGGACGGCGGCAACACCACCGATGGTGCCCAGATAGAAGCCGCCATGCTTCTTACAAGCCTCGGTGACAACGTCAGAGCGGTTGCCCTTGGCAATCATCACCAGCGAAGCACCATTGGCCTGGAACTCGTCGACGTAGGGGTCCATACGGTTGGCCGTCGTCGGGCCCATCGAACCACAAGGATAGCCCTCGGGGGTCTTGGCAGGTCCGGCATACAGCACAGGATACTTCTTGAAGTAGTCGGGCATACCCTCGCCAGCGTCGAGACGAGCCTTCAGCTTGGCGTGTGCAATGTCGCGAGCCACGATGATGGTGCCACGCAGGTTGACCCTCGTGGACACAGGATATTTGCTCAATTCAGCACGTACGGCATCGATACCCTCGTTCAGGTCAATCTCGATACCCTTGCCGCCCTCACCCGGCTTGCGGAGCTCCTCAGGAATGAGCTCTGTGGGGTTGGCGTCCATCTTCTCGAGCCAGATACCATCGGCATTGATCTTCGCCTTGATATTTCTATCGGCAGAGCAGCTGACGCCCATACCGATAGGACAGCTGGCGCCATGACGCGGCAGACGGACGACGCGGATGTCGTGAGCCAGATACTTACCACCGAACTGTGCACCCAGACCAATCTTCTGAGCCTCCTTAATCAGCTTCTGCTCCAGGTCGATATCACGGAAAGCACGACCGGTCTCGTCACCTGTTGTTGGCAGACCGTCGTAGAACTTGATTGAAGCCAGCTTCACCGTCAGCAGATTCTTCTCGGCCGACGTACCGCCAATGACGAAGGCGATGTGGTAAGGCGGACAGGCTGCGGTGCCCAGCGACTTCATCTTCTCGACGAGGAACGGGATGAGCGTACCCTCGTTCTGGATGGTGGCCTTGGTCATGGGATAGAAGTAGGTCTTGTTGGCAGAGCCACCACCCTTGGCGACCATCACGAAGCGATACTCAGCACCCTCGGTAGCCTCGATATCAATCTGGGCAGGGAGGTTGCAACGGGTATTCACCTCGTCGTACATGTTCAGCGGAGCATTCTGCGAATAGCGCAGGTTGTCCTGCGTAAAGGTGTTGAACACACCCAGCGACAGGGCCTCTTCGTCTTCGAAGCCCGTCCATATCTGCTGACCCTTCTCGCCGTGGATGATAGCCGTACCCGTGTCCTGACAGAAAGGCAGGACGCCCTTGCAAGCCACCTCGGCATTGCGCAGAAACTGCAGGGCCACATACTTATCATTCTCCGAGGCCTCAGGATCAGTGAGAATCTTGGCCACCTGTTCGTTGTGTTCGCGACGCAACATGAACTCCACATCGTGGAAAGCCTGCTGGGCCAAAAGGGTCAGTGCCTCGCGAGACACCTTGACGATCTGCTTTCCTTCAAACTCTGACGTTGTCACGCCTTCTTTTGTCAACAAGCGGTACTCCGTCTTGTCTTCGCCCACCTGGAACATTGGGGCATACTTGAATTCTACTGTCTTAGCCATATTCATCCTTTTTTGAATAGTTGTTTTATTGTTTTACCTTTTTACTCTTTTACTTTTTTTTCCTTTAATTAGTATCCGAAGATCTCTTCGATGGTCAGGCGACGGATGGGACCAATCTTGCCCAGCGCCTCCATGTCGAGCTCCTTTTCGTCGCCGAGAATGATGTAGCGATAGGGCTTGCCGGCCATCTGCTGCTGTTCGAAACGGCTGATATCCTGCAATGTAACGGCAGGCAGCTGCTGGTAGACCAGGTGCGTCAGGTCGTCAGAAAGACCCAGTCGCTGAGCGGCCAGCCATGCTGAGATGACACCGAACTTGATGGTGCGCTGACTGGCGAGCTGCTTCAGCACGCCCTCCTTGGCCACACCAAAGGCGGCATCGCTCTGCGGCATGCGGTCGAGAATCTCGTGGAATTGGCGCACGCAGTCCATCATCTTGTCGTTCTGCGTGATGATGTGGGTGAAGTAATACTCCTGTTCAGACTGCTTGCCAGGACGCATATAGCGGGCATAGGCGTTATAGGCCAGTCCGCGGGCCTCGCGCAACTCCTGGAAGACGATGCCGTTCATGCCACCACCGAAGTACTCGTTGAACACGTTCTGCACGCCAGCCTCGTCGAGACGGAAGGCGCGACCTTCATTATGGTACATGCGCATGTAGATGTTCTTGGCATCGTAGGGAGCTATCCACACCTCGTTCTGTGGGGTCTGCTGGGCCGTGAAGGGCTGTCCCTGCGGTACGGCTGCCAGCATCTTGGCGCCACGATGCTCCTTCTTCAGCACCTTGACGAGCTGCTGCTGGGTCATCGGACCATAGTAGAGCACGCTGTGCTGCAGGTCGGAGAGGCCGCTGAGCAGGTCGAGCAGCTGTTGTGGCTGTGCGTCACGCAACTGCTGGGCAGTCATATCGTCGCGGCGCATATTATGAGGGCCATAGACGGCATAGTAGTACAGATAGTCGAAGCAGGTGCGCTGGTCTTTCTTGTTGTCGTCGCGCTCCTTGAGCATGAGGTCGACAAATTGTGCGTAGGTCTCGCTGTCGCCCTTGGCATGGTGCAGCACGTCCTCCAGCAGGTGCAGGGCGGCAGGCATATTCTCGTTGAGTCCTGAGAGGCTGATGGTCAGATTGTCGGCATTGACGTTAACGCTGTAGTTGCAGGCCAGGCGATAGAACTGCTGCTTGATGTCGGCAGCGGTCAGCCGGTCGGTACCCACATACTCCAGATAGTTGCTGGCCACGTCGTAACGGTTGTCGTCCTCGTGGCCGAACTCGTAGCGGAATTGCAGCGTGAAGAGGTCGTTGTCGGTATTCTGCTTATAAAGAAGGGGTAAACCCTTGCGAACGGTAGCCTGTGTGAGGTCGCGGCTGAAGTCGACAAACTGCGGCTGGATGGGCTCTACCTTGCTATTCTGGATGTCGCGCACAAACGAACTGATCTGGTCGCGGTTGGTAGGTATGGGCGTGATGGCGGGCTTGTCGATCTTCTTCTGCAGTGAGTCGATGCCCTGCTCCTTGAACACGGTGGCATAGCCGGCAGCAAAGAAGCGGCGGGCAAAGTCGACCACCTGCTGCTTGGTCATAGCGGCGATACGGTTCATCTTGCCGACATGCTGCTCCCACGACTCGCCATTGATGAAGGCATGCATCTGCTCGCCTGTACGCCAGCGGTTGTTGTCGAGCGACTGCTGGTAGGCGAGCTTCATATTGTTGACCACCGAAGGCAGCAGGTCGTCAGAGAAGCGTCCGGCCTTCAGGTTGTCGATCTCGCCCAGCATCAGCTGGCGCACCTCCTGCAACGACTGACCGGGCTTGGGCATGCCGATGAGCAGGAACAATGAATAGTCCTGCAGGTTGTAGCAGCCACCCTGTGCTACCTGTACCTTCATCTGCTGGTTGAGGTTCAGGTCGAAGAGGCCTGCACGACCATTGCTGAGCAGCTGTTCAACGACCTCCAAGGTGTCGCACTGCAGGTCAGCGGCCTTGTTGGCGAGCCATCCCATCCATACCTGCTCGGCCTGCTGGCCGATAACGGTCGTATCTGTAGGGGCCGTCAAGGGGCGCTGCACAGGGAATACGGGCTGGCTGACGTCTGCGCCGGGCTTCCACTCGCCGAAGTAGCGCTCGAGGATGGTCATCACCTGGTCGGGGTCGAAATCGCCCGCCATACAGATGGCCACATTGTTGGGCACATACCAGTGGGTAAAGTAATTCTTGATATTGGTAATCGACGGATTCTTCAGATGCTCCTGCGTACCGATGGTGGTCTGTGTGCCATAGGGATGGGTGGGCGTCAGCTTCTTGCCCAGCGCACTGATAATCTTGTCGCCATCGTCGGTGAGGTACATGTTGTACTCTTCGTAGACGGCCTCGAGCTCGGTATGGAAACCGCGGATGACCATGTGCTGGAAGCGGTCGGACTGTATCTTCGCCCAGTTCTCGATTTCGTTCGACGGGATATCCTCGACATAGCACGTCACGTCGTTCGACGTAAAGGCATTGGTACCCTGTGCACCAATGGCAGCCATCAGCTTGTCGTACTCGTTGGGGATAAAATACTGGGCAGCAACCTGCGACACAGAGTCAATGCCATGATAGGCCTGACGGCGCGCCTCAGGATCGGTGAGCTGGCGATAGGCCTCATAGCGCTGTTCGATGTCGGCCAGCAGGGGAGCCTCAGCGGCGGCATTGTTGGTGCCAAAACTCGTGGTGCCCTTGAACATCAGGTGCTCCAGGTAGTGCGCCAGACCGGTCGTCTCGGCAGGGTCGTTCTTCGAACCTGTGCGCACAGCGATATAGGTCTGTATGCGCGGTTTGTCCTTATTGACAGAGAGGTATACCTTCAGTCCGTTGTCCAAGGTGTAAATTCTTGTCTTCGTCAGGTCGCCAGGCACCGTCTGGTACTTGTAGTCCTTAGCCTGCATACCACCTACGAGTGCCAGCAGGCAAACAATTGTCAGAATCTGCTTAATCTTCATAATCTATTTCGTGATCGAGTTTCGAGATAAAGTCGTCGAAGACCTCCTGTTCAACATCGCCCATGTCAAACTCCTTCTGCGCATCCTTGCGGATTTCGGCAATCCATGCACGACGAGCCTTGACGTAGTCCTCGCGGATACGATCAATGAGCTGGTCACTCAACTCGTCGACGCCATAGTAGTCAAGAATCAACTTGTAGGTCCACGTCCACTGATACTCGCGATAATGGCTGTTAATCTCGTTGAAGCGGACGAGCACCTCCTGAATGCTCTCAATGGTGCCATTCTTGATATCGTCCAGCAAACGCTGCTCTTCGCTGGCAGGCAACAGCAGGCCCGACAGGTCGTTCCACTGGCCTTCGCCAACAGTATCTACGGGCTCACCGTAGAAGCCGCCCTTGATAGCACGTTTCAGCACGGCTCCTATGTAGATGCGCAGGGCGATATCGTAATACTTGATGCCTTTCTTCAGCGAAGAGGCGTTGATGATATACTCCTGGAAGTTGTATGACGACACGTTGTTGCCACCAGCCTGACGCAGGTTCTCGAGAATCTTCTTACCTTCGACAATCTCGCCAACGGTAAAGGGCGACAGCCAGTCGAAGTTGATGATGCTCTTGCGGCAAGAAGCGGCACGCTTGTCGCGCTTCGGCCATTTCTTGATGTCACGGTAGAGGCCCACGGTCGTGATGTTACGGCCAGGCACGATATACATCGTCTCGCCGTATGCCAACAGGTAGGCAAAAGGCAGACAGCGCATGTCGGGGTGATTCATCAGCTTGCCAAAGCAGACGCTGAACGCACCAATCTTGGCGGGCATCAGCACATAGGCGCCTGAGGCGGTCTTCGTGCCACGCTCGAGGGTTCCATAGTGCAAGGGACCCATCTTGTAGGCATGGTTCGAGAAGTTGGTGTTCGAGCCGGCATTGTAAAACGAGAACTCGCCACCAATCAACAGCGAACTCTTATGGTGGGAAGCCGAGAACGGGCCGCAGAAAGCAGCACAGGCCTCACCATTGGCCATATAACTGTTGGCGAAGAACACGCTGGCCTCTGCCGTAAAGCCGTTGGTAATCTGGCAAGCCTCGCCCACGAAGCAGTCTTGCATCTTCACAGAGTTGGTGATGCTGCAACCGTTCGAGATGATGCTGTTCTCGCAGATAACACCTGTACCGATGTATACGGCAGCATCTTTTGAGCTCAGAATGGTACAGTCGCTAAGACGGGCAGCGCCATTGATTTCACAGTCGTCCTTGACAACGGTATTGGTGATCTCCTTCGAGTTGATGATTTTCACGCCGTTGCCGATGGTGCCACGCTCAGGCTGTGTGAAGCGGATTTCCTCGTTGATCAGTCGTGTGAGGTTGTCCTTCAACTGCTTGTCCTTAAAATACTTCACCATAAACGCGGCCAACTGTGAGTTCAGGTCGTGGAACAACACCACATTGCCGTCGCCCATCTCGTTGAGCACGCTGACCAGATGGCCCTCACCATAGGTGGCACCCTCGGTGGTCTCCATCGTCGAGATATTCGAGATGTAGCAGTCGTCGCCAATCGTATAGTTGTTGATGAAGTTGCCGACTTTCTCAATAAGACAGTCGTCGCCAACGGTGACATTGCGCAACGTGGCATCGTTGATGCCCGAATGCTTGGTAAAGCCTGTGGCTACCTCGACCATCTTTTCGAAGATGCCCAAACGGATATCACCATAGAATACTACTCGGTGGAAATTATAGGGACGGAAGTCCTCAGCCACTTTTACTCTGTTCCAATCTTCAGCCCAACAGCTGTTATTCTCTAAGACGCGAATCTCGTCTTCTGTCAATTGTCTGTAGTCTCTCATATCAATTTATGTTGGTTCAATGTTAATCTTCAATCTGATAAAGGAAATCGTTATAGGGATATTTCTGGACATGCAGCTCGCGAACCCGCATATAAAGTGTCTTGCGCAACTCATCAATATTCTCTTTCTGCTTGGCAGAAATGAACAGGCAGTCGCCTTGCAGCTTTGCCATCCACGTCTTCTTGAGTTCGTCGAGCGAGATGTTTTCACGGGTAGGTGCCGTCAAGTCATCCTCGTCCTGGGGAGTCCACGTATAGGCGTCAATCTTGTTGAACACCAACAACGAAGGCTTGTCGGCACAGCCCAGGTCAGCCAAAGTCTTTTCAACGACGCTGATCTGCTCTTCGAAATCGGGATGGGAGATGTCGACGACATGCACCAACAGGTCGGCCTCGCGCACCTCGTCGAGCGTACTCTTGAAGCTCTCAACAAGGTCGGAAGGCAGCTTACGGATAAAACCGACGGTATCGGCCAACAGGAAGGGCAGATTGTCGATGGTCATCTTGCGTACCGTAGTGTCAAGGGTGGCAAACAACTTGTTCTCGGCAAACACGTCACTCTTGCTCAGCAGGTTCATCATGGTCGACTTACCCACATTGGTATAACCCACCAAAGCCACACGAATCAGGCGGCCACGGTTCTTCCTTTGCGTCGTCTTCTGCTGGTCAATCTCGAGCAGACGCTGCTTCAACAACGTGATGCGATGAAGAATGATACGGCGGTCCATCTCCAACTGGGTCTCACCAGGACCACGCAGACCAACTGAACCTTTGCCGCCACCACTACCGGAGCCACCGCCCTGACGTTCCAGGTGGGTCCACAGACGCTGCAGACGGGGCAGCATATAACGATACTGCGCCAGTTCGACCTGCGTCTTGGCCTCAGCTGTCTGAGCACGCATGGCAAAAATATCGAGGATAAGACTCGTCCTGTCCAGGATCTTCACCTTCAATTCTGCCTCGATATTACGAATCTGCTTGGCACTAAGCTCATCGTCGAAGATGACCATACCCACAGGCTGGGGAGCCTCCCCACCCTCTTCAGGCTCTGGACGGCCGGCATCCAACCAGTCGTAATACGCATCCTCTTGCTGCTTGACGTATTGCTTGATTTCTTCGAGCTTACCCTTGCCGACATAGGTCACCTGACTGGGACCCTGAACTTTCTGCGTGAAACGCTTCACAGTTACAGCACCAGCGGTATCGGCCAGAAATTCCAGCTCGTCGAGGTATTCTTTTGTCTTGGCTTCGTCCTGCTGCTGGGTAATCAGACCTACCAGCACGGCAGTCTCGGCCTTGACCTCTGAGATTACAAATTCTTTCATACTTACATTATTGGGGCAAAGGTACGAATTTTCTTTCTATAATTATTTGTTTTTTCTGATTTTTTCTTACCTTTGCATCCGATAAGACAAAAAACTTTATATTTTTAGACTTATGAGAGTTATTATTGAATCTGATTATCAGAAAATGTCGCAGTGGGCTGCTGAGCACGTCATCGAGCGTATCAACGCCTTCAAGCCCACAGCAGAGAAGCCCTTTGTGCTGGGTCTGCCTACTGGCAGCTCGCCCGAAGGCATGTATGCCTGCCTGGTGAAAGCCAACAAGGAAGGCCGTGTTTCATTCAAGAACGTGCTGACGTTCAACATGGACGAGTATGTCGGACTGCCCGAGTCACACCCGGAGTCGTACCACTCTTTCATGGCTCGTAACCTGTTCGACCACATTGACTGCCCGAAGGAGAATATCCACATTCTGAACGGCAACGCCAAGGACCTGGAAGCAGAGTGTGCCCACTATGAGCAGATGATTGCTGAAGCAGGCGGCATTGACTTGTTTATCGGAGGTATCGGTCCTGACGGACATATTGCTTTCAACGAGCCCTTCTCAAGCCTGGCTTCCAAGACGCGCGTAAAAACGCTGACCAGCGACACCATCATAGCTAACAGTCGTTTCTTCGACAACGATGTCAACAAGGTGCCCAAGCTCGCACTGACCGTTGGTGTAGGCACTGTGATGGCTGCCCGCGAGGTGATGATTCTCTGCAATGGCCACCACAAGGCCCGTGCACTGCAGGCTGCCATCGAAGGTCCCGTATGTCAGGCATGGACCATTTCTGCCCTGCAGACCCATCAGCATGGCATCATCGTCTGCGACGAGCCTGCTACTGACGAGTTGAAGGTTGCTACCTACAAGTATTTCAAGGATATCGAGAAGGAAAACCTTTAAAAGTTAAGAGTTATAAAAAAAACTTCCAGTCTCGTAGGTGAGGTTGGAAGTTTTTTATTTCTTCAGCTTAAAGGAGTTTTCTATACTTGAGAGCTCTGCCGAGAAGGCTTTGTCGACTTTCAGGCGCTGCTCGATGATGCTACAACTGTGAATCACCGTCGAGTGGTCACGTCCACCGATAAGCTGTCCGATACGCCCTGCAGGCATCTTTGTGTATTTCTGTGTCAGATACATTGAAATCTGGCGCACGAGCACATAGTCGCGCTTGCGGGAGCGGCTGAACACCTGTTGCTGGGTAACCTTGTAATGGCCACACACCTTCTCCATGATGTCGTCGACTGTCAGCGGTTTGTTGTCGACCTTCACAGCACGCTGGATGATGCGCTCAGCCAGTCGCATGTCGATGTTCGAATTATAAACAATCGAGTAGGCCATCAGCGAATTCACCACACCTTCTAAGTCGCGCACACTACCATTGGCTGTCTCAGCAATAAACTGGATGACGTCCTCAGGGATCTTCAAGCCGTCACGACGGCACTTGGCATTCAGAATATCCTTGCACAGCTGCACATTGGGTTTTTCCAATTCGGCAATAAGGCCACACGAGAAACGCGTCAACAGACGATCCTTCACTCCTTGCAAGTCAACGGGTGGACGGTCGGAAGCAAGAATGATCTGCTTACCCAGACGGAACAGGTGGTCGAAGATATGGAAGAACGTATCCAATGTCTTGGTGGCAGTTGCCCACTCCTGGATATCGTCAACAATCAGCACGTCGATGGTCTGATAGAAGTGGATGAAATCGTTCACCGTATTGCGGCGCGTAGCATCAGTAAACTGCACCTGGAACAGGCGGGCAGACACGTAGAGCACGCGCTTCTGCGGATACATCTCCTTACAACGCACGCCAATAGCATTGATCAGGTGGGTCTTTCCACAACCGGAAGGTCCATAGACAAAGAACGGATTGAACGTTGACTTGCCTGGATGTTCAGCGATTGAGATACCTACTGTACGTGGCAACTTATTACTGTCGCCTTCTATGAAGCTCTGGAAGGTCTTATGGACATCCAACTGAGGATTCAACTCCTGATAGGGCGTGCTGTCCAACACCGTCGGTGACTGATTGGCACGGCTCGTAGGCTGGGCAGGCTCAATGTTTACGGGATCTTCAGCCTGCACTGTCTGTGACAATCCATGCTGTTTGTCAGTGACCACACGATAGGTCAGTTGTATACTTTGACCAAAACAGCGTGTCAGCACCTTGCTCAACAAGCCCACATAGTACTGCTCCAAATATTCGTACACGTACATACTTGGTACTTGTACGAGGAGAGTCCGGCTGTCGTCGTCGTACTTCTCGAAGACGATTGGCTCGAACCAGGTCCTATATTGCTGCTCCGTGACGTTTTCCCTAATCAGACTAAGGCAGTTGTCCCAAAGCGCCTTTGGATGACTTACCATGCGGCGTTCTTGTTTTATTTATTAACGTAAGAGAAGACTTTTGTGGTCTTTCGGTTATTGTTTTCGTTTGCAAAGGTACAAGTTTTTTTGCAATAAAACAAATTGCTCTATCTTGTACGTCAAACGGCCATTATTCGTAACTCACTAATTTTTCGGGCATTATCTATTTTTTAAGATTTTTTATTCTACGAATCACTTGCAAATTTGCATCATTTTGTCTTTCAGTTAGTTACAAAAGCATGCACAATGGAGTTACCATGTGCATGCCTATTTTTCTGACTGCGGCGAAATGATGTAATATCAAGCAGTTCTACGTTTCAAACGGCTACATATACTGTACACACTACTATTTAGACAAAATTAAAATAGCACAGAAATTATTTATCTTTCTTTCCGAAAACCGAGAAGTGCACATAGCGTTTTGGGTGTGCCTTCATATCAGTCAGCAATGAGTCCGCACTCGCCGTCGTTGCAGTCAGGTTATCATATAGCTGGCGGTCACGCATCAAGAGGCCCAACGTACCCTCGGTACTATTGAGTTTCTGTGTCATCTGCTCCACATTAGCTAATGTCTGGTTGACCTTAGCCGTGAGAGCTGCGACATCTACCTTCGACAGATTTCCCGTCAACTTCTCGGTATTGTCGAGCACGCCATTGGCCTTTGTCATCATCACAGGCATTTCACGGTTCAGCGAAGCCGACAAGGTACGCAACTCGCGACTGGTAGCATTGAGGTTGTCTGTCATTCCCTCGACATGGTGGAGAGTATTACGCAAAGCCGGATCAGCCAGCAACGTATTCAGACTGGTCATAATACTATCCAGCTTAGGGGCAATGTTCATTAGTACCGGCATTATCTCACCGACCTTACTCATCAGACCCGTCTCCTGACAGCCCTGGATGGTGTCACCAGGCGCCAACATGTTGATGGGATCATCAGACAGCACCAGATTGACCTTGATATTTCCCAAGAGGTCGCTGGCCAACTCGGCACGTGAACCACGCGGTACGCGCATCTGCTTGTCCAGTCCCACAACGGCAGTAATCTTACCTTGCGGACTATAATCGTACTCCAGAGACTTGACGACACCCACACGGTAGCCATTAGCATAGACTGGAGCCGACTGTGAGAGTCCAGTGGCATCAACAAATGCCACATAGTAGGAATTATCATTTCCGAAGAGACTCAAGCCCTTCAAGAATTGCATGCCGAAAAACAGGACGACGATACCCAAAATGGATACCAGCGCAATCTTAATCTCTTTGGTAAACTTCATTACTGTTATAATTGTTTTGATGGTTTCTTACTTCTTTTTGCTTTTGAACTCTTGAATTGCCTGCCGCACATCTGTCTTCTGTCCACCTCTGAAGGCAATGATAAATGCCTCGGGGAAGTTTTCCAACAGCGACTTACGCAGACGGCTGATTTCATTATAGTCCTCAGAAGCGCCGATGGTATACTTGAACAATCCGCCTTCTTCGTAGTAGTTCACATCAGTCTGTCCCTTGAAGCGTGGAGAAGAGGGCTGTAGACGCGTGCTGCTGGCCAGAATCTGAACCTTAAACACCAACACGCTGTCACTTGCTGAAGGTGACACTTCGTTCTTAGCCGGTGGGGTCTCCACGACAGGAGCAGGAGCCGCTTCAACAGGTTTGACAGGCTCTGCGGGTGCTTCTTTAGCTGGCTTTGCAGAACGCTCAGGCACGACTTGCGGAATATTCACCTGAGCAGCAGGCTCTTCAGCCTTATAAGGTACACTGATATTCGTGTCGTACTTGCGTTTATAGTCCAAAAAAGCCTGATAGATGCCCTGTCCCAACTGACTGACACCACCATCAGAAGCAAGGTATTGCTCCTCGTCAGAGGTCGAGATAAAGCCTAATTCTATCAGACAACTAGGCATAGAGGTCTCGCGCAGCACCAAGAATCCAGCCTGCTTGACACCCTTATTCTGTCTGCCCGTCTGCGAACACATACGCCGTTGCACATACTTTGCCAGCTCAACGCTCTGCACCATGTTATGGTCCTGCATGAATTCAAACATGATATAACTCTCCGACGAATTAGGATCAAAGCCCTGATAGCGCTGCTTATAGTCTTTCTCATACAGGATAACCTCGTTCTCGCGCTTAGCCACTGCCAAGTTATCAGCAGCGCGGTGCATACCCAGCGTATAGGTCTCTATACCACGTGCAATACGACCACGCGGTAACGAATTGGTATGTATGGAAACAAACAAATCGGCCTTGTTTTTGTTAGCAATATCGGCACGCACATGCAGCGGCACAAAGACATCTGTCTTGCGAGTATATATCACCTTCACATCAGGGCAGTTGCGCTCTACCAGCCGTCCAAAGGCCAGTGCCACATTCAGATTGATGGTTTTCTCTTTAGTAATGGCACCCACAGCACCGGCATCATGGCCACCATGACCAGCGTCAATAACCAGCGTAAAGCGCTTGTTGGCAGCCACACACGTACTTACCAGCCCCACCCATAGAAGAATAAATATGTAAAGTCGTCTCACCAAATCTCTTATTTTTTATCTATTATCTATTAATTTCCAATTCCACACTTGCCCCCTGACAATCGGCACCCATCGGTGGATTAACCTTTCGCACCTCGACAGATAGCGATGTCACCTGGGGAAAAGCGTCCAGCACCCCCTGCCCTATCCTGCCAGCAACATGTTCTAACAGTTGCGAGGGCGTTTTCATTTCACGGGCCACCACATCATAGAGTGCAGCATAATTCAGCGTATCTTCCACACTATCGCTGACCACAGGCACGCTTAGATCCACATCGACACTCAGCGACACGACATAGTCGCCACCCACGCGTCGCTCCTGCTCCATCACACCATGATAGGCGTAGAAGCGCATATCATGCAGTCGGATGCTGCTCTGCGTTATTGTCATTGTCTGTGGTTTCCCCATCGTCGCCCAGATATTTCTTCAAGGCACGCTCCACACCATTTTTCCAGGTATTGATGCTCTCCGACTGCAGCTGCAGCGACGAGACGAGTTTAATCACGTGTTCGATGGGCATACGGTAGCGCAGCACGCCACTGATAAGTTTGGCATAGTTCCAGTATTCGGGGTTGAACTTCTCAGAAAGGCCTTCCACGGTAATCTTGTAGCCACGGGTATTCTCAAACTGGAAGTCATAGCGCTTCGTACCGTCAGCATTCACCTGTTTGATAATCTTGCCTTTGGTCACCGACTTCGGCAGCAAGATGCCCTCTTCGTCGTCCTGCAAACCCGTAAAAATCTCATAAGGATAGCCGTTCAGCAGTCCAACCAGGGCCACCCACTTATCCTTGTTGTTCTGAAAGCGCACCACATCGCACTCCAATTCCTTGGGGCGCACCTCTGTCACTTCTGGCCGTAGGCCTGAAGCAGCATCCTTAACGGCAGCATCTGCCGCCGTTATTACCAACTGCTGCTCGTCGGCCGTCAGCACACCCAGCATCTTGTTCAACAACTGCTGAGCCTGCAGGTCAGTCAGCGGGCTCTCTGTGTGCTGGCTAGCGACTGTCATACGACGAGCCAAACGCTCTACCAGCGTCACCTTCATATCTGTCATAATGGTCAATAAACGTTTATCGGATGCAAAAATACAAAATAAATATGAAACTCCTGCTATGAATTAAGAATTATTTTGTACTTTTGTCCTATGAAAAACCTGTTGACGCGGCGAACCATTCGCCAATACAGCCTTCGCGAAGTTAGCGACGAGCTACTCCACCGCCTCCTCACAGAGGCCAGTCGTACACAAACCATGGGCAATCTGCAGCTCTACAGTGTGGTCATCACCCGCGCCTATGACAAGAAGCTGCAGTTGGCGCCAGCCCATTTCAATCAGCCCATGGTGACACAGGCGCCCGTGGTGCTGACCATCTGTGCCGACTTCAACCGCACCAGCACGTGGGCACGCTGTCGCAAGGCAGAGCCCGGCTACGACAATTTCCTGTCATTCATCAATGCGGCTACTGATGCCCTACTCTATACACAGACGCTCTGCAACCTCATGGACGAAGAAGGATTGGGCTATTGTTATCTGGGCACTACCGTCTACCAACCACAACAGATTATTGACATTCTGGAGTTGCCTCGTCTGGTGATGCCCGTTGCCACCCTGACTGTAGGCTGGCCGGCTGAAGAGCCACCGCTCAGCGACCGTTTGCCCCTTGAGAGCTTCATCCACGAAGAGACCTATACCGACTATCTGGCCGCAGATATTGACAACTATTACACGGCCAAGGAGCAACTCGACGAGAATCGCCACTTTGTAGCCATCAATAAAAAAGAGACTTTGGCACAGGTGTTTACCGACATCCGCTACACCCGCAAAGACAATGAAGCCATGTCGGAGGGGTTGTTACAGGTGCTTCGCAAGCAGGGCTTTCTGGAATAGTCCCTACTCTTCTCCTTCAAACGCCTTACTGAAGATACGGCGTACCGTAGCGGTGGTGCGTCGACATACCTCGTCTGCACTAACGCCATAGGCTGTGGCCATCCGCTCAATGACGTGCGTGATGTAGGCCGACTCATTGCGCTGACCGCGCATAGGAACGGGAGCCATATAGGGAGCATCTGTCTCCAGCACAATACGGTCTAAAGGCACCACCTTCGGCAACACTTCGGGCAGATGGCTCTTCTTAAACGTCAGCACACCACCGATGCCCAACACAAATTGCGGGAATTCCAACAGTTGCAGCGCCTCCTGTTCATTGCCCGTAAAACAATGGAACACGCCACCGGGTAGTTCACGCGCGTACCTTTTTAATATAGCTACCATTTCGTTCTGGGCCTTCCGACAGTGAATCATCAGCGGAAGACCACTCTCCACCGACCATCGCACCTGTTCTTCAAAAGCCTCCAACTGTTCCTGTTCGTACTCCCGACTCCAATAGAAGTCAAGGCCGACCTCACCGATGGCGAGAGGGTGAGAAGGTGAGAGGGTGAGGAATGGGTAGATGGCTGCCAACTGATCGCGCCAGTTGGCACGCACCTCCTCAGGATGCAGGCCAAACATCGGATAACAGTAGCCGGGATATTGGCGACATACGTCGAGCACCGTCTGGCATGTCGTCTTATCAATCGCCGGCAGGAATACCTTCGTACAACCAGCCTGGCGAGCTCGCTGTACGACGGCATCACGGTCAGCAGCGAACTCCTCACCGTCCAGATGACAATGGGTATCTATGAAGTTCATCACTTGTTACGATGCAGCAGTTCGTCCATATAGGCACGCAAGGCTTCCTTACGTTCGTCAGCCACCTGAACCTCAGCAAGCGTGCGTCTGGCTTCTTCGAAATAATAGTTGATCTTCTGTTCACACAACTGGCGAATACCAATCTCGTCGTACAGCCGTGTGACAGCAGCCACCTTCACCTCGCGGTTGAAGGTCTTGGCGGTAATCCAACGCATCAGCTCGGCACGCTGTTTATCATTGGCACGGTTGACGGCATTGATAAGCATATAGGTCTTCTTATTGCTGGTAATGTCGCCACCAATAGCCTTGCCGAATACTGCGGGGTCACCATAGACATCCAGCAGGTCGTCCTGCAACTGGAAGGCCAGGCCCACCTGTTCGCCGAAGCGATACAACCGATCGGCATCCGCCTGCGGAGCGTCAGCCAGCAAGGCACCGATCTTCAGCGCACAGGCCAGCAGCACGGAGGTTTTCAGACGTATCATCTCGATATACTCATCCTCGGTCACGTCGTTGCGTGTCTCAAAACTCATGTCGTACTCCTGACCCTCGCCAATCTCCAATGCGGTCTCAGTAAAGATGTCCAGCACAGCCGGCAACTTATCCTGCGGCACCTGTTGCATACGCTGATAGGCCAGCACCAGCATAGAGTCACCCGACAGGATGGCCTTGTTGGCATCCCAGCGGCGGTGTACGGTCTCGTGACCACGGCGCACGTCAGCATTGTCCATCAGGTCATCGTGCAGCAGCGTATAGTTATGGTACGTCTCCAGGCCCACGGCAGGCATGAGGATGCTGGCAGGGTCTTCCCGCCAAAGGTTGTAACCCATCAGCATGAGCACGGGGCGGATGCGCTTACCACCTATCGACAGCACGTATTCCACGGGATCATACAGCGACTTCGGTTTCCGTTCATACGGCAGTGAGGCCAAGAAGTCGTTGACCAGTTTCAGGATTTCATCAGATGTTTTCATCATAATTTATTTCGTTATTTCGAGATTTCGTTATTTCGAAGTTTCGATGTTTCGAGGCATCGATTACAGCTTAAACACGATGGGAATACACACCTTCGTACGACACGGCTGGTCGTGCTGGATACCTGGCTGCCACTTGGGCATCATGCTGAGCACACGCAGTGCCTCCTTGTCACACTCCGGCGACAGCGACTTCACCACTTTCAGACCCGTGATGCTACCATCTTTCTCGACGTAGAACACTGCCTGTACCTTCCCCTGTACCTTGCGTTGTTGAGCAGCTGCCGGGTAGCGCAGGTTCTTGGTGAGCCACTTCATAAACTCCACAGCACCACCGGGATACTGCGGCAGTTCCTCGACGATATGGAAGTTCAATGGATTCAGCGGGTCTACCGCTAACGGTGCCAAGGCCTTGTCGTCTTCACCATCTTGCAGGTCAGCCAATAACGAGTCGTCGTCGCCATCCTCGCCAAGATCCACCTCGTCAGCAGGCTCTGTCTCCACGTCGTCATCGACCACACGCAACTGTTCGCCCTGCACATGCTGCTGCTCGCGCAGTTGTGTCACCGTCTCCACGTTCGACATCGGCACCAACTCACTCTCGTGGGTCAGTTCGCTCAAATCCAGTGCGTCGAAATCATTGGCAGCAGGGACGCTATTCCATTCCAACGTCACATAGCAACATGACAACACCAGCACCAATCCCAGGAGAAAACCTGTGGTACGCCGCTGTTCCATATCCGCCTGTGGCGTCTTCTTTACTTCCATTTTCCCTGCAAAGGTACGAATAAGTGAGCAAAAAGCAAAATATTTTTGCTTTTTCGAACGTGAGTACCTTCGAGTTTTAACTCAAAGGTACGAAATTATTCCTATCTTTTGGCTATTATGCAATATTTTTTGTACCTTTGTCGTTTGAAAAGAGATGAAGAAAGTTTTTTTATTCACACTACTGACTGTCATGGCCATGGCCACACAAGCTCAGGAGAGCAAGGAGGTGTACAGCTTCCTGCGCCTGCCCATCAGTGCCCATGCCGCAGCACTGGGTGGCGACAACATCAGTCTCACCGACGACGACCCTACAGTAGTCTTTCACAACCCTGCCCTCATCACTGGTGTTACCGACAAGAGCCTAAACCTCAACTTCATGACTTATATGGAAGGAGCAAAGACAGCCTCAGCCTCGTTTGTCAAAACCTATAAGGAACGGGCATCATGGGCTGTCAGTGCACGCTATATGGACTACGGCAGCATCAAGGAGACGACGGTCAGCAATGAAGAGACGGGCACCTTCTCACCAAAGGACATTGCTTTGGCAGGCTCTTTCGCCTATCTGCTGGCCGACCACTTCAGCGGAGCGATCACGGCTCGTTTCATCTCGTCAACGATAGGCAGCTACAATTCGGCAGCAGTAGCCATTGACCTGGGTGCCAACTATATCGACGAGGAACGCGGATGGTCCGTATCGGCAGTCGCTCGTAACCTTGGCGGACAGATCAAGGCCTACCACGACGACTTCGAGCGCATCCCCTTCGACCTGCAGCTCGGTGTCAGCAAACAACTTATTGGCTCACCACTGACGCTCCATGCCACGCTGACACGCCTGAACAACTGGGACCAGGGCTTCATCAAGCATCTCAACATTGGTGCCGACCTGCGTCTGGGCGAGACCATCTTCCTTGCCGCTGGCTACAACTTCCGCCGTTCCAGCGAGATGAAGATCAGCGAAGACGAGGGTGAGAGCAACCACGGTGCCGGCCTGTCGGTGGGTGGTGGCCTGCAACTGCAACGCTTCAAGCTGCAGGTGGCCTATGCTAAGTACCACGTGTCGGCCAGCAGCCTGCTGATTAATTTAACCTACGTCCTATGAGCCCCATAGGACCTATAAGACTTATAAGACCTATATGCCCCATAATAATATGAAAAAGATAACCATCGCTATTGACGGCCATTCATCGTGCGGCAAGAGCACTATGGCCAAGGACTTGGCCCGCGAGGTGGGCTACGTCTATGTAGATACCGGCGCCATGTACCGCTGTGTCACCCTTTATGCCCTGCGCCACGGATTATTCACTGACGGCGGCATCGACGAAGACGCTTTGCGCCGTGCACTGCCCGACCTTCATATATCGTTTAAGTTTAATGCCGAGGCCGGACGCCCCGATACCTATCTGAACGGTGAACTTGTCGAGCGCGACATCCGCACCATGGAGGTGTCGAGCCACGTCAGCCCCATCGCCACGCTGGGCTTTGTCCGCGAGGCTATGGTTGCCCAACAGCAGCTGATGGGTCGCGACAAGGGGGTCGTCATGGATGGCCGCGACATTGGCACCGTAGTCTTTCCTGATGCCGAACTCAAAATCTTCGTTACCGCCTCTGCCGAGGTGCGTGCCCAGCGCCGCTACGATGAGTTACAGCAAAAAGGAATGCCTGCCGACTATGCCGATATCTTGAAGAATGTTCAAGAGCGCGACTACATCGACTCCCACCGTGAGGTGTCGCCCCTGCGCCAGGCTGATGACGCCCTGCTGCTCGACAACAGCCACATGACCATTGCCGAGCAGAAGCAATGGCTCCTCGACCGCTTCCGCGAGCGGACATCACTCTGACTTGAGAGAGACAGAGTAACGGAGTAAAGACAGAATAATAGATGAACATACAGAAGCTGGCCCAGACGCTCACGCGCTCGGGCCAGCTGACTTTTTTACATAACTAAATACAATAACTTAGGCTCGGCACCTCGCGGTGCATCCGTGAGCCTTCTAACAATCATAATCTTATTATTATGATTTATGGGGTAATAAATTACCAGTCTTCGTCGTCGAAGCCTATGAAGGAACGTGCTCCAGCAACCGCGCTGGCAGGCAGATAGACCTTTCCAGAAGCCAGGGCAGAGCCTGTCCATTTATAGAAGCCGACGCCACTGGCACCATTATACAAAACGTAGTCGTTGACACCATTAGAACCATCGCTCACAGTCAATTTGTTAGTGATAGCGACAGGCTCAGCATCAACACTAGCAATATTGTTGTAATTTAGAGGGTATATACCCCCAGAGTAAAAAGGGCGAAATCCTGCATTTCCTACACTTGGTGCTGAATATCAGTGAGTTATATTCCATTTTCTTACACTGAAAGTGCCACTTTTCCTACACTGCGACGGAGCGAGTTCCAAAGTGCGATTTTCAGTGTAACTTCAGTGTAGGAATCAGTGTAGGAAATTTCAGCATAAGTCGCTGACTGTCAGCACCAAGTGTAGGAAATGCAGGATTTCGACAATTGAAGTCGTGTATAGACGATGTGGATCCTACGTATTAACAATGTTAATGCATAGGATTAGCATCGTCAAAGCTATGTATTGACTGTGTGAATAGATAGTTTTGAAGGCATGAAAACATAGGATTCACGAGGTGAAAACGTAGGATTTACAAAGCCTACAGCTGGGCCAATGCGTCGCGACACTGTTCCATGAGCCATTTGGGCGTGCTGGTAGCGCCACAGATGCCTACGGAGCCGATGCCCTTGAGCCATTCGGGGGCTATCTCTTCAGGCCCCTCGATAAGGTGGCTGTTGGGGTTGACGCGCAGGCACTCGTTGAACAACACACGCCCATTACTGCTCTTGCGCCCGCAGACAAAGAGGATGAGGTCGTGGCGGGCGGCAAACTGCGAGATATTCGGCATGCGGTTGGCTACCGAGCGGCAGATGGTGTCGAACGAGCGGAACGTGGCATTGGGGGCGATGTGTGACTGGATATACTCAATGATGCGGTGAAACTCGTCGAGCGACTTCGTGGTCTGGCTGTACAGATAGATGTCGCGCGAGAAATCGAGCTTGGCGACCTCGTCGAATTTCTCAATCACTATGGCGTCGGAATGTGTCTGTCCCACCAGTCCCAACACCTCGGCGTGGCCCTTCTTGCCGAAGATGACAATCTGTGAACTCTGAACTTCATTGCTGTCGTACTGCTTCTTGATGCGCTGTTGCAACTTCAGCACCACAGGGCAGGTAGCATCGATAATCTCGATATGGTTACGACGCGCCAGTTCGTAGGTCGAAGGCGGTTCACCATGGGCACGCAACAGCACCTTCACGTCGTGCAGACTGGCCATCTGTTCATGGTCGATGGTAATCAGCCCCATCTGGCGCAGACGTTCACACTCCATACCATTGTGCACGATGTCGCCCAGACAGTAGAGCTGCGTACCCTTGGCCAGTTCCTCCTCAGCCTTCTGGATGGCGGTGGTCACACCAAAGCAGAAGCCGCTACCGTTGTCGATTTCTATTTTGAGGCTCATAGGACTTATAGGACTGGACTTATAACTCATGGGACAAACGATTGAAGTAGTCGTCCAGCAGCTGCTGAGCAGCCACGAAGGACGTCTGCTGTCCGGCCAGCACCTGCTGTTCGGCACCTTTCAAGCACTGGCGGATAGCGGGATTGTTATAGAAGCTCAGGCGCAACTGTTCGTTGATGGTCTCGTACATCCAGTATTTCGCCTGTTCGTTGCGACGATAGTCGAAGTAGCCGTTGCCTTTGACGAAGTCGACATATTCGTAGATCATATCCCAAACCTCCTTGATGCCATAGCCATAGAAGCCGCTGTAGCACAGCACCTTGGGCAGCCACCCACTCTCGGGCATGGGGAAGAAATGCAGGGCGTTGCGGAAATTGGTAGCTGCCATCTGACACTTGTCGACATTCTCGCCGTCGCACTTGTTGATGACGATACCGTCGGCTATCTCCATGATGCCGCGCTTGATGCCTTGCAGCTCGTCGCCCGTGCCTGCCAACTGGATGAGCAGAAAGAAGTCGACCATCGAGTGGCAGGCCGTCTCCGACTGTCCCACACCAACGGTCTCAACGAATATCTTGTCGAAGCCGGCAGCTTCACAAAGGATGATGGTCTCGCGCGTCTTGCGGGCCACACCACCCAGCGAGCCTGCCGTCGGACTAGGACGGATGAACGAATCGGGATGCACGCTGAGTTTCTCCATACGCGTCTTATCGCCGAGAATACTTCCCTTCGAACGTTCCGACGAGGGGTCGATAGCCAGCACGGCCAGTTTGCCACCCTTCTCCTTCAACACATGGATGCCAAACTCGTCGATACTCGTCGACTTGCCGGCACCTGGTACACCGCTGATGCCAATGCGAATGCTATTGCCGCTAAAGGGCAGACACTTGTTGATGACCTCCTGGGCCTTGGCCTGATGGTCGGGGTTGACACTCTCAACCAGTGTGACGGCCTGCGAGAGAATGGTCACGTCGCCCTTCGTGATGCCTTCGACCATCTCGGCGGCCGACAGTTCACGGCGACGGAAGCGATTGCGCTGCAAATAAGGGTTGATGATAGAGGGCTGTTCAACGCCACTATTGACTTGCAGTCCAGCATATTCAGCACTATTCTCGGGATGTTCCATAATCTTTATTGATGTTAATGGGGCTTATAGGGCCTATGGGCCTAATGGAAATTTATCGTGATGGCGACCTTAGACTTGGCAGGATCGTTGGTAATCATCAGAATTCGCGGACGCGTACGTACCTTCTTCAGTTCGTCGCGCTGGGCGGTAATCTTCAGCTTGGTACTCTCGCCAGGCTGCAGACGACGCTTGCCCAGCGACACCTGTAGACCACGGGTAAACAATTGCAGCGACGAGATGTCCAGTTCGGTACGACCGTTATTGGTCACCATGATGACATCGCTCTTCTTCGACTTATTGCCGAAAGTGATATCCACCTGCTGCTTCGACAGCACCATACGGGGAGCATACTGCTGCTGGGCGGCAGTCATACCCGCAAACGAGGGCAGCAACACCGCCGAGACTGGTATCTCAAGGTCTGGGCTGACCTTATCGCCAGGATTGGCGGCCAGATAGACAGCGCTCTGAGTCAGTCCGTAGTCGTGCAGCAGACTGCTATTCAGCGTGACGGTCATCGTGCCGGTACGTCCTGGCGCCAACACCTCGGGCAGCATCACCGCTGTCAGATAGGGTGGCAGATGCATCAGATTAGGGCGGCACGACGCGGTGCCGTCGTTATATATCTGCAACTGCTGTTCACGATGGTCACCACGGTTGACGTCGTCAAACTCCAGGTCGGAGCGGTCGAGGCGCAGAGAGCCTATCTGTACGGGATAGGAACCTGACACATCGACATAATCAGCCTTGACAACACCCTTCATGATAATGTAGATGGGCTGTTTAGAGCCATTAGAAATGACGGCGGCCTGCTTGTTAAAGTGTCCTAACTGACGGGCGTCATAAGTCATGCGTATCTGGAACTTATCGCCGACCTCACCTTTCGGATAGTCGACTACCGTACAGTTACAGTCGGGTGCCACACGTTCAATCTTTAGTTTTTTGCTGCCTTTGACGTGGAAGTCAAAGACGGCTGTAACGGGCTGCTGATAGCCGGTGATGCCCACGTCGACAGTAGCCTTTGCAACAGAGAGTTTCTGTGCCGACAGGGGTAGTACTGCCGACAACAGGAACAGGGGTATGATGAGTGTTCGTTTCATTACGGTTGGATATGTAGAGTCATGGAGGGTGCCGTAGCACGGTATTCAGGTGCATAGGCGCAGCCTACGGTACAGGTACCCGTCTGGTAGATACCCTCGCGGTCAATATAGTATTCAGTTTCTATCTGATGACGGCCTTTGGCCAGTTGTCCGAAGAAATAGTGGGTAGCACAGTCTTTCGGCGACGTATAGGCGCCATTGCGATAGCCCGTCAGCTGGCTGACAGGTTCCATGCAGGCGGCACGGCGGTCGACCACCTGTACGAAGTCGAGGTCGCGCGTGGTCTCAATGGTGATGCGCACCTTGACACGGTCGCCAACCTTAAGGGTAGAAGCTGCCAGTATTTCACGCTTGACGGTAATGCCACTCTCGGAAGCCTCAATGTCGGCAACAGGCTGGAAGAACTGAGCATAGACGGCTCCCCACGAGGTACCCTCGCTCTGCTTGGTGGCCGTCAGCGTCTGCTCACCCTGATACGGACGGGCCGTCTTCACATAACCGATGCCGGCAGATGGTATAGGCACGTCGATGGGTGTTCCGTCGACAGCCAGCACAGCTGGTTGGCTGGTGGCGGTCAGCAGCTGACTCTCGCCATGCAGGAAGGCATAGATGGCATTAACCGTATTGATGGGTGTGTCCCAAGCCTGTGTACGCTTCTCCTGCAGGAGCCAGCGACGCATTTCGTCGACGGTCTGGCAGTCGGCAGGTGTCACCGCCTGCAGGGCCTCGATGGCTGCTACCTCCGTAGGTATCTTGTAGTCGTACCAGGAGTAGAGGGCACGTGGCGTATCGTAGTAACGGCCCATCTCGTCGGTATAGACGGTATATTCCTTGAGACTCTTGACGTAGTCGGCCGCCAGCTTGCGGTCGCCACGCTGGTTGAGGATGACAGCCGTCAGGGCCTTCTCGTAAATCGACTGGTTCTTGATGTCTTTCTTCAGCAGATTGACCAGATAGTCGTTGGTGCTCTTCAGCGTTCCAGACAGCTGACGACCGTCAAGAGCACAGACGTACAGCCAGCGCAGGGCCGTAAACGAGGGGAACGTCGGGCGATGACCCTTACGCTCTTCCTTCTTCAGTTCGTTCACCAGCTCGGTCATCTCCTTGCCCATATAGGTGAATGCCTTGTTGTAAAGCGACTGGAGGTCTGACTTCGCTCCCGTGAGGGTCTGCAGGCGCACCACCATCTCGGCCACGGAAACGGTGATCTGCGTGCTGCCCTTCATGCCTGGATACCACGAGAAGGAGCCGTCGCCATTCTGCAGGGCCTTCAACTTATCGGCGGCAACGGTCAGGCGGTTGTTGATCATGTTCTCGTCGAAGAAGTCGGCAAGGCGCTGGTGCTGTTCACTCTCACGGTCGGCAGCAGCCACCCAAGGTGTCTCGGCAAGCAGAAGGTCCTTCAACTCCTGGTTCTTCTCGAGCTGGGACGTCAGCGACGATTGCTCAGGCGTTTCATGCTTCCACTGCTCAAAGGTGGCCTTGGCCTGCGGAGCACCATCCAACAGAAATTTCGCTAACTGATTACTATAGTAGCTGGCCGCCTGATCAATGGCACTATGTTCAGAGGGCTGTCCGATAACGGGCAGCGACTGCACCATCAGCCAAGCAGGATTGGCCGTATATTCTACGGTGAGCTTCTGCTGACTGGTGCCCTGTGGGAACAGACGCTTCAGGTCGACGGTCTGTACCCCCGCCTCGTGCTGGGTAAAGGGCAGCGTGCGTGTCACATATTCCTGGTCGGGCAATACAGGCAGATAGTGCTGTTCACCGTCAGAGAAGTCGCCGGCAACAGCCGTGATGCGACAGATGAGCAACGACGTAGAATAGTCGACCTTCGACAGCGGGTAGGTGACGCTGACCGTCTGGTCGCCGTCGGTGGTAAACGGCTGGCTCTTTTCGTACAACACCGCATTGGTCTGTGGGTCTATCAGCTGCAAGCGGGCCTGTCCCTTCAAGGGACGTCCGGCACAATTAGTGATGCGGGCACTGATATAAGCCTCGTCGCCCAAACGCAGGAAACGCGGCAGATTGGGTTGTACCATCAAGTCCTTGTGCGCCAAGACCTCAGCCTCAAGGGCACCATACAACATATCGGAAGTATTGGCGACACCCATGAAGCGCCAGGTCGTCAGACTCTCAGGCAGGGTGAACGACAGCGTGACACGGCCAGTCTTGTCGGTCGTCACGGCAGGATAGCAGAAGGCGGTCTCGTTGAGGTTCTCGCGGAGTGTCACCTGGTCAGCATCTGCATCATCCGCATCGTTGCCGGCGACATCCTTGGCTTTAACCGCCTTGGTCTCCTCTGTAGCAACCATTGCCATTTGCGGAACGGCAGCCTCATCGGCTACTGCAAAGCCTACATTAGTTGCTGCCGACTTAGCCAACATGACGTTGCTACGTCCACGCACCATAATGTGACGATGATAATAGGGATAGACGCTATCGTCAAAATGGCTGAACAACAGGTCGGGCACATGCTGATAGCGGAGGGTCTGGGCACCACTGCGGCTCATGCTACCCCACGCATTCCAACGCCACGAGGTAGAGGGCAGCGACAGGTTGACCGAAGGAGCAAACATCCATTGATGGGGCGCTATGGCATCCAAGCTATGATCATAGAGAACAGCCATCAGACTGGCGTCGGCTGGTGTGCCGTCAGGTCGGCTGACGGTCATGCACCACGTCTCCTGCTGACCAGGCGTCAGGCGGTCGCGGAACGTCTCCCACGCCAGCTTCAGCTTTTTGTCGGGCATAGGCCGCTGGATGGTTGTCTCATGGCGATAGCACACACCGTCCTTCACCCATGCGAAGGTGACGAGCAGGCCATTGCCGTAGGATTCCTGATAGGTCAACTGGCGGTTAATCAGCTCCCCACTCTTCTTGACGGCACCGCTCTCCAACTGCTCTTTACCGGCAAAGATACTATAGACGATATGGAGGTCGGGGTCGGACGAGCCCACCTGTATGGTGACGGGTGTCTTGTCGGACGGGAACTGCTGGTGCGACACATAGAACCAGTTGTGTGTCGGTGCGGCAGGGCGCTTATCGTTCAGGCTGAACACCACGAAAGACATCTGCAGGGAGTCGCCCTCGCAGACAGCCTCAAGGCGGTGCTCACCGCTCTTCAATTGAGAATTGAAGATTGATAATTGAGAATTGGCGAGGCACTGCTTCCACTTGCCACCATCCAAACGGTATTTCACCTGTCCGACAATCTCCTTGCCGGCAGCATTGCGACGGGCAAAAGTCACCTGGGGCAGCTGGTCGCTACGCACCTGGGCAGGGAGGTCGCAGGTCAGCGCAGTAGGCTTGGTGCCCAACGGCAGCGACAACGTGCCGCTATGCGTCTCACCTGCCTGGTCGGTAACATCGGCCTCAACGACGAAGTGATAGAACATCGTCTGACCATTAGCGTCATCAGGCAACACCATCGGCATATCGACAATAAAGGTGCCATCCTCTTCTGTCTGGGTATCACCCTCGTTCACCCCATCTTCTGCCAAGCCACGGCCCGCATAGCCGTGCTGCCAGTAGCGCGACCAGTTCATCCACCAGAAGGCCACGCGGCGGCGCACGGTATAATGCACCTTGGCACCCTGTACGGGCACACCGCTATAGGTCATGGCACGGGCCAGGGCATGCACGACGTCGCCAGCCTGATAGGCTGACTGGTGGTCGGGAAACTCGACCTGGAAGGTGGGACGCTTATATTCCTCGACACGGAAACTCGTGCTGGCACTCTGGGTGCGGATAGTAAAGCGACCGTTCAACAGTCCCTGAGGCAACGTAAACACGGCAGAGCACTTACCATAGCGATCGGTGGTCAACTGCTGTTCGCTGACTACCTTATAATTTGCATCGCGCAACTCCACCTTCAGCGCCTTGTTGCTGACGGCGGTCTGTTCAGTGGCCGACAGTTCTTTCCATACAATGGCAGCGACATGGACGGTCTGGCCCGGACGATAGATGCTACGGTCGGTAAACAGGCTGATATGTTCCTGGTTATAGGTACGTTCGTAATACGAATAGCGTCCATAACCGCTCGACTCTGGACAATACTGGTCGGCGGCGGTATAGGCAAAGGCTGACGTCGGCTGCTGACCCTCAACGGTGTAGAGCGCCTCGCCCTTGGTGTCACAGGTCAACGTCTTGCTGGTTCCCTGCTTGTCCCACTGACGGCGGAACGACAGGCGTAGCGAGGCACCGGGCAGCGGCTGACCCGTCGTGGCGTCGACCACGACATAGCGTATCTGGTCATTAGGCAGCGCCTGCATGATGACACGCACGCCAGAGACAAAGTAGAGCATGCGGATGACCTCCGTCTGCGGCTGCGACGAGAACTCCAGCAGATAGACACCTGCAGGCAGGGCGGCCAGCGTCAGCGAGTCTTCGAAGACGTCGTAGTCGGCATGTCCGCTGAAGGTCAATGTAAGTCCGTGCTCCTTCAGTTCTTTCAGTCCGCCTTTCATCTGGCGGTAGTCACGCTCCTCGTTGGGGTTGAGCTCAGTATCGCCGTTCAGTGCCGTACGATAGAGGCGCATTTGTACCGATTGTACATGACGCAAATGGGTCAGCAGGATGGTCTGTGTTTTGTCAACCACACTGACGCGCTGTTGTAGGTCAACCTGGAACATCGGATTCAGCAGGGCCTTCAAATCATTGCGCAACACGTCGGCACGCTTCCACGAGCCCCAGCGCTCGAGCGACTGCTGCAACCACGTATAGCGGTCGGCCGCAGTGAAACGGTTGCCGTGCATCAGTTCGTAGCGACTGATGGCCACCTCACCGGCTTCTGGCAGGTCACCATAGACGGCTATCAGCGAATCGTAGCTCTCCAAAGTCTTGGTGGCACGCAGAGCCGTCAGACAGGCCGCACGGCGGTTGCCCGCCTGTTGGTAATAACGGCTCAGCCATTGCCATGCGTCCAACTCCTGCCCGACAATACTGAGCAGGTCGTGTCCGAAGAGTTCGCTGTCGTTTTCCTTGACGACAAACGGCACATAGCTGTCGGCAGATACCTTCGCCAACTGTTCAGGATGGGCCAGCGCCTGGTCACGATAGTCGCGACTCTTCTGCTGGGCGTCGTCACCCAATACATGGACATTCTCGCTATACACCTTCGACAGCACAGTAGCATAGACAGCCTTTAGCGCCTCACCACGGGCACTCTTCAGCAGGTCTTCCAAGCGGCTTACGGCAGGACGCAGCGAGTCGGGTGCCACCTCGGACTGCAAACGGGCGCGAAGCAGCGTCGACTTCAGCAACTGGCCATAGGCCGATTCCTTGCGGGCCTTGGCAGCTATGCGGTCCAAACTGGTCATGGCGGTTTGGGGAAGGTCCTTCTGCTGGGCTTCCTCCACCTGTTTCCATAACGTCTGATAAGTCTGTCCTGTCAGGTTCATAGGCATCAACAGCCATACTGCCATGATGGCAATTGCGAGTCGTTTCATAAGCCGTATCCTTTAATTTTAGGACAAAGATAGTAAAAACTTGTCAAACGACCAAGCCATTTAACGAGTTTAACCATGTTGGGGTAAAAAAACGAATATTTTTCCACCCTACTTCTCATTTTTTTTCGTAACTTTGCAAAAAAATAAACAAGAAACAACAAGCTACTATTACAATGAAAAGAAAAGCAATCCTTTTTGCAGTGCTGGCACTACCCCTGCTGGTCTCAGCCCAGTACAATGCAACGCCACACTCTGACCAAAAGTCAGAGAAGTCACAAGTATGGACTCCCGACAACGGAGACGGAACCTATACGAATCCCGTCATCAATGCCGACTATAGCGACCCGGATGTGTGCGTAGGTCCGACAGGCGAAGACTACTATATGACGGCCTCGTCGTTCCAATGTATTCCTGGGTTGCCCATCCTACATTCCAAAGACTTGGTGAACTGGGAAATCATCAACTATGCCATTAAAGACAAGCTCTATGCAGGCAACTGCAAACTGATAGAGCACTTCAACACCCCCCAGCACGGCAATGGCGTGTGGGCACCCTCCATCCGCTACCACAACGGCGAATACTATATCTATTGGGGCGACCCCGACTTTGGCGTGTATATGGTGAAAGCCAGCGACCCCGCAGGAGAATGGTCTGATCCGCTGTGCGTCATCCCTGGCAAAGGATATATCGACACCACGCCGTTATGGGACGATGACGGCCGCTGCTATCTAGTGAACGGATGGGCCAACTCACGCGCCAAATACGCCTCGGTATTGACTGTTCGCGAACTATCGGCAGACGGCACGAAGCCTATCGGACAACCGGTCATCGTATTCGACGGCAACGGCACGGAGAACCGCACATGTGAAGGTCCGAAATTCTATAAGCGTGACGGCTGGTATTGGATTATGTGTCCGGCAGGCGGTGTGCCCGAGGGCTTCCAACTGGCCATGCGTTCGAAATCGCCTTACGGTCCCTACGAGCACAAGATTGTATTGCAACAAGGCAAGACCAACATCAACGGCCCTCATCAAGGCGGATGGGTGCATACAAAGTATGGCGAAGACTGGTTTCTGCACTTCCAGGACAAAGAGGCCTATGGTCGCGTGGTACACCTAAACCCCGTCGACTGGTCGACAGGCTGGCCGATCATGGGAAAGAAGGGAGAGCCTGTGACGACCTACAAGAAGCCCAAGAGCAGTTCAACGACAATTATCAATCCCGCAGAAAACGACGAGTTCAATACACCTACCATCGGCAAGCAGTGGCAGTGGCAGGCCAACTACGACGAGAAATTCGGTGTACCGACAGCCTTTGGCACCATGCGCATCTATACCTATAAGCAACCACAAACAGAGAAGAACCTGTGGCTGGTGCCCAACATGCTGTTACAAAAGACCCCAGCCGATGAATTTACCGTGACCACTAAGGTGCGCTTCACGTCGAAGGCTGACGGACAAATGGGCGGTCTCATTATGATGGGCCACAACTACGGCGCACTTGTCGTCAAACGTGTAGGCAAAGAGTTTCAACTATTGCTGCTGACGTGCAAGGATGCCGATAGGGGCACCGCCCAGCAGGAGGAGCTCATCGCCACATTAAAGCCTACCACTGAGGACAAAATCAGCTACAAGCCGGGTATTCACGAGGACATCTACCTGCGACTACGCGTCGAACTGCCCAACAAAGACAAGCTGAAGCACCGTGGTGGTTTTACAGGAAAACCGCTGGTATACTACAGCTACAGCACAGACGGCAAGCGCTTCACACCGTGTGGCAAGCCCATGGAGATGCGTCAAGGCAAGTGGATTGGTGCAAAGTTTGGGTTTGTGTCTGTAGAAAGTAGCGAGAAGACTGATCGAGGTTGGATAGAAGCAGACTGGATACGTATCACAAAATAACACAACACACAAGAAAAAATACTATGATTAACCGAGAACTGTTAGAGCCTCAATCCATCGTTGTCATCGGTGGTAGTAACAATGTACACAAGCCAGGTGGTGCCGTCGTACGCAACCTGCTGCAAGGCGGTTACAAAGGCACACTACGCATCGTCAACCCCAAGGAGGACGAGGTGCAGGGTATCAAAGCCTTTCACGAGGCCAGTGAGCTACCTCCCACTGAACTGGCCATCCTCGTAGTAGCGGCCAAATTCTGTCCGCAGTATGTGGAATTGCTGGCCAAAGAGAAAAAGACACGTGCGTTCATCATTATCTCTGCCGGCTTTAGCGAGGAGACGAAGGAAGGCGCTGTACTGGAACAGCAGATTCTGGACACCTGTGAACAGCATGGCTGTTCGCTGATAGGTCCGAACTGCATTGGCCTGTTGACACGTTGGCACCACTCTGTGTTTACCAAACCAATTCCCCACCTGAACCCCAAGGGAGTCGACTTCATCAGCGGCTCAGGTGCCACAGCGGTCTTCATCTTAGAGAGTGCCGTCATCAAGGGTTTACTGTTCAACAGCGTGTGGTCGATAGGCAATGGCAAGCAGATAGGTATCGAGGACGTGCTGCAGTATATGGACGAGCACTTCAACCCCGAGAGCGACTCGAAGGTCAAACTGCTGTATATCGAGAACATCTCAAACCCTGACAAGTTGCTGTTTCACGCCAGCAGCTTAATTCGCAAGGGCTGCCGCATTGCAGCCATCAAGGCAGGCTCGTCGGAGAGCGGTTCGAGGGCTGCATCAAGCCATACGGGAGCTATCGCCAGCAGTGACTCAGCGGTAGAGGCTCTGTTCCGCAAGGCAGGTATCGTTCGCTGTTTCTCTCGCGAGGAGCTGACCACCGTAGGTTGTATCTTCACCTTGCCCGAACTCAAAGGCAAGAACTTCGCCATTGTAACCCATGCCGGCGGTCCTGGTGTGATGCTGACGGACGCCCTGTCGAAAGGCGGGCTGAACGTCCCCAAAATAGAAGGGTCTGAGGCTGACGAGCTGAAAGCCAAGCTCTTCCCGGGTTCTGCGGTGGCCAACCCCATTGACATCCTCGCCACAGGAACGGCCGAACAACTGGGTATCGCCATTGACTATTGTGAGCATCAGTTCAAGGACATCGACGCCATTGCTGTCATCTATGGCACCCCAGGACTGACCCAGCTTTACGAGGCCTATGAGGTGCTACACCAGAAGATGGTGGAGTGCAAGAAACCTATCTTCCCCATCCTGCCCAGCCTGCACACTGCTGGCCCCGAGGTGGCTGAATTCCTGCAGAAAGGACACGTAAACTTCTCTGACGAGGTGACGCTGGCCACAGCCCTGTCGCAGATTATGCGTACGCCACAGCCCGCACCCACAGAATTGGAACTGTATGGTGTTGACGTGCCCAAGATTCGTGATATCATCTATCGCGAGACGCATCGCCTGAAATTTGAAGGTCTCGACAGCGGCTATCTGCCCCCCGATGTGGTACGCGAACTGCTGTCATGTGCAGGTATTCCTCTGGTACCCGAGATGGTAAGCACGTCGAAGGAGGCGCTGACGGCCTTTGCCAATGAGGTGGGCTATCCCGTCGTCGCCAAAGTAGTGGGTCCAGTGCATAAGAGTGACGTGGGTGGTGTAGCCCTCAATATCCGTACTGCAGAACACCTGGCGTTAGAGTTCGACCGCATGATGCAGATTCAGGATGCTACAGGCGTGATGGTACAGAAGATGCTGAAAGGTACGGAACTCTTTATCGGTGCCAAATACGAGGAGCGTTTCGGACATGTGGTGCTTTGTGGCTTAGGCGGCATCTTCGTCGAGGTGCTGAAAGACGTGTCGTCAGGCCTTGCACCGTTAAGCTACAACGAAGCCTACTCGATGATTCGTTCGCTCCGCGGCTATAAAATACTCCAAGGTACACGCGGACAAAAAGGTATCAACGAAAACAAATATGCGGAAATCATCGTCCGCCTGTCAACCCTGTTGCGCTTCGCCACAGAGATCAAGGAGATGGACATCAACCCGTTGTTGGCTGATGCCGACAATGTGGTAGCCGTCGACGCAAGAATCCTGATTGAGAAGTAAGCCTCAAGACTTCCGACGAAGCACATAGAAACCGACAAAATGGCATTCATATCTGCCGTTTTGTCGGTTTTTCATATTTCGGCACAACCTTTGAGCGCAAGACAGCAGAACAAAACAAAAATTAGGAGGATAAAACTATGACATTAGACAAGTTTACCATCAAAGCACAGGAGGCGGTACAAGAGGCCGTCAACACCGCACAACGAAATGGTCAGCAGACCATCGAACCCGTTCATCTGCTGGCGGGCATACTCAATAAAGCCAAGGACGTCGTGAACTTCCTGCTGCAAAAGATGGGTGCTAACACACAGCAGATAGACTTGCTGGTACAGGCCGAACTGAAACATCTGCCGCGCGTTACTGGCGGCGAACCCTATCTGAGTGCAGCCACCAATGGTGTATTGCTGAAGGCTCAGGACTATGCCCAGAAGATGGGTGACGAATTCGTCAGCGTAGAGCCGCTGCTGTTGGCCCTGCTCACCGACGGCCAGACGGCTGGACGCATCCTGAAAGATGCTGGCATCACCGAGAAGGACTTGCGCGCCGCCATCAACGAGTTGCGCCAGGGCCAGAAGGTGCAGTCGCAGAGTGCCGACGACAACTACCAGTCGTTGGAGAAATACGCCAAGAATCTGGTAGACCTTGCTCGCCAAGGCAAGCTCGACCCCGTCATTGGACGTGATGACGAGATACGTCGTGTGCTGCAGATACTGTCACGCCGTACGAAGAATAACCCAATCTTAATAGGTGAGCCCGGCACGGGTAAGACAGCTATCGTCGAAGGACTGGCCGGACGTATCGTTCGTGGTGACGTACCCGAGAACCTGAAGGACAAGCAGCTCTACTCACTCGATATGGGTGCACTGGTAGCTGGTGCAAAGTACAAGGGTGAGTTCGAGGAACGCCTGAAGAGCGTCATCAACGAAGTAACGAAGGCCGAGGGGCGCATCATCCTCTTCATCGACGAGATTCACACGCTGGTAGGTGCCGGCGGTGGTGAGGGAGCGATGGATGCTGCCAACATTCTGAAGCCAGCCTTGGCACGTGGAGAACTGCGTGCCATCGGTGCCACGACGCTGAACGAATACCAGAAGTATTTCGAGAAGGATAAAGCCCTGGAGCGCCGTTTCCAGACGGTGATGGTGGATGAACCCGATGAGCTGTCGGCCATCAGTATCCTGCGAGGACTGAAGGAGCGTTACGAGAACCACCACAAGGTGCGTATCCAGGATGATGCCTGTATCGCCGCCGTCCAACTGTCAGAGCGCTATATCTCTGAACGTTTCCTGCCCGACAAGGCTATCGACCTGATGGACGAGGCTGCCGCCAAGCTGCGCATGGAGCGCGACTCAGTGCCTGAGGAACTGGATGAGACTACCCGTCGCCTGGCCCAGTTGGAGATCGAGCGCGAGGCCATCAAGCGCGAGGGCGATGAGCCTAAGATTGCCCAATTGGACAAAGAGATTGCTGAGCTGAAAGAGCAAGAGACCCAGTTCCGCGCCAAATGGGAGGGCGAGCGCCAGCTGATCAACAAGATTCAGCAGGACAAGCAGGAAATGGAGAACCTGCGGCTGGAGGCCGACCGTGCCGAGCGCGAAGGCGACTATGGCAAGGTGGCTGAGATACGCTACTCGAAAATAAAGACGCTGGAGGATGACATCAAGTCGATACAGTCGCAGCTGGCCTCTGCCCAGGACGGTAATGCGATGGTCCGCGAGGAGGTCACCGCCGACGATATCGCCGAGGTCGTATCCCGCTGGACGGGCATCCCCGTCACCCGCATGCTGCAGAGCGAACGCGAGAAGTTGCTGCACTTGGAAGAAGAGCTGCACCGCCGCGTCATCGGACAGGATGAAGCCATCAATGCCGTCTCTGACGCCGTGCGCCGCAGTCGTGCCGGACTGCAAGACCCGAAGCGTCCTATCGCCTCGTTCATCTTCCTCGGTACCACGGGTGTCGGTAAGACGGAGCTGGCCAAGGCACTGGCAGAATACCTGTTCAACGACGAGCAGATGATGACGCGTATCGATATGTCGGAGTATCAGGAGAAGCACACCGTCAGCCGACTGATTGGTGCCCCTCCGGGCTACGTGGGCTACGACGAGGGTGGTCAGCTGACGGAGGCCGTACGCCGCAAGCCGTACTCGGTGCTGCTGTTCGACGAGATAGAGAAGGCACACCCCGACGTGTTCAACATCCTGCTGCAGGTATTGGACGACGGCAGGCTGACCGACAACAAGGGCCGCACAGCCAACTTCAAGAACACCATCATCATCATGACCTCGAACGCTACCCGTGAGCAGTTGCGCATGACGATGCGTCCCGAGTTCCTGAACCGTATCGACGAGATCATCACCTTCCAGCAGCTGACACAGGAGCAGATAGCCGACGTGGTACGCCTGCAGATGAAGCGCGTGACCGACATGCTGGAGCCGCAGGGCATCCGTCTGGAGACCACCGATGCCGCCATCCGCTACCTCGCCCAGGAAGGCTACGACCCCGACTTCGGTGCCCGTCCTGTGAAGCGAGCCATCCAGCAGCTGGTGCTGAACGACTTGTCGCGTAAGATACTGGCCGATGAGGTGAACCGCGAGAAGCCCATCATCATTGATGAGTTTGGCGACGGACTGGTGTTCCGCAACTAATATGAAAGAAAAAGTCTGCGATTATCGTTTAATCGCAGACTTTTTACGTTGATCGTGATCCAGAATAATCTTGCGCATTCGCATAGACTTCGGCGTGACCTCAACTAGTTCGTCTTCCTTGATGTACTCGAGACACTCCTCTAATGACATCACAACCTTCGGAATGATACGTGCCTTATCGTCGGTACCTGACGCACGGACGTTGGTCAGCTGCTTGGCCTTGCAGACGTTGATGACCAAGTCGTTGTCATGTACATGCTCGCCGACAACCTGACCCATATACACGTCTTCGCCCGGATCAATGAAGAACTTTCCGCGATCCTGCAGCTTGTCGATGGCGTAGGCAAAGGCATTGCCCGTCTCGAGGGCAATCATAGATCCGTTGACACGACGCTCAATCTCACCCTTATACGGTTGATATTCCTTGAAGCGGTGGGCCATGATGGCCTCGCCCTGTGAGGCTGTCAACACATTGGTGCGCAGACCGATAATACCGCGCGAAGGAATATCAAATTCGATATTCGTACGTTCGCCCTGCGACTCCATAGAGGTCATCTCGCCCTTACGACGTGTCACCATATCAATCATCTTCGAGGCAAATTCCTCGGGTACGTTGATGGTCAACTCCTCGATAGGTTCGCACTTCTGCCCGTCGATTTCCTTATAGATCACCTGCGGCTGACCAACCTGCAACTCGTAACCTTCGCGACGCATGGTCTCGATGAGCACAGAGAGGTGCAGCACGCCACGACCAGACACCACCCATTTATCGGTAGAGTCCTCGAACTGCTCAACGTGCAGGGCGAGGTTCTTCTCCAACTCCTTCTCCAGACGGTCGTTGATGTGGCGCGAGGTCACAAACTTACCTTCCTTGCCGAAGAATGGCGAGTCGTTGATTTGGAAGAGCATCGACATCGTCGGCTCGTCAATGGCGATAGGCGGCAGGGGCTCCGGATTCTCAAGGTCGCAGATGGTATCACCAATCTCAAACTTCTCCAAGCCGATGACAGCACAGATATCGCCGCAATCCACCTGCTCGGTACGTTGATGACCCATACCGTCGAAGGTATGCAGCTCCTTGATCTTCGTCTTCTCCATCGAACCGTCGCGGTGGGCGATGGTCACCTGCTGACCGTCCTTCAACTGGCCACGGTGTACGCGACCCACGGCAATACGACCTGTATACGAGCTATAGTCAAGTGAGGTAATCAGCATCTGGGGCGTACCCTCAATCTGCTGGGGAGCAGGAATCACCTCGACAATCTTGTCTAACAGATAAGTGATGTCTGTGGTGGGCTTGTTATAATCTTCACCCATCCAGCCGTTCTTGGCCGAACCATAGACTACAGGGAAATCCAGCTGGTCCTCGGTAGCGTCCAGCGAGAACATCAGGTCGAACACCATCTCGTAGACCTCCTCAGGACGGCAGTTGGGCTTGTCGACCTTGTTGACTACCACAATGGGCTTCAAGCCAATCTGCAGCGCCTTCTGCAACACAAAGCGTGTCTGGGGCATCGGACCCTCGAAGGCGTCAACCAACAGCAGACAGCCGTCGGCCATATTGAGCACACGCTCCACCTCACCACCGAAGTCGGAGTGTCCCGGAGTGTCTATAATATTAATCTTTGTTCCTTTCCAGTTGATACTGACATTCTTCGAAAGAATCGTGATGCCTCGTTCGCGCTCCAAGTCGTTGGCATCCAACACTTGGCTCGACAGGTTCTGTCCCTCACGGAACAGGTTTCCGGCCAGCATCATCTTGTCCACGAGCGTCGTCTTGCCGTGGTCTACGTGTGCGATAATCGCAATGTTTCTGATATCCTGCATAAGTAAATTACGTAATTTTCGCTTGCAAAGGTACACATTTTCTGTGAAATATCAGCGAAACACCCAAGAAAAGTGATAGAAGATTTACCGCCAGAAGTCATCGTCAAACTCCGGATAGCCTGTGTTCTGCTGTCGCGGAGTGTCGTTGAACAGCGGGTCGTCAGACGTCGGCTGTCCATCATTGGCAGGTGCAGGCCCATCGTCCTCATCCTCAGGTTGTACAATGACGTCCGGCTCGTCGAGCAGCGACTCCTTCGGCACGCTGATGGGTTCCAGCTCCTTCTGGAAGAACACCTCGTAGTCGCGATAGCTGTACTGCGTACCCAGCAGGAGTAGATTTGTCTCGCTGACAATTAGGCTGCGACACGGTTTCAGCATTGCGGCCATCACTTTGTCGTCATACAGCTGGCGGGCATACTGGCGCGCCTCGTCATAGCTGAGGAATCCGCTGATGAGCATACGCGTCATTCCGAGAGCATCCTGGTCGAGCGTTATATCGAAGTTGCGCACGAGGAAGTTCGAGAAGTTATACTTCGCCATCTCATAGAGCAACTGGTTCTGACTGATGGAGTCGGGATGGAAGGCCAGCAGGAAGACATAACTGGTGTTGCGCTCAATGCTCAGCGTGTCGACCTTCGCCGAGTCAGCACCAGCAACTGCCGTTCGGCGCGACCATACGTCACCCAGATCGAACTTGCCGCCATAGAGTGCACGTCCTTGCTGCACACCGCGGACAATCATTCCCGCCAGTTCCGACACTTCGCTCTCCGGATACTTTTCCACCACCGTCTTCAGGCGGTCTACACATCCGTTGGCGTCGCCCTCATTCAACAGGCTCAGACCTTCGATGAACAGGAACTTCGGACGGTGCTGTCCTAACGGGAAACGGCCCTCAGAAAGTTGCGTATTACTCTTCACCTCCTCATAGCGGTTGCTGCGGAAAGCATCGTAGGTTGCTGCATACAACGAGTCCTCGATATGTACGCCAAAGCGCTGGTTCTCAGCGAAGTTCGGGTCAGACAGCAGAATGGTCCAATCACTCTCGGGATAGTCCTGCTTGAGCATGGCCAGACAGCGCTCAGCCTCGTCGTGGCGTCCCTGTCGCGAGTACAGCAGGAACAGGTGATACCACGCCTCGTCGTTATGTTCGTAGTCGGCATACTGCGTGGTCAGACGGCTGAGTGCTTTCTCGCCCAACGGCAGGTTGTCGAGCTTGTCCTTGAAGATGATGCCCGAATGGAACAGACCGTCTTTGATGAGATTGTCGCTCTCGGCTATCTGCTCGTCGGTAAACGGTATCTGTGCCAGATAGTATTCGCGCTTATGAGGGTCCAGATAGCTACTGTCTGCAGGAGCCTCGGTAGCAGTGCTGTCGGCAGGAGTCTCAACATCAGGCATCTCGGTATTCTCCAGACTGTCAGGCTGTTCCGTATCCTCCGACGCGAAGTTCACCACCGTCTGGTTGATGCGCCGCCAGTTGTCCTTATTCTCGCGCCTACCCCACTGTTGCTGGAAGGTCTGCTTACCCTGACTGACGACCTGCGGATTATAGAAATACCAAAGTCCCTTCTGTCCACCAGCGGCAGACGCAGCAGGCTGCGTGGTTCTGTTGGGTCTGTTGGCCTGTGCCACACCGTTGCGCGCCTCTTGTTCGCGCAGGGTATTCTCGGCCTCAGCCTCTTCGCGGGCACGTTGTTCCTCTTTTTCTTTCTTGATCAGATCTTCTATAATCTTGTCTATCACCTTGTTGCGCTGCTCTTCAGGCATCTTGGCCAACCGTTGCAACGAGTCCTGCAAGGCCACCGCATCGGCATGAGGAGCCAGTTCGTCGAGTATCTTCGAACGGTCCGACAACTGCTGATAGTCCTTACGGTCTTTGTCCAGCAGTCCAATGGCCTCGCCATAGCAGCGCTGGGCGTCGCCGTATTTCTCGCAATCCCAATACAGATTTCCCAGCGTCAGCAGCAGCACACCTTTCTCTATACCTGCGCGCGTAGCTTTCTTGTTTCCCTCCTCATAGGCCTCTATGGCGTGGAGGGTGTCGCGCTGCGTCAGGTAGACGTTGCCGATGGCGTAGTACACCTGATCCAGATATTCTTTATTGTTGTCCGACCGCGCCATACGCTTCAGACGGCTGATCTTACCTTTCGCATCAGTAGCGGGCATCACCTCGGTCTGTGCAATGCGTGCATTAAACTCCAGCTCATAGGGCGGATTCAGACGTATCACGTGGCGATAGGCCTTGTAAGCCTCATCCTTCTGTCCGAGCAGGGTCTGTATCTGTCCCATGATGTACCACTCGCGGGCTTTCTGCTTGCGGCGGTGCTCGTGGCGTATCACCTTGCGCAGATAGGGCACCGCCTCCTGATACTGTTCACTGCGCAGATAGTAGTCGGCCAGCGTATAGTCCCAATCCTTCTCGGCACGATAGTGCATGGTGTCGCGACGCTGTTTGATGATCAGGTCTTCGGCATCGTAGAGCCAATCGAGTTCAACATAGCTCTTCGCCTGCCAGGCACGGGCAATGCCGTAGATGGCGGGTTGTGTCTGGTAGAGGCGCGACATATACGAGAAGGTTGCGGCGGCCTCTTCAAACTGTCCCTGCTGAAACTGCGACTTGCCCAGCAACAGCCACGCGTGCCACAGGAACGGGTTATACTCGCGGCGGCCGAGCCACTCGATATCCTTGGCGGTCTTACGGCGATTTTTCGTCCATTCGGGACGTGCCTTGATGCTGTGCAGCTTGATGGCCTTCTCGGCCTTCTCTATGGCACGGTCGAAGTTGCTCTTACCCACCTCGCGGCTCTGTTTGTTGGCTACGGTGTAGAGCGGCAATACCTCCGTGCAGTTGTCCTTATGGCTCGACTCCTTCTCGATGCTACCGTCGATAAACGCCTCCGAACCATTATAATAGGTATTGTAGCGAGCATTGAAGGCGTGCCACCAGCGTGTCTTCGCGGTATTATTCTTTGTCGAGCAGCTGGTCAACAGCAAGGCTATCAGCAATAGGTGACAGGCCTTCTTGCTTTTGTCGACAATATCGGCCAGCTTACACTCGCTTCTGCTGGTGCACGACGCACAGTCACCCTCTTTCTGTACGATAGGCTCGTCCTTGCCCCCTATTGAAAACAGGGCAGCGACGGCACCAAGTACCACGAGCGATATGACGACGATTAGCAGAAAATCCACTCTTAACTCTTAATTCTTAACTCTTCACTTCAAACCCCGCGGCTTTGACATCTTCCCAGAACTTCGGATACGACTTGCTCACCACCTGCGGATTGTTGACGCGCACCTCTTCCAGACGGAAGGCCCCAGGGGCGAAAGCCAGCGCCATACGGTGGTCTTCGTAAGTATCGATGGCGGCATCGGCAGCAGGTTCACAGCACTCACCGTCCCAATACAGTTCGCTGTCGTTGACGTCGTGCAACACGTAGCCCAACTTGCGCATCTCAGCCTTCAACGCCTCTATGCGGTCGGTCTCCTTGATCTTCAGCGTCGCAAGGCCGCGGAAGTGGAACTTCACACCCATCAGCGCACAGCATACGACAAACGTCTGCGCCAAGTCTGGCGAGTTGATAAAGTCGTACTCCAGACGGGGCACACTACGACCACTATGACGCAGCGTCACCGTTGTGGGCACACCCTCTTCGATGGTGGCAAACGTGGTCTTCACACCCAGCAGACTGAAGATGTAGCGCACCGAGGAGTCGCCCTGTCGAGAACCGTCCATCAGTCCTTCCAGGCGCACCTCGTCGTCCTCGTTGGGCGACAGAGCCATCATCTCATACCAGTACGACGCGGCACTCCAGTCGCTCTCCACATAGTAGGGGCGCTCCACGTAGCGCTTCGGACTGACGACGATAGTCTCGTAGCCACTCCATTCCACATCGGCGCCGAAGTCGCGCATCGTACACAACGTCAGGTCGATATAGGGTCGCGAGATGACGTCGCCGGTCATGCGCAGCGTCAGACCGTTTTGCAACATCGGACCTACCAGCAACAGCGCTGAGATATACTGTGAACTGATGTTGCCAGGCACCTGCAGCTCACCACCTTCCAGCCGACGACCACGAATGCGCAGCGGCGGAAAACCCTCTTCGCCAACGTACGAAATGTCGGCACCCAAACTGCGCAGGGCGTCAACGAGGATGCGTATCGGACGGTGCTTCATGCGCTCCGTACCCGTCAGCACGTGCTCTTCGCCCTCGCGCGTCGACAGGTAGGCGGTCATAAACCGCATGGCCGTACCCGCTGCCTTGATGTTAATCTCGTAGGGGTTGTGCTCCAGTGCGCTGATGATCACTTCCGTATCGTCACAGTCCGACAGATTATCGGGCAACGTCTGGCTACCTGACAGGGCGTGGATAATCAGCGCTCTATTCGAGATACTCTTCGAGGCAGGCAGCTTCACCGTGGTGTTCAACTGGCGCGGAGCCGATATATGGTATTGCATGATTCTTCTTTTATTATTTAGTATGATATGTCACCTTATTCATAATAACTCGCAAAGTTAGGAAATATTTGATGATTAACCAAGGAAATAACATTAATTTAGTAAAAAGTAGCCAGAAAATTTGCGTATTTCGAAAAAACTATGTACCTTTGCACCCGCTTAACAGCAAAACGATCGGGATTTAGCGCAGTTGGTAGCGCACACGTCTGGGGGGCGCGAGGTCGCTGGTTCGAGTCCAGTAATCCCGACTGAAAGAAAAGGTCTGAGCAGTAATTACCGCTCAGACTTTTTTCTTTTTCCTTATTTCTATTCAGCGCCCACTTCTATTGCGCCTCTCTCGCTAATTGATGCACCCTCTTCAAATACTATGTTTTCGCGCGGTGAATACTATGTTTTCATGCTCTCAATACTATGTTTTCACTGCGCGAAAACATAGTATTCATTTTGTCCCATCTGTATGTAAAAAAGTGGAGACTTCACCACCGTTGATGTACGACTTCAAGCATGTAGAAGTCCCACTTTAACAGTGTTAATGCGTAGCCTGAATGCCGACGGAATCAGTCGTCGGGATTGTCGTTATAGTGGTAGGGCTTGAGGTTGGGGTTCTCGGCTTCGTAGTCTTCTTCAGGAACAGCGACCGGAGCGAGGTGCTCGTTGTATTTGCCACGAGCGGGCCCAAGGTCGAGCATGAGATCACTATAGTTGACAGTAGATATGACGAGATTGAAGATGCCGATGGCAATGCGCACGCCCTGCGGATGGAGGTTATTACGAACATAGACCGTAGAAAATGCGGGATGTTCGTAGCACTCTATCTGGTTGTATTTCTGGAAAGCACGATACGCTTCGCGATTGGTCAGCGTGGTGTCGGCTTCCGAGAAAGTACGCACGATGTTGGCAAAAAACTCGTCGAGCTCGTCGTACTTAGTGCTGTCGTTGTCTTGTATGCACTCCTGTACGTTCTCGTCGGCTCCCAGCAGCACGGTTTCTGCGTCGGGACGGGTCACGACGGCTGCTACGAAGAGGAAGAGCAGTATAGCGGCAATGATGATAATCTTGCCCATGCAGCTGCGATAGAACGACTGGAAAAGGGTTTCCTGTTTGTAGGTATCTCTGTTGAACTGGTCCATGTATGTAAAGTTTAGTGTTTTTAGTTTAGAGTTTGGAGTTATTGTGTATGAGGTTCATAAACTCTTCGCGGGTCTTGGCCTGATTGAAGGCTCCCGAGAAATCGCTGGTGGTGGTGATACTGTTCTGCTTTTCCACACCACGCATCTGCATACACATGTGGCGTGCCTCGACGACGACCATCACACCCAGAGGGTGGAGCGTGTCCTGAATGCACTGCTTGATCTGCAGCGTCAGACGCTCCTGCACCTGCAGACGGTGACTGTAGATGTCGACCACGCGGGCTATCTTCGACAGTCCTGTGATGTAGCCGTTGGGAATGTAGGCGACGTGTGCCTTGCCATAGAAAGGCAGCATGTGGTGTTCGCAGAGCGAGAAAAAGTCGATGTCCTTGACGATGACCATCTGCGAGTAGTCTTCACGGAAGAGTGCCTGGCGCAACACCTCGTGGGCGTCCTCCTCGTAGCCACGCGTAAGCACCTGCATGGCTTTGGCTACGCGGGTAGGCGTCTTCAGCAGTCCTTCGCGCTCAGGGTCCTCACCCAGCAGCTGGAGGATGTCTTTGTAGTGAGCAGCCAGTTTTGTTTCTTGATTCATAGCGAATTAATAGGCGACAGAAATTTTTCCTTTCACGATAGTAGCCTCGGTATAGCCCATATTGCGCAGGCTGACCAGCATCTGATGGGCCTCCTCGTAGGTGCGGTAGTTGCCTACACGACATATCCAGCGCGGCGAATAGAAATGTACATAGACGGCCACGTTGGGGAACTGTGCGCGGATGCTGTTGCCCGTTCGCTCTGCCTTCTGGCGGTCAGCACGCGAATTGCCGCCGGCAAAGGCCTGTACACGATAACCCGTAGCCTTATAGCCACGCACGGGCTTGTTGATGCCGACGGTATCAGTAGTCGCCGATGGGCTGACAGGTTTGGCAGTACTAGGAGTACTAGTCGTACTAGTAGCACTAGTCTTACTAGTCGTACTAGTAGAACTAGCGGGCTTGGCCGCAACTTTATTGCCCAACGCCGCATTGTTGACCAACTGGTCGATGGCCTGACTCTGGTGAATGGTCACACTACCCTTCCCCGTCTGTGCAGGCTGCTGAACGCGCTGGGTAAACGTCTGCGCACTTACAGGGCTAAATGACAAATGATAAATGATAAATGATAAAACTATCACTATCATGCATTTACTGTTGTCATGAAATAAATTTTTCGTCATAATAATATCCTTTATCATTTATCATTTTTCATTTAGGACGCAGTCCGCTTATTTCCAAGCGTCGATGATGCCCTTGAAATCAGCGCACTTCAGCGAAGCACCGCCAATGAGGCCACCATCGATGTCGGGCTTTGCAAACAGCTCGGGAGCGTTGCTGGCCTTGCAAGAGCCACCATAGAGGATGCTGGTATCGTCGGCAACAGCCTGGCCATACTTCTCGGCAATGATGCTACGGATGTATGCGTGAATCTCCTCAGCTTGTTCAGCAGTAGCGGTCTTACCGGTACCGATAGCCCAGATGGGTTCGTAGGCAATGATGATCTTACGGAAATCCTCCTCAGCGAGATTGAACACGCTGCCTTCCAGCTCAGCCTTGACGACCTCGTTCTGCTTGTTAGCCTCACGCTCAGCCAGGCTCTCACCAATACAGAAGATAACCTTCAAACCGTTCTTCTGTGCCAGCAGCACCTTCTCCTTCAGAATCTCGGGAGTCTCCTTGTAATATTCACGACGCTCAGAGTGGCCGAGAATTACATACTGAGCACCAGTGCTCTTTACCATCTCGGCAGATACCTCACCCGTGAAGGCGCCCTTCTCCTTGTCAGCACAGTTTTCAGCACCCAGTCCGATGACGCTGCCCTCGAGGGTCTGAGCCACGCTGGCCAGATGGATGAACGGCGTGCAGATGACTACATCACAATTGGGTTTGTCAGCTGCGAGAGCCTCTTTCAGTTCCTTGGCCAGAGCCACACCTTCCTGCAGGTTCAGGTTCATCTTCCAGTTGCCTGCTACAATCTTCTTTCTCATGTTCTTTTTCTTTTTATTAAAGAGTTGATAAAATATATTAGTTTGTCGTTTCTTGTTAATCCAGTGCGACCACGCCCACAGGCGGTCGGCAATGGTCAGCAGCAACAGCGGCAGGATGTACCACATGAAGATGAGCGACACCTTCTGGGGGATGGAGTCCTGCGGCATCTGTCCCAGCTCCAACTGTTCCAGCCTATCGCTTAGCGCATACTCGTCGGGCAGCCGGTTGTGGCTCCACTTACGAATGATGACGCCGTCCTTCAGCAGCAGCAGACCGGGATTACTGCGGATGATGGTCTTGAGCACCGTCTCGTCGGTCTGGCAGAACGGATACTCAGCACCCGTACGGTCACGCCACAGAGCGATACCTCGTTCGCCGGTAGCTGTCAGCGCATAGAAGGGGTACTCGTAGTCGTCGGCATACTCGTACACCTGATTGATGAGATCCAGCTGGCTATCATCGGCCTGCTCCAGATGGGGCGCCACCAGCAGAAACAGGTAGCCGTTGCGGCTGAGCAGCGAATCGGTGAGATCTTCGCCGTCGTGCTCGATAAAGAAGTCGGCATAGGGTGACTCCTCACCCTCCATCATCTGTTGCCAGCCTTTATTTAAATCGGTACCTACGTGGTAGGGACGGAAGTCGAAGTATGGCAGGTCGTATAGCGACCAACCCGATACAGCCAGAATGAAGACGGCCGAATAGTTGGTGACAATCCACTGGTTGGACAGCGAGATGAATCGCGGCATATCCATTGGCCAGCAGCGCACGATGACGGCCAGCAACAACAGTACAACATTCTTCCACAACGTCTGCCAGTTGGTCAGCACCACTGCATCGCCAAAGCAGCCACAGTCGCTGACGGGATTGGCGACAGCCAGCCATAGCGTCAACGGCGTCATCAGAGCCAGCAATATCAGCGCCAGCGTGGTCACCAGTCGGCGTTGGATGGCAAACAGCAGGCAGATGCCCATGCCGAACTCTACGGCCGACAGCACGACTGACGCACCCAGCGCCAGGAAGTCCGGGACATAGCTGCCCAGATGAAGTGCCGTCAGATAGTCGGCTATCTTGTATTGCGTGCCCAGAGGGTCGACGGCCTTGACAAATCCTGAGAGTATCAGCGTCACCGCCAGCACCAGTCGGGCTATGTTTACTGCAATCTTTCTCACCTTCTCACCCTCTCACTACTCCGACAGCTTTATCACGCCAAAGACGGCATAGTTGATGATGTCCATATAGTTGGCGTCGATACCCTCGCTGACCAGCGTACCGCCCTCGAGGTTCTCAATCTCCTTGATGCGCTCGATCTTCGTCAGAATAAAGTCGGTATACGAGCTAACACGCATGCCGCGCCAAGCCTCATCGTAGTCGTGGTTCTTGCGTTTCATCAGCTCCAAAGCTTCGTGGGCATAACGGTCGTAGAGCGCCATCGCGTCGTCGTTCGACATATCGACGGTGTCGCTAAAGCCTTTGTCGAGCTGTATCAGTCCGACAATGCCATAGTTGATGAGGGCAATGAACTCAGGACGGATTCCCTCGTCCACGAGCGACTCTTTCTTGATTTCCAGGGAACGGATGCGCTTAGCCTTGATGAACAACTGATCGGTAAGCGACTGAGGGCGCAAGATGCGCCAAGAGGCACCGTAATCATGGAGCTTCTTCTCGAACAGGCTGCGGCATTCGCCAATGACCTGCTCGAACTGAGCGTTTGTTTTTGCTTCGTTGTTAGCCATAATCGGGTGCAAAATTACGCATTTCTATTGAAATGACCAAATTATTGCATTTCTTTCTGCTTTTTATGAATATATCGAATCTTCGCTCCCTGCACGTCGGCTTCGAGTTTCAGGGAGTCGAGAAGAATGCGTTTAGCGACATTGAACGTGTCAGCATCAGCCTCAGCCAACTGCAACAGGCTGTCGGTACGGGCCAACTGGCGCTGAGCCTTTACAAGTTCGGAAGCAAAAAACTGCTTGCGCACCTCCTGACGCAGGGCTTCTTTCTCTGCCTCACGTCTATTGCCGCACGCCGTCAACAGCAAGGCAACGAGGATAATCATTACGCTCAACTTCTTCATTTCGCGTGCAAAGGTAAGAAAAAACGGGAGAAATGCCAAATTTATGAGAATTATTTGCTACCTTTGCACCCATGAAACTGTATTCAGACAAAGCATTAGCAAAGATATTAGACCAAGAGATATTCCACCAGATAGGCGAAGTGGTCGACGAGAAAGGCGTAGAATGCTATGTCGTGGGCGGCTATGTACGCGATATTTTCCTGGAACGGCCCTCCAACGACATTGACGTAGTGGTGGTGGGCAGCGGCATTGAAGTGGCCGAGGCGCTGAAGAAGCGGTTGGGCAAGCACGCTCATCTCTCCGTATTCCGCAACTTCGGAACGGCACAGGTAAAATATCGCAACACAGAAGTGGAGTTCGTGGGGGCACGCAAAGAGAGCTACAGTCACGACTCGCGAAAGCCCGTCGTCGAGAACGGCACGCTGGAAGACGACCAGAATCGTCGCGACTTCACCATCAACGCAATGGCTATCTGTCTGAACAAGAGTCGCTTTGGAGAACTCGTCGACCCCTTTAACGGTATCGCCGACCTCGAAGACGGCATCATCGCCACACCCCTCGACCCAGAGATCACCTTCTCGGACGACCCACTACGCATGATGCGCTGCATCCGCTTTGCCACCCAACTGAATTTCCAGATAGAAGAAGAGACCTTCGAGGCCCTGCAACGGATGGCAGAGCGCATCAAAATAGTCAGCGGTGAACGCGTCGAAGTGGAGTTAAACAAAATCATGATGGCACAGCACCCGAGCATCGGGTTCGAGTACCTGCAACGTGCTGGTTTGCTACAGATTATACTGCCGGAGCTTGCCGCACTTGACATTGTAGAGAAGCGTGACGGACGGGCACACAAGAACAACTTCCATCACACCCTTGAGGTATTGGAGAATGTTGTGCGCAGCGAGGAGCAAGGAGCGAGGAGCGAGAACAGCCTATGGCTTCGCTGGGGCGCACTGCTTCACGACATCGGCAAGACAAAGTCGAAGCGCTGGGAACCGGGCATTGGCTGGACTTTCCATAACCACAATCTGATAGGTGCCAAGCAGGTGTCTGCCATTTTTCGTCGTCTCAAGCTACCGATGGGCGCTGAGATGAAATACGTACAGAAGATGGTCGACCTGCACATGCGGCCCCAGGTCATTGCCGACAACGAGGTGACTGATTCGGCCGTACGCCGCCTACTGAATGATGCCGGCGATGACATTGACGACCTAATGACGCTGTGCGAGGCCGACATCACGTCGAAGAACGAGACAAAAAAGAAGATGTTCCTTGAGAACTTCCGAATGGTACGCGAAAAACTTACCGACCTACAAGAGAAGGACTATAAACGACTGTTGCAACCTGTCATTGACGGCAACGAGATTATGGAGATGTTCCATCTGCCGCCGTCTCGCGAGGTGGGTGTCCTAAAACAATATCTCAAGGATGCCGTTCTCGACAACCGCGTAGACAACGAACGAGAGCCGCTTATGCGGCTACTCAAGGAGAAAGCAGCCCAAATGGGTCTCAAAACACTATAAAGATTGTTAAATGTCGCCACATAAAATTCAACGTGTGCGACATTTTTCGTATCTTTGCAGTTTGAAAACCAAATACAAGGACTGAGTTTCCTAACGAATAATTAAATAATAAATAATCGTAAGTTATGAAAATGAAGAAATTTGTGATGTGTGCGGCGATTGCTGCAACGCTTGTTTCATGCGGTGGAGGCGGTGGTCGCCCGAATTTCGGTGACAACGAATACCCTGTAACAACAGTAGGTACGTCTCAGGCCGACATGCAAACCACCTACCCTGCTACTATCAAAGGTGTACAGGACGTTGAGATTCGCCCGAAGGTACAGGGTTTTATCACACAAATCAATGTTAAGGAAGGTCAGACGGTGGGTGCCGGACAGGTGCTCTTTGTCATTGACAACGAGACCGCTACACAGCAGGTTCGTCAGGCACAAGCTGCCGTGAATACTGCCCAGCAGCAGTGCAACACCGCCAAACTGACCTATGAGAATACGCAGAAATTGCACCAGAACCGCGTGATTGGCGACTATGAGCTGCAGACCTCACAGAACTCTTACGAGGTGGCTCAGGCGCAGCTGGCTCAGGCGCAGGCTCAGTTGGCAACAGCTAAAGAACAGTTAAGCTACTGCTACGTGAAGAGCCCTGCCGCTGGTGTCGTAGGTACGCTGCCTTTCAAGAAGGGTGCGCTGGTCAACTCATCGAACACACTGACAACGGTGTCGAACAACTCGTCAATGGAGGTATACTTCTCTGTGACCGAGAAGGCTGCCATGCAGTTACAGGCCGCAGGTTTGCAGTCGCTGCCCAGCGTAAAGCTGCAGTTGGCAGACGGCAGCATCTACAACCATGAAGGTACCGTTACCAAGATGAGTGGTGTCATTGACCAGACTACTGGTTCGGTACAGCTCATCGCCCTGTTCCAGAATCCTGAGAGAGTGCTGAAGAGCGGTGGCGCAGGCACGATTATCATTCCCCGTCAGGCTACAGATGCTATTGTTATTCCGCAGAGCTGTGTCAGTGAGGTACAAGACAAAAAATTCGTCTATCTGTTAGGTAATGATAACAAGGTCAAATATACTGAAATTAAGGTAGATGCCCAAAACGACGGTAAATCCTACGTTGTGACAGAGGGCTTAAAGCCTGGCGACAAGTATGTGACCAACGGTATCACGAAACTGTCGGACGGTATGGAAATCAAGCCCATTACGCCTGAGCGCTATCAGCAGAAAATATCAGAACAGGCCAAGGCCATGTCTGCTGGTGACATTGTCAATTCTATCAAGAAATAAGTTGTAAATTGTCAAATAGTAAGTAAAGTATGACTTTTACGAATTTTATCAAACGTCCGGTGCTGTCGACGGTGATTTCTATCCTCATCGTGCTATTGGGTGTCATTGGACTGATTTCACTGCCTATCGAGCAGTACCCTAACATCGCGCCTCCTACGGTAGCGGTGTGGACCAGCTATCCGGGTGCTGACGCTGAGACGGTGAAGAACTCAGTCATCACGCCGTTGGAAGAGAGCATCAACGGTGTGGAAGGTATGGACTATATCTCGTCTACCGCCGGTGCTGGTTCGGCACAAATCAGTGTGCTGTTCCGCCAGGGCATGAACCCTGATATGTGTGCCGTCAACGTGCAGAACCGTGTGCAGCAGGCTCAGGCCTTGTTGCCTGCCGAGGTGACCCGTATCGGTGTGACGGTGCAGAAGCGTCAGACCTCCCAGGTGCTGATGTTTACGTTGACCAGTGACGGTCGTTACGACGACGAGTTCCTGACGAACTATAACAACATCAATATTATTCCGGCTATCAAGCGTATTCAGGGTGTGGGTGACGTTCAGTCGCCAGGTCTGAAGACCTACGCCATGCGTATTTGGCTGAAGCCCGAGGTGATGAAGCAGTACAACCTGATGCCTTCTGACATTGCGAATGTGCTGGCCGAGCAGAATATTGAGGCTGCGCCCGGTACGTTCGGCGACCAGGCTGACGTGGCTTACGAGTACTCGATGCGCTATACCGGACGTCTGAAGAGTGCCGAGGAGTTCGGCAACATCATCATCTCCAGCGATGTCAACGGACAGACGCTGAAGTTGAAGGACGTGGCACGCATCGAATTGGGCGGTCAGCAGTATTCCGTATCGATGAAGAACAACAACATTCCGTCGGTGCTGGGTATGGTGCAGCAGATTGCCGGTTCGAACGCCAACGAAATTGCCAAGCAGGTGAAAGCCGAGCTCGAGGAGCAGGCCAAACTGTTCCCTCCGGGCATGACCTATAAGATAAACTACGACGTCACGGAGTTCCTCTATGCGTCTATCGAAGAGGTGGTGTTCACCCTGTTCTTCACGCTGATACTGGTGTTCATCGTGATTTACGTCTTCCTGCAGGACTGGCGCTCGACGCTGATTCCTCTGATTGCCGTGCCAGTGTCGCTGGTAGGTACGTTCTTCTTCCTGTCGGTATTCGGATTCTCTATCAACCTGCTGACGCTGTCGGCCTTGCTGCTGGCTATTGCCATTGTGGTGGACGATGCCATTGTGGTCGTCGAGGCTGTGCATGCCAAGCTGGACCAGGGATATAAGTCGACGCTGACGGCCTCTATCGACGCCATGAACGAAATCTCAGGCGCTATCATCTCTATCACGTTGGTGATGGCCTCGGTGTTCATCCCCGTATCGTTCATTGGCGGTACGTCAGGTTCGTTCTATCGCGAGTTTGGTGTGACAATGGCTGTGTCCATCTTCATTTCGGCTCTGAACGCCTTGACGCTGTCACCCGCCCTGTGTGCCATCTTCTTGAAGCCCCACGACAAAGAGGGCCACGAGCGGAAGCTGTCGCGTGTCGACCGTTTCCACATGGCTTTCAATACGGCTTATGACAAGGTGTTGGGCAAATATAAAGGTTCTGTCGAGAAACTGGTACGCAAACCCATTCTGATTCTGCTGACGGTAGTCATTGGTATAGCCGTGCTGGCTACGACGATGTTCACCGCTAAGTCAGGTCTGGTGCCTGACGAGGATACCGGTACCATCTTCTGTACCGTTTCCATGCCGCCTGCAACCTCCGTGTCGCGTACCAAGCAGATTATCAGTCAGGTAGACTCTATTCTTGGTGCCGACCCAGCCATCCAGAGCCGTGAGCAGATTCAGGGTTATAACTTCATTGCCGGTTCGGGTTCCGACCAGGCCACGTTCATCATCAAGCTGAAGCCGTTTGCCGAGCGTCAGAAGGGATTCTTCTGGAAACTCAGCGGACTGTGGCAGGGCGACGGTATCTACCGCTTCTTCCTGAATCCTTATGAGTCGACGGGTGTTATTGCCCAGATATTCATCAAGACAGCCCATATCAAGGATGCCCAGATTCTGGCTTTCGCACCGCCTATGATTCCTGGTTTCTCGGCCAACTCTGGTGTGTCGATAGTGATGCAGGACCGTACTGGTGGTTCGCTGGACAAGTTCTTCGGCGTTGTCAAGGACTATCTGGCCGAGCTGAACAAGCGTCCTGAGTTCCAGACGGCCCAGACGTCGTACAACCCCAACTATCCGCAGTACATGCTTTACATGGATGTGGCCAAGTGTAAGCAAGCAGGTGTGTCGCCCGCTACCGTGCTCAGCACGCTGCAGGGTTACTATGGCGGATTGTACGCCTCGAACTTCAATGCCTACGGCAAGCTCTACCGTGTGATGATTCAGGGTTCGCCCGAGACGCGCATGACGCCCGAGTCGCTTAATAGTATATATGTACGCACGCCCGGAGGCATGGCTCCTGCTCAGGAATTCTGCCGCATGGAACGTGTGTATGGTCCGTCGAACATCAACCGCTTCAACCTGTTCACCAGTATCAACGTGACGGCGACGGTGGCCAACGGCTACTCGACGGGTGAGGCCATCCAGGCTGCCCAGGAGGTGGCTGCCGACGTGCTGCCACAGGGTTATACCTACGAGTATCAGGGTCTGACGCGTGAGGAAGCCAAGGCTTCAAACACGACGGGTCTTATCTTCGTGTTGTGCTTCATCTTCATCTATCTGATCTTGTCGGCACAGTACGAGTCGTACATCCTGCCGCTGTCGGTCGTACTCTCCGTACCTTTCGGACTGGCAGGCTGTTTCCTCTTCACGATGATGTTCGGTCATGCCAACGATATCTACATGCAGATTTCGCTTATCATGCTGATTGGTCTGCTGGCGAAGAACGCCATTCTGATTGTACAGTTCGCTCTTGAGCGTCGTGAGACGGGTATGGCCATCACATGGTCTGCAGTCTTGGGTGCTGCCGCTCGTCTGCGTCCTATTCTGATGACCTCACTGGCTATGGTTATCGGTCTGTTGCCGATGATGTTCGCTTCGGGTGTAGGCAAGAATGGTAACCAAACGCTGGGTGCCGCAGCCGTTGGTGGTATGTTGATTGGTACGATTCTACAGCTCTTTGTCGTTCCAACGTTGTTTGTGATTTTCCAGACTTTGCAGGAGAAGATCAGTCCGCTGAAGTTCGAGGACGAGGAGAACGCGGAGATTGCTGCCGAACTGGAACAGTATGCCCATGCTGAACCCGTAACTTATGAATTGGAGAAATAAACGACTATGAAGAAGATAATGATATTTGCAGCCGCTACACTGCTGATGGGCAGTTGCGGTGTTTATAATAAGTACAAGCGACCCGATGTCAATACTCAGGGACTGATTCGCGACGCATACAGCGACATTGACACGCTGGCCGTCCAGGACACAGCCTCGTTCGGCAACCTGCCTTGGCGTAGCGTCTTCACCGACCCGCAGCTCCAGGCGCTCATCGAACAGGGTCTGCAGAGAAATGCCAACCTGCAGAATGCGGCCCTGACGGTACAGATGTATGAGGCCATGCTGAAGGCCGCCAAACTGGCCTTCCTGCCGGCTATCAACATTGGTTCGCAGCAGTCTATGGGAAGCATCTCGACACTCTATACCGACCCGTCGGTAACGACCAAGTCGTATTCGCTGCCTGTCACTGCCAGCTGGACGCTAGACCTCTTTGGCAATATCCTGTCGCAGAAACGTAGCACCCAGATGAAGCTCCTGGGATACAAGGACTATCAGATGGCTGTTCGCGCACAGGTAATCAGTGGCATCGCCAACGCCTATTACACCTTGTTGATGCTTGACCGTCAGCAGGACATCGTGAAAGAGATGACGCAGATGTCGAAGGAGACGTGGGAGATGATGAAGCTGCAGTATAACTTAGGCCGTGTACGCTCTACCAGCGTACAGAGTGCAGAAGCCGCCTATCTGTCGAACCAGACGCAGGCCAACGACCTTCAGCGCCAGATACGTGCCACCGAAAATGCATTGTCGTTGCTGATTGGCCAGGCCGGCCAACAGATTCCCCGTTCAACGCTGGAAAACCAGTCGCTGCCCACAGAGTTCTCTACAGGTGTCGGCGTGGCTTTACTGAAGAACCGTCCTGACGTGCATAATGCTGAGATGAATCTGGCATCTTGCTTCCACGACGTACAGACAGCCCGCTCGCAGTTCTATCCCAACATCACTGTAGGTGCTTCAGCTGCATTCACCAACTCCAATGGTGCACTGGCTCCCGGCAAGTGGCTGACAACTCTCTTTGGCTCGCTGACGCAACCGATTTTCAATCGTGGTGCACTGACAGCCAATCTGAAGGTCAGCAAGTTACAGTATGAGCAGGCTTTCAACACGTGGCAGAACGCCATCCTCTCGGCAGGCAACGAGGTCTCCAATGCGCTCGTCAACTATAATGGCTACGACGCCAACAGTAAGTTGGAGGCTCAGCGCATTGAGGTGTTACAGAAGAACGTCGAGGACACCCAAGCCCTCTACACATCTAGTGGATCGTCGTATCTGGAAGTTCTCACGGCCCAGACGCAACTGCTTGCAGCCAAGCTGAACAAGGTCACCGACGACTTCAACAAGATGCAGGCTGTGGTAAGTCTCTATACTGCTCTTGGAGGCGGCGGGAAATGAGTTAAGAATTATGAGTTAAGAGTTAAGAATTATGGCAAGCGAAATATCCCCTAAAGCTGATATCAGCCCCAAGGCGAAAATCGGCAACAACTGTAAGATATTCCCCTTCGTATATATCGAAGACGACGTGGAGATTGGCGACAACTGCATCATCATGCCCTTCGTCAGCATTCTCGATGGTTCACGCATTGGCAACGGCAACAAGATCCATCAGGGTTCAGTCATCGGTGCCCTGCCCCAAGACTTCAACTATCGTGGCGAGAAATCGTATGTGAAGATCGGCGACAACAATGTGATTCGCGAGAATGTCGTCATCAACCGCGGTACCTATCGCGACGGTGCTACCGTTATTGGCAATCACAACTACCTGTTGGAAGGTACCCACATCAGCCACGATACGGTGGTGGGCACCAACTGCGTATTTGGTAATGGCGCCAAGATAGCCGGCGACTGTGTCATCGGCAATGGTGTTATCTTCTCTACCGGCGCCATCCAAAATGCCAACACTCGTGCTGGCGACATGTCGCTGATACAGGCTGGCTGCGCCTTCTCACACGACGTGCCTCCCTATATCATTGCCGGTGGCAGTCCGATGGAGTATGGCGGTCCGAATACGAAGATTATGGACTTTGCCGGCGTCGACAAGAAGGTGCAAAAGCATATTGCCAACGCCTATCGCCTGCTGTTCCACGGAAAGACCAGCGTGTTTGATGTCATCAATCAGATTAAGGACCAGGTACCCGACGGTCCTGAAATTCAGAACATCATCACGTTCCTGCAAGGTTCCAAACGTGGTATCATGTGCAAGTAAAAAAGAAAATCCCCGCAAAAACGGGGATTTTCTTTTTAATATGATGCCGTACAAGGAATGCCTGCAGCTATCACTCTGTCACGAATAGCATCCAACTGTTCGTGAGTGGCTTTTTCCAATCCTTGAGCTGGCGTTTCTCGGTCAATGGTATAAACCATCACCTGCTGCGGCTTGATTTGCTTGACGACTTCCAACCACGGCCCGACAAATTTCTCGCCGGTATTATCTACGCTCACACCATTGCAGTATCCCCGCATAAACATCGTCTGAATAATGCAATGCCCGTTAAAGGCCTTCATTCGCTCGACAATGGTCCGAACATCATATTGACCGTTAGGACGGTCGACTTGATGGATGTAGTCAGAAGAAACGGTATCGAGTTTCAGGATATTGTCATCTACGCGTAACAAGGCGTCGTGCACCTGAGGACGGTGTATCATCGTGGAATTTGACAACACACAAACCTTCGCCTTCGGACAGTATTGGTTGCGCAGACTGATGGTATCATCGATAATCTCCGCAAAGTGCGGATGACAGGTCGGCTCTCCATTGCCGGCAAATGTCAGCACGTCGGGCAACTGTCCTTCAGCCGTCATCTCCTGCAACTTCTTCTCCAAATGCCGGCCAACCTCCTCACGGGTAGGCATCGGCTTCGTGGGACGATGGTCACTATTGAAACCACACTCGCAATAGATGCAGTCAAACGAACACACCTTACCATCAGCAGGCAGCAGGTTGATACCCAGCGAAATGCCAAGACGGCGACTATGAACAGGCCCGAAAATGGGTGATGGATAAATAACAGTACTCATAATGAGTGCAAAAGTATGATTTTTTTTTGGGAAAACCAAAAGAATGTAGTAACTTTGCACACGAAGTGTGCGAGAATAGGCTTCACCTCAGCAAAAAGCATGCTTTTTGCGTTTGGTTTGCACTGTCCTTGGCACGAAATTTGGTGTATTACGTCTAAAAAGAAATGACCAAGAAACAAACAAAAGCCCGCAGCCGTCGTGGTTTGCAGGTTATTACCTTATGTATAAGTACTACGATGGTCCTCATGCTCTTGGGGATGGTGGTCTTTTTTGTGCTATCGGCGCGCAACCTGTCTGCCCACATGAAAGAGAACCTCACAGTCACTGTGATGCTCAAAGACTCGGTATCGGTGAACGACGCCCACCTGTTGTGTCGCGATCTGTACCATCGTCCCTACGCACATAACATTGACTACATCAGCAAGAAACAGGCTCAGCGCGAGCAAGTAAAGGAGCTAGGCAGCGACCCGTCTGAATTCTTAGGATTCAACCCCTTCCCTGCCACTTTGGAGATACAACTGAATGCTGACTATGCCTGTCGCGACTCGCTGATATGGATAGCCAAGGAAATCAAGAAAGATGCCCGCGTCAGTGACCTGGCCTATATGGAAGACCTGATGAACAAGGTGAATTCGAACCTCAGCCGCATCAGCATCGTCCTGCTGATATTAGCCATCCTGCTGACCTTCGTATCGTTCTCACTCATCAGCAATACCGTCCGACTGAGCATCTATGCCCGCCGCTTTGTCATTCACACCATGAAACTGGTGGGTGCCTCATGGGCATTCATCCGTTGGCCATTCCTGCGCCAAGCCATGATTATTGGTGTCATTGCAGCCATCCTGGCCATAGCCATCCTTGGCGCAGGCATCTATGGTCTCTATCTCACAGAGCCTGGCATATTGGAGATTGTAACGTGGGAGGTTATGGTCCTTACAGCTGCAGCTGTACTACTCTTCGGTATTGTCATCACAGCGTTATGTGCGTGGTTGGCTGTCAACAAGTTCCTGCACATGCGAGCTGGCGAGCTGTATAAAATTTAATTCGAAACATCGAAATAACGTAAAGAATGGAAAAAAGAGATTTCGCATTTGATAAAGTCAACTACATCCTGCTGGCCATCGGAATGGCAGTAGTAGTAATCGGATTCCTGCTGATGAGTGGTTCGGGGTCTACAGATACCAACTACGACCCAGACATTTTCAGTGCCCGACGCATCAAGGTAGCTCCAGTTGTATGCCTGGCAGGCTTTGTAGCAATGATTTATGCCGTTGTACGCCGTCCAAAAGATAAGGAGGAGATCCTATGACGTGGTTGGAGACTGTTATTATAGCCATAGTAGAGGGCTTGACGGAGTTTCTGCCCGTATCCTCTACAGGTCACATGATTATCACACAAAATCTGTTAGGCATCCAGCAGGGTGACCCCTTTGTACATGCTTTTACATTCATCATACAGTTTGGTGCCATCCTGTCGGTGGTATGCCTCTACTGGAAGCGTTTCTTTGTCTTCGACAACACGCCGGCACCAGCAGGAAGCAGCCTGTTCCAGCAGCTAAAGCATAAGTACTATTTCTACTGGCTGCTCATCGTGGGTGTACTGCCAGCCGTGATTATTGGCCTATTGGCAAAGAAGTCCGGCTTACTTGACTGGTTGCTCGACTCCGTATTAGTAGTAGCCATCATGTTGGTGGTAGGCGGCGTATTCATGCTGTTCTGCGACAAGTTGTTCAATAAGGGCAGCGATGCCAACAAGGTGAACGAGAAGCGCGCCTTCAACATTGGCCTGTATCAATGTATCTCCGTCATCCCCGGTGTGTCGCGTTCAATGGCAACCATCGTGGGTGGTATGACGCAGGGACTGACTCGTCAGCGCGCTGCTGAGTTTTCATTCTTCTTAGCTGTACCAACCATGGCCGGTGCAACCCTACTCGACCTGTTGGACTTGCTGAAGGAAGATGCCTCATGGGCTACAAGCCACAACATCACCATGCTGATTCTGGGCTGTGTCGTAGCCTTTGTCGTGGCCCTGCTGGCCATGAAATGGTTTGTGGCATTCCTCACCAAATACGGCTTCAAAGCCTTTGGCTACTATCGCATCATTGTGGGTGGCATTATCCTGATTTTGCTGCTCACTGGACATTCACTTGCAATGGTTGACTAATGAATTTCACAGCAGGCGAATATATCTATATCAACAAGCCTTACCGTATGACCTCGTTCGGTGCTTTGGCTTACGTACGCACGCGCGTATCACGTAAGATAGGTGTCAAACGTGTCAAGATTGGTCATGCCGGTACGCTCGATCCGCTGGCTACCGGCGTGCTTATCCTGTGTACGGGCAAGAAGACGAAAGAGATAGAGCGCCTGCAACTGCACGACAAAGAATATACGGCGACGCTTCAGCTCGGTGCCACCACTCCCAGCTACGATATGGAACACGAGGTAGACCAGACCTACCCCACCGCCCACATCACCCGCGACTTTATAGTCAGCGTACTGGAAGGCTTTGTGGGCGATATCCAACAAGTGCCACCGCAGTATTCGGCCTGTAAGATTGGCGGTGACCGTGCCTACGACTTGATGCGTAAAGGGCGCGAGGTAGAGCTGAAGGCCAAGACCGTACATATCGACAATATCGAGTTGACCGACTTCGACGCGGACACCATGCGCATGAGCATCCGTGTACAGTGTGGTAAGGGCACCTACATCCGCTCACTGGCCCGCGACATTGGAGAAGCGCTCCATAGCGGTGCCTATCTGACGGCTCTGTGTCGCACCCGTTTGGGCAGTGTACGCATTGAAGACTGCATCACCCTCGACGACTTCCCCACCTGGCTTGCCCAGCAAGAAATAGAAAAACCAGAATAACGAAACATCGAAATATCGAAAACAATAATATATGAAACTATCACAATTCAAATTCAAGCTACCCGAAGAGCTCATCGCCCTAGACCTTCCTCACAAGGTGTTCGAGAACGAAGACGGAACAGTAGAGAAGGTTTACCGCCGTGACGAGTGTCGTCTGATGGTTGTTCACCGCAAAAGCCAAACTATTGATATGTATGAGAAGGATGCCGACGGTAACGATACCGATACGTTTATGACCTTCCGCAATCTGGTGAACTACTTCGATGAAGGCGATGCGATGATTCTCAACGACACCAAGGTATTTCCTGCCCGTTTGTTTGGTACCAAGGAAAAGACCGATGCTCAAATTGAGGTATTTCTCCTGCGCGAGCTCAATCCCGAGCTACGTCTATGGGATGTGCTGGTAGAGCCTGCGCGCAAGATCCGTATCGGCAACAAGCTGTTCTTCAACGAAGACAGTCACATGGTAGCTGAAGTGATAGACAACACCACCAGTCGCGGACGAACGCTGCGTTTCCTCTACGAGTGTCCGCACGACGAGTTCAAGGAAGATCTTTTCCGACTGGGTTCTGCCCCTCTGCCACGCTATATCATCAACAAGCGTGAGGCAACAGCTGACGATATGGAGAACTTCCAGACCATCTTTGCCAAAAATGAGGGTGCTGTGACAGCTCCGGCCTCCGGACTCCATTTCAGCCGTGAACTGATGAAACGTTTGGAGATTCGTGGCGTCAACTTTGCCTTCATCACCGTCCACTGCGGACTGGGCTGTTTCGACCCCATCGAAGTAGAGGATCTGACGAAACACAAGATGAGTTCCGAAAAGATGCAGGTAAAAGACGAGGCATGCAGCATCGTCAATGAAGCCAAGGCCAATGGCCATCACGTATGCGCTGTAGGCATTAGCACCCTGCGCGCCACAGAGACAGCTGTCGGTACCGACAGCATGCTAAAGGCGTTCGACGGATGGACGAATAAATTCATTTTCCCGCCCTATGATTTCGGGTTGGCCGACTCAATGATTACCAACTTCTACCATCCTGAATCGACGATGGTAATGGCCACAGCAGCCTTCGGAGGCTACGACCTCGTTATGGAGGCATATAACCAAGCAGTCGAAAAAGGGTATAAGTTTGGCTGCTATGGTGATGCCATGCTGATACTGGACGACTAAAGAGGAAAGCGGTGAGAGATGGGGATATAGTACATAGCGTGTATTTGGGCCTTGGCAGCAATTTGGGCAACAGAAAAAAGCTCTTGCTGCAGGCCATCCGCCTCATCAGCGAACAGGTTGGCAAGGTCACACGCCAGTCCTCCCTGATCGAAACCGAACCATGGGGCTTCGAGTCCAACAACAAGTTCCTCAACGCCGTCATCCTCTGCGAAACCACGAAGACCCCTCGCGAAGTATTGGAAATCACCCAGCAAATAGAGCGCGACATGGGACGCACAAAGAAAAGTGTGTCGGTCGGATATTCCGACAGGACTGTCGACATAGACATTCTGTTATACGACGACCTGACCATCGACGAGCCTGACCTCAAGATACCGCATCCTCTCATGCACAAGCGCGACTTCGTGATGATACCGCTAAAAGAAATTTACTAATCTATAATAAAACAAACTACTTATGAGAAAAATCATTGTGACCTTTATCGCTGTCCTCGCTGTAGTCAGCGGTTTCGCCGCAGTCAATAGCGGTAATCCTTACAAGAAGTACACGGAGAAGCTGCCGTTTGCCATGGCGGAGATAACGGCTCCCGTCATTCCTGACTATCAGGTCAAGTTGACCGACTTTGGAGGTGTCGGAGACGGCATCACCCTGAACACCGATGCCTTTGCCAAAGCCATTGATGCATTAAGCAAGAAAGGTGGTGGTAAGTTGGTTGTTCCACAGGGTGTCTGGCATACTGGCCCCATCGTGCTCAAGAGCAATATCGAACTGAACCTCAAGGCTGGTGCCGTTATCCTCTTCGCCGCCGACGAGTCGCTGTATCCCATTATTGAGACCTCTTTCGAAGGCCTCGACACACGCCGTCTGCAGTCACCGCTAAGTGCCCGAGGTGCCGAGAACATCGCCATCACAGGCCAAGGTGTTATCGACGGTAACGGTCAGTACTGGCGGCCCGTCAAGAAGCAGAAGGTGACAGCGGCTCACTGGAAAGAGTTGCTGGCCATTCCAGGCAGTCAGGAGATGAAACCCGGCTATTGGGTACCGTCGGCAGGCTATGCCAAGGGCGAGCAGAGTGCCAACATGAATGTACCCAACGTCAAAAACGAGGCCGAGTGGCAGACCATCAAGCGTTTCCTGCGCCCCGTCATGGTGTCGCTGGTCAAGTGTAAGAACGTGATGCTGAAGGGCGTCATCTTCCAGAACTCACCGGCATGGAACCTCCATCCGCTGATGTGTGAGAATGTGATTGTCGACCAGGTACTGGTGCGCAACCCCAGCTACGCTCAGAATGGTGATGCGCTGGATCTGGAGTCGTGCAAGAACGCGCTGATTATCCGCTCACGTTTTGATGCCGGTGACGATGGCATCTGCATCAAGAGCGGTAAGGACAAGGACGGACGCCGTCGTGGCATTCCCTGCGAGAATGTGGTGGTCGACGGCTGTACCGTTTTTGCCGGGCATGGAGGTTTTGTAGTAGGTTCTGAGATGAGTGGTGGTGTCAAGAACATCCTCGTCGAGAACTGTCAGTTCCTGGGCACTGACGTGGGCCTGCGCTTCAAGTCCACCCGTGGTCGTGGCGGCATCGTAGAAAACATATTTATTAACAAGGTGTCGATGACCGACATCAAGACCGACGCTATCACCTTCAACATGTACTATGGCGGCAAGAGTGTGGCCGAGATGCTGGCCGACGGAGACACCCCCGACAATACCACCAAGATGCCCATTACCGGAGAAACACCTATCTTCCGCAACATCGACATCAAGAACATCATCTGCAATGGTGCCGGACGTGCTATGGAGTTCAACGGACTGCCCGAGATGCCTATCGACGGCATCAACCTGCAGAACATTACCATCCTGGCCAAGAAGGATGCTGTGTTCACCAATTGTCAGAACATCAAGAAGAAGAACGTGAACATCACGATTCAGAAATAGACAAACAAAAAATAAAGCCCTGCAAACGCAGGGCTTTATCATGTCTTTCTGTTACCGTATTACTTACGCAGGCCGAGAGCCTTGATCAGTTCACGATAACGGTTGATGTCCTTGTTGTAGAGGTACTTCAGCAACTTACGACGACGACCAACGAGTTTGGTCAGCGAACGAGCGGTACCAAAGTCCTTGTGATTCTTTTTCAGGTGCTCGGTCAAGTGCTTGATACGATAAGTAAACAAAGCAACCTGGCTCTCAACAGAACCTGTGTCCTGAGCATTCTTACCATACTCGGTGAAGATCTCAGTCTTTTTAGCTTGATCTAAATACATGTTTTTTGATGATTAAATAATTGTTTGCCATAACATCCTTCCGACGCTCCAGACCTTTAATCACAGTCGTTTTGCGTCATCGAATGCATCGGATTATCCGAATAGCGGCTGCAAAGGTACACTTTTTTCCGCATATAGCAAAACTTTTTCACCTTCTTTTTTTGTGTACAGCAGAAAAAAGTGTACCTTTGCGGAAGAATATTAACGCTTGAGACATGACTAACGGACTGTTATTGTGGGCTGACGACGAGATGGAACTGCTACGCGCCCATCTGTTGTTCTTAGAGAAAAAAGGCTATGAAGTGGTAACGGTGACTAATGGTACCGACGCCATCGAGGAGTGCAGCAAGCGCACCTTTGACCTGGTGTTGCTGGACGAGATGATGCCGGGCCTCTCAGGGTTGGAAACGCTGCAGCGTATCAAGGAGATCACGCCACAGGTACCCGTTGTCATGGTCACCAAGAGCGAGGAAGAAGACATTATGAATCAGGCCATCGGCCAACAGATTGCCGACTACCTCATCAAACCCGTCAATCCCAACCAGATACTGCTGACGCTGAAGAAGAACATCCACCGCAAGGAGATTGTCACCGAGACCGTACAAAGTAGTTACCAGCAACAGTTCCAACAGCTGTCCATGCAGATCATGGACTGTCGCACCTGGCAAGACTGGACTGACATCTATAAGCGACTGGTACGCTGGGAACTGGAGCTTAGCGCCACCGACTCACAGATGACCGAGATGCTGGAGATGCAGAAAGAAGAGGCCAACCTCGGGTTTGCCAAATATGTCAAGCAGAATTATCTGGAGTGGATGAAGGGCGGCGACCACCCGTTACTCTCCAATGAGTTGTTCAAAACCAAGGTATTCCCCCTGCTGAATGCCGGCGAAAAGGTTTTCCTGATTGTGCTAGACAATTTCCGCTACGACCAGTGGAAGACGCTCGAACGCGAGATTGGCGACCAGTTTGACATCGACGAAGACGTCTATTGCAGCATCCTGCCTACTGCCACGCAATATGCCCGCAATGCCATCTTCTCAGGACTGATGCCCGAACAAATATCCAAGATGTTCCCCGACCTATGGGTCGACGAGGACGAGGAGGAAGGCAAGAACCTCAACGAAGCACCGCTCATCCAGACACAACTGGAACGCTACCGCAGGAAAAACACCTTTTCATACCATAAGATCAATACCTCGACAGAAGCAGAGAAACTGGTGCAACAGCTGAAAACCCTGGAGCGCAACGACCTGAACGTCGTCGTCTTCAACTTCATCGACATGCTGTCACACGCCCGAACAGAATCGAAGATGGTGCGCGAACTGGCCAACAACGAATCGGCTTACCGCTCGATAACGCTGTCGTGGTTCCGCCATTCCGTCATTGCCGACCTGTTCCGTCAGTTAGCACAGACCGACTATCGCGTCATCATCACCACCGATCATGGCAGCATCCGTGCCAACAATCCTGTCAAGATTGTCGGCGACCGCAACACCAACACCAACCTGCGCTATAAGTTAGGCAAGAACCTCGCCTACGAGTCGAAAGACCTCTTTGTCATCAAAGACCCTCAGAAGGCTCACCTGCCCGCCCCCAACCTGTCGACGAGCTATGTCTTTGCCACGGGCGACGACTTCTTCGCCTATCCTAACAACTACAATTACTATGTCAGCTACTATCGCAACACCTTCCAGCATGGCGGCATCTCCTTGGAAGAGATGATTATCCCCATTGTCACGCTCAAAGGCAGGAAACGCTAGTTATCTAAAACATCGAAGCATCGAAATATCGAAACATCGAAAGAAAATGGAAATCAAAATAGAAAATATCGACCACATCCGCGAGGCTGCTCGCGAATTCATCCAGCATATTGGTGACCACCGAGTCTTTGCCTTCTATGGCAAGATGGGCGCCGGCAAGACCACCTTCGTCAAAGCCATTTGCGAGGAGCTGGGTGTCGACGACGTCATCACCTCCCCCACCTTCGCCATCGTCAACGAATATACCTCTGGCGAAGGAGACTCCATCTTCCATTTTGACTTCTACCGCATCAAAAAGATAGAGGAAGTCTACGACATGGGCTACGAGGACTACTTTTACAGTGGCAGCCTCTGCTTCATTGAGTGGCCCGAACTAATAGAAGACATCCTGCCCGACGATGCCATACGTGTCAACATCGCCGAGCAGGAAGATGGTAGCAGACTGGTCGCATTCTGACCAGCCGATATTATTCTTACAATAAGGTCTGGAACTTCTCGTCCAACTTAGCCTTGGGCTGGGCACCGACCAGTTTGTCGACAACCTGACCATTCTTAAAGAAAAGGATGGTGGGAATGTTGCGGATACCAAACTCCATAGCCAACTCCTCGTTCTCCTCAACATCGCACTTACCGACAGTAATCTTGCCGTCGTACTGCTCTGCCAATTCGGCAATAACGGGAGCAATCATACGGCAGGGGCCGCACCATGTTGCCCAGAAATCAACGACTAATGGCTGTGCGCCATTCTTCAGGCTCTCGAAATTCTCGCTTGTGATTGTTACTTCCATAATCTTAAATTTTTAAATTCTTAACTCCTATTTCTTAACTCTTAATTTATCTTGTAGTCCATTGCTTCAGTTTGTTCGATAAACTGTATCAGCGTATTCTTCACGTCAATGCCACCCGCTGTACTATGCAGAAGGACGTGCTTCTGCCCCGTTGAGTCGTGCAGCTGGATATATAGTTTCGTTTTACCGGGATTCTCGGCAATGAGGTCGTGTAACGCATTGACGTCGCCATCGTTCAACAAATCGGATGTCAGCGAAATGGTGATACGGTCAATGGCACGTTCCTTCACCGACTGCAACAGTTCGACATTGGTCACCTTCAACTCTTTCTGGTCGTTGTTAAAGAAACGTGGCGCCATCTTACCAGTCACATACACTGCCGCTCCCTCCATGAATTTTCCGTTCAGGTTCAGCCAGTCGTCACCGAACAGCACCAACTCACCGAAGCCCTCGAAGTCCTCAAGGGTGATAATGCCCCACGGCTTGTTGTTCTTGCCGAAACGCGATTGCACCCCGGTCACGATACCACCCAGCGTAATATCCTCGCGGTCGTTGAGGGCTGCTGCACGGTCAGCCAACTCCGTACAACGGGCATTGCACAGGTTATCGAGCACAATCTTGTATTCGTCCAGCGGATGGGCCGACAAGTAGATACCCACCAACTCACGCTCCTTGTTCAGGCGCTCGATATCGCTCCATCGGCTATCAGCCTTGGGCAGCTGAGGCGTCTGTATTTCTACGCCGTCGTCGAAACCGCCGAACAGCGAGGTCTGCGCCTCCTGTTTCTCCTGCTGGTAGGTCTGGCCGTAGCGCATGATGATGTCGATGAGCGTCTCACCGCGATTGTTCTGTGCAAAGAAGTCCTCACGGTTGATGCCAAAGCTGTCGAAGCCTCCGCTAAGTGCCAAAGCCTCAAAGGCCTTGCGGTTGATTTGGCTGAAGTTGACACGCTGCACAAAGTCGAAGATATCCTTGTAAGGACCATTCATTTCGCGCTCGTCGATGATAGCGTGAGCTACACCGTCGCCCAGACCCTTGATAGCGGCGAGTCCAAAACGTATCTCGCCCTTTTTGTTAACACCGAACTTTTGGTACGACTCGTTGACATCCGGTCCCAGCGTGGCGATACCCATCGCCTTGCACTCGTCCATCAGCTTGGTAATCTCCGTAATCTGGTCACGGCGTCTCGACATAATGGCAGCCATAAACTCAGCGGGATAGTTGGCCTTGAGGTAGGCCGTCTGGTAAGCCACCCACGAATAGCAGGCGGCATGCGACTTGTTGAAGGCGTAAGAAGCAAAGGCCTCCCAGTCGCCCCATATCTTGTCGAGCACCTTCGGATCGTGGCCGTTCTTCTTGCCACCCTCGATAAACTTGGGCTTCATGGCGTCGACGATGTCTTTCTTCTTCTTACCCATGGCCTTTCGCAGGGCATCGCTCTCACCACGAGTGAAGTCGGCCAGCAGACGCGAGAGCAACATCACCTGCTCTTGATAGACAGTGATGCCGTAGGTATCCTTCAGGTATTTCTCCATCACGGGGATGTCATAGGTGATGGGCTCCTCGCCGTGCTTACGACGGATAAACTGCGGAATATAGCCCATAGGTCCGGGACGGTAGAGGGCGTTCATGGCGATGAGGTCCTCGAAGACGGTAGGTTTCAGTTCGCGGAGGTATTTCTGCATACCAGCCGACTCGAACTGGAAAGTGCCGATGGTGCGTCCCTGCTGGTAGAGCTCGAAGGTCTTGGGGTCGTCAATGGGGATATGGTCGAGGTCAACGTCAATGCCACGTGTCTGCTTGATAACGGCACAGGCTTCCTTCATCTCCGAAAGGGTCTTCAGACCCAGGAAGTCCATTTTGATGAGTCCCGTCGACTCGATGACGTGACCATCATACTGCGTACAGTTGGTCTTCTGGTCCTTAAAGTCAGGATCGTCGGCCGTCGATACAGGCACCCAGTCGCTAATCGGGTCGCGGCAGATGATGAAGCCACAAGCGTGGATACCCGTACCACGCACCGTACCCTCCAGCATCTTGGCATATTTGATGGTATTGCGCAGGGCAGGGTCGGTCGATGCTTCGGCTTCCTGCAACTCTCGGACAGCCTTGATGGCATTCGTCAGATTCATCTTTGGCGTCTTGCCATCGACATCGGGCAGACGGTCGGGAATGGCCTTACACAAGGCATTTGACACTGGAATGGGCACCTTCTCCACACGCGCCACATCCTTCAGACTATTTTTCGTAGCCATCGTGGCATAGGTGATGATATGGGCACAATTCTCGTGGCCATACTTATCCTCTACCCACTTCAAGACGCGCCCGCGGCCATCATCATCGAAGTCGGTATCAATATCGGGCAGCGAGATACGGTCGGGGTTCAGAAAACGCTCGAACAGTAGGTCGTACTTCAGCGGATCTATCTTCGTGATACCCAGACAATAGGCCACCACACTACCTGCAGCAGAGCCACGGCCCGGGCCCACCATCACGCCCAGCTCGTCGCGGGCGGAGTTGATGAAGTCCTGCACAATGAGGAAGTAGCCCGGGAAACCCATCGTCTTCATGATGTGTAGCTCAAAACGAATGCGGTCGTCGACTTCCTTCGACAAGTTCTCGCCATAGATACGGTGCGCGCCCTCATACGCCAGCTTCGCCAGATAGTCTGCCTCGAACTTGATGCGGTAGAGTTTGTCGTAGCCGCCCAGCTTCTTGATTTTCTTCTCGCCGTCTTCGCGAGGCAGCGGGTTTTCCCCGTTTTCATCAGAGGTAAACTCGCGGAACAAGTCGTCCTCGGTAAATTTCTCGCGCCACTGCTCCTCCGTACCAAACTCCTCAGGAATGGGGAAGAAAGGCATGATGGGGTCGTGGTCGATGCTGTATATCTCGACCTTGTCGAGTATCTCGCAAGTGTTCGTCAGCGCCTCTGGGACATCGCTGAACACGTCGTTCATCTCTTCGCGGGTCTTAAACCACTCCTGCTTAGAGTAGAGCATGCGCGTGGGGTCGTCCAGATCCTTGCCGGTCGACAGACACAGCAAGTGGTCGTGGGCCTCGGCATTCTCCTGGTCCACGAAGTGGGCGTCGTTGGTGCAGACGAGCTTGATGCCATACTCGTGGGCCAGTTCAATGAGCACCTTGTTGGCTTTCTGCTGCAAGGGAAAGGTCTCGCGGTTGGCACGGATGCTGGGGTCTTTCACCTCGTGGCGCTGCAACTCCAGATAGTAGTCGTCACCAAACACCCTGCGGTACCACTCTATCGCCTCGCGGGCTCCGGCAATGTCGCCTTTCAGAATCTTAGCAGGCACCTCACCGGCAATACAGGCCGAACAGACGATGAGGTCTTCATGGTACTTTTCCAGATCCTCGCGGTCGGTACGGGGACGCATGTAGTAGCCGTCAACCCATGAGTTCGAAACGAGTTTGATGAGGTTTTTATATCCATGATAGTTCTTGGCCAGCACAATGAGGTGGTAACCGCCCTGATCTTCCTTACCGCGGCGCAGCGACTTCGAACCATGGCGCGACACATACATCTCGCAACCGAAGATGGGCTTGAACGGTTCCAGCCCGTCTTTCTTGCGTCCTTTGTTGATGCCACCCACATAGTCGTGGAATTCCTTGATGCCGAACATGTCGCCATGATCGGTGATAGCCATACCGCGCATGCCGTTGGCCACGGCCTTATCCACCAGTCGTTTGATGCTCGACTGGCCGTCCAAAATAGAGTAATATGTATGTACGTGAAGATGTATAAAGTCTTCCATAAAATGCGTGTTTTCGTTTTAGAAGTTCAAAGTTACGTCGAAAAACGGAGAAAAACAAAAGATTATCGCAAAAAATTCTTAATTCATCATTCTTAATTCTTATTTCTTTTGTACCTTTGCATAACAAATCAAACTTAAAACATGGGAGCAAGAATCAAGAAGCTAAAAAAAATCAGAATACACCGTGAAGGCACCAATGAATTAACCATCAGTATGATTGCGTTGGCAATCATAGGTTCACTGCTGTGGTATTATGTAGACACGAAAATACCCTTCTGGGCATTCATTCTCATCTTTGGTGCCGCATGGACGATGGCGCTGAACTTCTACCGCTGTCCTATCCGCTACTTCAATGGCGATACCGAGAAACTGGTTGTGGCACCTGCCGACGGCCGCATCGTGGTGGTTGAGGATGTGGAAGAGAACACATACTTCCACGACCAGCGCCTGATGATCAGCATCTTTATGAGTCCGCTGAACGTCCACGCCAACTGGTTTCCCGTCGACGGCAAGGTAAAGTTTGTCAAGCACTTCAACGGCAACTACCACAAGGCTTGGCTGCCGAAGGCCAGCGAGGAGAACGAGCATGCCGACATCATGATTACCACACCCGACGGTGAGGATATTCTGGTGCGCCAGATAGCTGGTGCTTTGGCACGCCGCATCGTGACCTATGCCAAAGAGGGTGAGGAGTGCTATATCGACGAACACCTGGGATTCATCAAGCTCGGCTCGCGCGTCGACGTCTATTTGCCGATATCCGCCCGCGCCACGGTAACAATGAACCAGCCGACGACCGGCGACCAAACCGTAATAGCGAAACTGGCATGAAGAAGCATATCCCTAATACCATCACATGCCTGAACCTGATTTCGGGCTGTATTGCCACCTATTGGGCATTCATGGGTGACTGCCGGCTGGCACTGCTGTTTATCGTCATCGGTGCTGCCTTCGACTTCTTCGATGGCATGGTAGCACGCCTGCTGCACGTCTCGTCGCCTATCGGCAAAGAGCTCGACTCCCTAGCCGACGACATCACCTTCGGCTTTGCACCATCGGCCATCGTGTACGAATATCTCAGACCTGAGACTGAACTGCTGCCGTTCATTGTGTTCATCATGGCAGCCTTTTCAGCCCTGCGCCTGGCCAAGTTTAACCTCGACGAGCGCCAGGCCTTAGGATTCATCGGACTCCCCACCCCAGCCAATGCCCTATTTTGGGGCTCGCTCATTGTCGGAGCAGGCGATTGGATGAAGACGGCACCCGTCATTGGTCCAAACCTGAGTCTGGTTATTCTGGGTGGTGTGTTCATCAGCTGTTACCTGCTGGTGAGCGAGATACCCATGTTTGCGCTGAAGTTCAAGACATGGGGATGGAAGGGCAACGATGTGAAGTACGTCTTCCTGCTGACGTGCATACCCATTCTGCTGTTGTTAGGCATCAGCGGTCTGGCCGTCATCATTGCTTGGTACGTTCTGCTCTCGATAGTCAGCAGCAAGAAAAAGTAAATAACACCTACCCTACTGTCTATGAAAGCATTACTTGGAATACTTGCCTTTTTCTTCTTCCTTGTCGTTCTGATACTCTTGCTGACGGGAAGCTACATCTACAAAGTGTTCCGCAACATCAAGAAAGCAGCACGCCAGGCTGCTGAACAGCAAGAGCAACGCTACCGCGAGGAAACGGGGCGCCAGCGCAGCCAGTATTCACAAAGAGCCCAAAAGCCTTATGAGGCCAATGGGACCAATGAGACCAATGAGCCCCATAAGACGACAACCACCACTGGCGAGACCATAATAGACCATCGCCATCAAGAGCGCGAAAACAAAAAGATTTTCGACGACTCCGATGGCGAATACGTAGAGTTCGAGGAAGTATAAATCAGTTGTGTACCAGCGTACCTATCTCCTCTCCGTCCATTACTTTCTTCAGATTGCCCACAACATCCATGTTAAATACATAGATGGGCAGGTTATTGTCTGAGCACATGCAGATAGCCGTGAGGTCCATCACCTTCAGGCCACGCGCGAGTACCTCTTTATAAGAAATGGCGTCGAACTTCGTGGCCGTGGGGTCCTTCTCGGGGTCAGCGGTATAGATGCCGTCTACGCGCGTACCCTTCAGCATCACGTCGGCCTCAATCTCGATGCCGCGCAGGCTGGAGCCGGTATCGGTGGTGAAGTACGGTGAACCCGTGCCTGCTGAGAAGATGCAGACATAGCCTGCCTCCATCGCCTCAATAGCCTTCCATTTGGTATAGAACTCGCCAATGGGCTCCATGCGGATAGCCGTCAGCACCTTGTTCTTCACGCCAATGGCACCCAATGCCGACGAGAGTGCCAGCGAGTTAATCACCGTGGCACACATACCCATCTGATCGCCCTTCACGCGGTCAAAGCCCTTCTGCGAGCCTGACAATCCGCGGAAGATGTTACCACCACCAATGACAATGCCAATCTGCACCCCCATCTCACTCACTTCCTTAATCTGCTTTGCATAGTCGCTCAGCCGCTCAGGGTCGATGCCGTAGCCCTGCTTACCCATCAGGCTCTCACCCGACAGCTTCAGTAGAATTCTCTTAAATCTTGCCATAGTTGTTTTAAATTATTTCGTTATACCGTTGTTCCGTCTTCAAATCACAAACTGCACCTCCTTGAACGCATAGCGGCGCTGTTGTCCGCTGTCATCGCGCAGCAAAAGGTGGCCATCATCCTCGACATCGGCAATCTCCGCCATGAAGGCACCATCGCGGTCGACATACGGATGGAAACCACGGCGCCGATACAGCTGCGACAGATAGGCCGCACGGACATCCTGTGCCCGATACTTGTCGAACGCCTCAAGGATAGCCTGTAGCAACTGCTCCCGATCAGTCTCGTGTTCACATATCTGCCACATCGACACCGGATTGGGTGCATCACTATGGAACGTGCGCTGGTTGATATTCAACCCCACCCCAATGATGCAATCCTTGATGACACTGCCCTGTATCCTGTTCTCTATCAGAATGCCACCCAACTTAGCGTTGCGCCAGTAGATGTCATTAGGCCACTTGATGCTCAGATCGCCGATATAGCGGCCTACTGCCTCGGTAATAGCCAGCGAGATGGCCATCGAGAGGTGAAACTGGCGCGACACAGGCACATCCGTAGGATGCACAAGCATCGAGAACAGCAGGTTCTTACCACGCTCCGACTCCCACTGGTTCGTACCGCAGCCCCGCCCCGCCGTCTGGTAGTCAGCAACTACGACAACAGGATGAGGATAACTGTCCCCATGCTCCTTCAGCCACCGGTTCGTCGAGTCCGTCTCGTCGATATGTACAATTTCCCAGTTCACTTTGCAAATGTACGAAAAAAAATTCGTACTTTTGCACAATGGAACAGAAAAATAAAGACGAGCAATACATGCGGCGAGCCCTGCAGGAGGCAAAGGCCGCCTACGACGAAGGCGAGATACCCATTGGTGCTGTGGTGGTCTGCCAAGACCGCGTCATAGCCAGTGCCCACAACCTGACAGAGACGCTCCACGACGTTACCGCCCATGCCGAGATGCAGGCCATCACCGCCGCCGCCAATGAGTTGGGCGGCAAGTACCTGACCGACTGCACGCTCTACGTCACCGTAGAGCCCTGCACGATGTGTGCCGGTGCCTTGGGCTGGAGCCAGATTCCCCGCATCGTCTATGGCTGTCGCGACGAGAAGCGCGGCTATACCGACTATGCTCCCCACGCCCTGCATCCCCGCTGTACAGTAACTGGCGGCATCCTCGAGGAGGAATGCCGCCAGCTCATGCAACAGTTCTTTAAAGAACGGAGATAAGTCTGGAGAATCTTACTTAATCACCACCGTTTTACCATTGATGATATACAGGCCCTTCTTGACGCTGTCTACACGCTGTCCGTTCAGGTTGTAGATGGTGTTAGAATTTGTATTGCCAGAGGTTACTGTTTTAATAGCCGATGGAGCTTCTGCTGAAATCTCCAGGTCGTCAATCTGCCACCAATACTGAAGTCCCTCGTTCGTATTGTCGTAGCAGTTGAAACGAATCTTCATATACTCACTGGTATAGGGCGTGAGGTCAAGCGTGATCTTGGTGTACGACATAGCCGTGACGGTGACTCCCTGTTCGTCGCGCGGATAATCCTTTAGCACGTCGAAGATGGTGTTCCACGTTGCACCACCATCGCTGCTCACCTCTACTATATATACAGGGGGTACCTTCGGCTTCATGTTGCCACCGTTTGTATGCGAATAGAACGTCAGTGTCTTTCCACCCGCAAAAGTCTTGGAGGTCAGTTTAGCATCTTGATGTATCTCCTCATAGAAACAATCCTTCATTGTCATGGCATGCGTGCCGCTATTCGTCATGCTTGTACCTTTACCAGAGGTACTTCCTTCTGTATACTGCCAACCTTTATCTTTCTCACCCTCGTAAGTGATTACCCACCCATTGGGGTTCTCGGTATTCTCGAAATCGTCGAAGAGGATAACGTTCGAGGCTTTAGCCTCCTGACTGACGGTGAGCGTCTTGCTGAGCGTGGCATCGGTAGTGCTGCTGACGGTGAGCTCAGCAGTGCGTACGGCTCCAGTCGTATTATCCTCGTTGGCGGTCAGCGTGACGGTAGTAGTGCCTGCGTCGCCACTGGTCGGACTGACGGTGAGCCATGTGGGAACACCAGTAATGGTCCATGCCTCGTCGCTGGCTACTGTCAGGCTGGCTCCGCTGTTAGCCGCTCCCTTCAGCGTCAGCGATGACTCTGAGAGAATCAGTTGCTTAGTGGTTTCTAACAAGTCAAACGTGAGGGTCTCGCCACATGCCGAGATGTTGCCGATGGCGAAGTTGGCCGTGGTTCCGTCGCTGTAGAATGGTTTGTTGTCGGCCAGCCCGCCGAAGGCAGTGCGACCGCTCTCCTGTGAGAAATTAGCGTTCGTTACCGTGCCGTCGGCTGTCGTGGTGCCGCCTGGGCGGAAGATATACTGCTCGTCGAGGCGTGTGGTGCCATTATAGCCCACGTTTCCGCCCGAGAACTTGGGGTTGATGCGGTAGACGATGAGACCACTGGCGGGAATGCTCTGGTCGTAGCCTTCTTTCTTACGATACTCTACCATGAAATACTCGTCGCTGCCCACGGGCTGTATCTTATAAGCGATCTTTTCCTGTGTCGTACCACCTACAGGGTTCAGCTCGTAGGTTCCTGGAGTAGATATCGTGGGGATGTCAGCCAGATCGCCCCACTTACAATAGCGATATTTCGTGTATACAGTCATCTGCTGGGGCGTGTCCTGATTATCGCTCATCAGGTCCCAGATACCCACAGGATTCAGATTGCCACTGACATGATAGAGGTCGTAGGTACCCAGCGAGTGTGATGTCTCATGACAGATGACACCCAACGTTGTAGGAGCCGTCTTGGGGAAGGTCCGGTACTCGTCAAAGACGATAAGGTATCCAACGACTTTAGCATTGTTTATGACAAACTCGTTGGTTGCCGACACGAGATCAGAGCGATGGGGCCATAGCATGTGGCGGCTGCCCAACTCTGAGCAGCTGCTTATGACGATGGTGAGGTTGTCCAGCAGTCCGTCACCGTCGGCGTCGACCACTGTCGTTGAAGGCACGTTCGTATTCAAGTAGCCGATGATTTCCTTGATCAGTGCCCGTTCACGGGCAGCCATCGTGGTAGCATCTTCCCATCCGATAGTATTGATGGATGTCTTCTCCTGATAGTAGCCGCGGGGCTGAGTGGCTTGATACGACATCACCTGCTCGCCCTCTGCAGCAGGAAAGAAGCTGGTTGTCCAGTCCAACTGACCGTACGATGAGTGCTTGAAATAGTTATACACGCTCTGAGCGCCAGGTGTCTTGTCGTTAAACAGCTGCTCATAATGGCTGAAGGTATGATCGACAAACATGCCGTTCTCGCCACCGTTGGTCTCGTCGGCAAAGCGCACGAAGCATACCAGATTGGCTTTCTTCAGCTCGGCAGCCTGCAGCGTTGCTGTCCACATAGAGATTGTCGTCAGCAACAATAGTGTAAGATACATTTTTATTCTCATAGTGATATTCATTTAATAATTACTTTCTTTCCATTCACGATGTACAGGCCCTTCGTAGGCTGAGCTATACGCTGACCGTTAAGATTGAAGATGCCTTTATCATTTGTCATTTTTCCTTTATCATTTAGCGTAGCGCCAATACCTGTTTCCGTAGCCGGACGTATGCCGATGACCATCGACTGCTTCTGGCTGAAGTCGACGCCTGCCGTTGTCAGGTCGATGTCGTAGTAGTTGTTAGCATATCCCAGCCATCCCCAGTTCATGTGTATCCGGCCCTCTTCGTCATAGCCGTCTACCACCCACGTATGGCCTCCCATCGATGGGCTAGTACCCGAATAGATGATGGGACGACCTGCCGACAGCTCCTCACGAATCATCTGCAGCCATTCATCTTTGCCGTAATTGCTACGATAAACGCTGCGTACGCCGCTGTCATAACCGAAGCAATTGGTCAGCGCTGTGGTCATATTGTTAGCGAAAGCCGTGAAGGTAGCACTCGACTCCAGCCCGTAAATCATATTCACCGACACGCCACAGTGGTACATCAGCGTAGCCACTGCCGTAGCTTCTTCGTCGGTATAGTTGCCGATATAGCTGTTACGCATGTTTAGCCAGTCATAATGCGTCTCGCCATAGTTGGCCGTCAGCGACGTGTTAAACATATTGGTACCCGTACCAATGCCTACTTCGGGATACTGATGATAGTTCATCACCTGTCCCATGGCGCACGCCACACACCCGACCCTGCAATGCTGCAGCTCGCCCTTGCTGTTGGTCTTCTCGGGGCACAGCGCATTATAAGGAGCATCCTGTCCCCATGCCGTCTTCAGCAATGGGGCTACCTGCTCCTTGACGCCAGTCGTTTGCGCCATTGTCGTCAGGCAGAACGCCCACAACAGGGCCATCACAATTTGTCTTGCCACACAAGTCAATTGGATACTTTTTCTTCTTCAACAACAAATACGGAATTTTTCAGAATCCGAATCTTTTTCTTCTGACCAGATGTTGTCGTACTGGCATCTTTGCCATACTTTGCGAAATATAGGCCAAAAAGAATGAAAAGGATGCCAAAGACAGACATGCCAATAACGACATAAAGCATATCCGGCTTGTCTGAAAGAAAATAGCTAAACGGGACGACAGTGACCATGTATTTTCCCATGTCACATAATACGTCACTAACTTTTTTCTTTTGCAAATTATCCATCATGCCGTCTTTGCGTGGTGACTTTGATACATATCAATGAGCACGGCGATACCTGCCAATGCCGCTATAGCAGACAGGCACAACAATAATACTAAAGCTATCGTTCCCATATCATTCTTTTTAAAACACTTTCTTCGCCTGCAAAGTTAAGCATTCTTTCCGTAACTTCCAAATTATTGCGAAAAAAACAAATCGGGAGGACCTTGACAGTCCTCCCGATGATGCTATAGAAAAGAATTCTCTAATTCTCGAATTCTTGATTACTTAATCACGACCTTAACACCATTGACAATGTACAGGCCCTTCTTGGCACTGTCTACGCGCTGACCCTTCAGGTTGTACCATACACCCTGAGCCTTGTCGGCAGCAATAGTGCGGATGCCTGTGGTGCTAGCAATCACCGTAGCCTGAGTGGTCTTGATGGCAGTGGTCAACTTAGGCAGAGCCTCGGCATTCTTCAACTCAGCATATACCTTCTCGGTCTGCTCCTTGATGAAGGTGTAGACACCGTCAGCTACCGTGTAGTCCGTATTCTCAACAAGTTCTGTACCGCTGGCTGTCTTCCATACTATTGAAGAGGGCTTCTCGTTGATGACTGCCTGAGCAGACAGGTCGATGGTCTTATCGATAGTCTCGGGAATCTCCATGTCCTGCATGCTTGCACTCGTAAGAGTGGTTACATTCTGACTTACAACGTACAGGCTGGCCAGGTCGAACTTGTTGCCAGTGATGTTCATCGTCTTAACTGCACCATGCTTAACTTCGGTCAGATTGTTGTTCATCAAGAAAAGCG
>Ga0256405_10000730_pt1 | contig 103694 bp, 86 predicted proteins | sample RumenRJG_02DNA_FD_189096 | JGI IMG/M metagenome (GOLD analysis project Ga0256405, IMG submission 189096) | Bovine rumen microbial communities from Lethbridge, Alberta, Canada - RJG_02 | ecosystem: Host-associated > Mammals > Digestive system > Stomach > Rumen | place: Canada: Alberta...
TGGGTAAAGTGTGTAAAGTGTCCCAACTTTACACACTTTACAGACTTTTCCCACTTAGAATTCGTCTAAATGAAATTTTGGCATGTACTTAGGGCCGGTTCAAGGTACGAGAGTTTTACTACTTACCAGAGATCTCCTCTTCTTATAAATTTAATTAAAAAACGTATTTCAGACCCCAATCTCAGACCCCAAAGTTAGACCCTAAACATTGCCCCCAATGTTAGCCCCCATTGAAGTCAGACCCCACTAAACTTTGGAGACCCATGGATTCGCAGGTGGATTTAGTGGATGAAGATGTTGCGGTTCAAACAAATGAAGAAAGGATAGAACGGTTTGGACAGTTTGATCATAAACGTGTTTTCGGAATGCAGGCAGATCAGTTTTTGACAGAGGCAGGATTTAAGGTGGAGAAGATTTTAGGAGACTCCTATCCTGATGAGATCCTCCCAGTTGTCGGGCCGGCAGATTATGACATGAATATCCTGTTTCGGTGTGTGAAGTGATATGGAACGTACAGCAAATACAAGGCGAAATATCGTTTACGGATTCCTGCAGGTTCTAACCTCGTTGGTTTTACCATTCATAGTCAGAACAATCATCATATATCGGTTCGGAGTTGACTATCTGGGACTAAATAGTCTTTTCACATCTATCATTTCAGTGATCTCTAATGTTATACGAACCCTATGTTTATACGAACTTTTCAGGTAGGATACCGTTTACTTACGATATTCCAGCCTGAAAAAGTTCGTATAAAGTTTACGTCACTTTAATCCTAACTCCTTGGCAAGTTCTTCCTCATCATCAGGCCACATCTGGATTTCATCCGGGATCATTTCCGTTCTTTTTTTAGCAATGGCCTGTAACTGTTCCATCGAAGGAGAAGTATAGTAATCTTTGGTTGTCTGTATATTGGCATGTCCAAGCAATCCTGAAACTACCGAAATATCAACTCCGTCCCTGTACAGATTTGTCCCCCTTGTCCGTCTGAATGTATGTGGGGATACTGAATCCGGCAAAGGATGATTATCTGCTCTTGCCTTATCGGCATATTTCTTGATCAGTTTTTCATAGTTTCTGACACTCATAGGGTGCCTCTGACCATTAGATTCCGTATAGAAAAAAGGCAGGGATAACTTTCTATCGGGATGGTACTCTTCAATGTATTGCCGGATTAATGCAGTTGTTTTTTCATCCAGATAAACAATGCGTTCTTTCTGTCCTTTGCCATGAATTAGAACCCTTGTCTGGTTTTCACTCACCTCAACATCCCTCAAAAGCAAGCCTTTCATCTCTGAGATGCGCATACCTGAATCGTAAAGCATTGACATCATAACCGTATCTCTCATGCCTTTTCTCGTATTTTTGGGCATACCGAGGATTGCACCAAGGGAATTCACATCATCAATTATTGGTTGCTGTACCTTTGGTTTGACATACAGGGGAACACGCTCTATGGACAGATGAACCTGCAACAATGAGGTGTCCCTGGATGAAGCATATCCGACATAGGACTTTATGGCAGCCATTTTGGTGTTAACCGTAGACTCCTTTCGATGCTTTATATCATGAAGGTAGTTCCTGTAATCAAGAAGATAGTCATATGTGCAATCAACAAAAAGAAATTTCCCAGTCGCTATCCCTTTCACATTGTTCGTGTAATCTTTGAATTCCTTCGGGGCTATACGGTATGTTCTCTTGGTATAATCGGATCCGTCCTTATGTTTTGGAAGGTATACATTCAAATAATAATAGGTTCTTGAGAAAAAAAGCTGGCTGAATTCTTCTTTTTTCATCTGCGTACCACCTCCGGAATTACCTTGCTGATTGTCGAGTCTTTTTCCCGGATGATTCGCGCGCTATCTTCAATGTAGTGGAAGTAGTAGTATGTATCGCTGAAAGTCTTATGTCCAAGGAACTTACACAAGTATGGCATCATCTGTTCAAAGCTAATTCCCTGCTTTACCCATAGATTAATTCTCCGAGTAATCATTGTATGACGCAGTGAATGGACACACGGCTTAAGGGCAGTTTTGCCTTTGAATTCAGTCTTGTTCCAAAACTTTGTGAACCGATCACTTACAGTTGAACTATTAACAGGCTTGTCAGGAAACTTTCCCGGGAAAAGCCATATGGGATTCATTCCAAGTTCTTCGCAAAGGTATCGATAATAATCCCGGCATATAACAAGTAAATCTTCGGAGAGGTATACTATCCGATCTTTATCCCCCCTTTCCGTTAAGTATTTCAATGCTTCCTTTCTCAAAATCGACATTTTCTATGGGCAAGTGGGATGCCTTGGAGTTTCGGAGTCCGGTGCAGGCAATCAGCCGAAACAGTATTGGATATTCGTTTGCCATTCGGGATGACATCTTGGAAGCCTTCCTTGGCACGAAATTATCTTCCTGATGGAAGAATGCCTTAAGTTCCTCATCAGTACAATAAGTAGGTAAGTAGGTCAAGCCTAAATGGCGAGAAATGGATTTACAAAGCAAAATCCGAGAAAATATCACGGATAACTTGACATAATTACTGGTGAGCGTTATTATGAAGCTACAAAATGGTGAGAACAATGGGTATTTGTATATGGAGGAAGATGCCATGTTATGTCAGTTTTCAGTTAGAAACTATAAAAGTATCAGAGACGAAATAACATTTGATATGCAGGCTGCTGCAATCTCAGAGCACACAGATCGGATTATAAAAGATGCTGATGATCAATTATTTCTGCCTGTGTCATCCATTTATGGTCCGAATGGTGGAGGTAAGTCTAATGTCCTTGAAGCCATTCAAACACTTGGAACTATGGTGTTAAGACCGGTTTATGCCACAAAGCAGAATGGCAGCGCTGATTATAAATTCAATAAATACCCTGTTAAGCCATTCATGTTTTCAGAAGAAGGAAGAAATAATCCTACAGAATTTGAGATATTCTTCAGAACTGGTGCAGCAGAGTATAAATATGTTCTTCATACTCAGGATGGTGTTGTGGTGAATGAAAGCCTGGATCGAGTGAAACTGGAGACTGGCAGAAAATCGGCACTTTTTAATCGTAAAGAGGATGAGATTAATCTTAAGGGCGTATTCACCAAGTTAAAAATCAGCGAGGGTCTTTCAAAAAATCTTCCGTTACTTTCTTACCTGGGTATTACCTATATGGATAATGATGTTGTAGCTGATGTCATGAATTGGTTTGAGAACGGAATAGACTTTCTTAATTATGGTAATCCTTTTGAGGAATTACGGACGGCAATTGCATCTTCAGAAGAAATCAAGCAACTTGTATTAGATATGATCAGGGAAATGGATCTTGATATTGAAGATTTCAGAGTGGAAGAAAGGGAGAATGGTCGGATAGAGGTATTCACGCAGCATATTGTTGACGGATTCACGGAAGAACTTACGTTGTCAGAAGAATCAAGTGGAACAAAAAAATTATTTGGCCTGCTTCCATTTATAGCGAAAAGCCTTGTCCTTGGTACAACGCTGGTAATTGATGAGTTGGATGCTAAAATCCATCCGGTACTTTTAAAATACGTGATCATGCTATACAACAATATGACAATCAATAAACACGGAGCACAGCTGATATTTACATCTCATGATCTTTCTACCATGAATAATGAGGTCTTTAGAAGGGATGAAATATGGTTTGTTGCCAAGGGAAATAATCAGAATTCCAAGCTCTATTCGCTTGTTGAATTCAAGACAGGAAATGGAGAGGTCGTCCGAAAGGATGCAAAATATGATAAACAATATCTTGAAGGCAAGTATGGCGCAGATCCCTACCTGAGAAGAATTATAGATTGGAGTGTTGTCAATGCCTAAAAAAGTTGGAACAGAGAACTGGAGAAAAAAACGCCGACAGGAATATCTGGAGATGAAAGAATTCAGATACTATATTTTTTGCGAAGGCGAGCAGACGGAACCTCTATATTTTAATGGTTTCAAAAAACTTATTGAAGATAATCCAATCTACAGGGACATGGTTTTGATCCAGATAGAGCCCTGCGGTGCCGAGACTATGAGGGTTATCAGCCAGGCTGAGAGATATGTTAAGGATAATCATATAGAAAAAGGGCAGATATGGTGCGTTTATGACAAGGACAGTTTTCCGGCTAAAAATTTTAATGGGGTGGTGAGCCGAGCAGAGTCGCTGAATAGGGATAACCCATTGCTACAGTATCATACTGCATGGAGTAACGAATGCATTGAGTTCTGGTTCCTTCTCCACTTTGCTTACTATACTTCAAATAACCATAGGACAGAGTACATCAGCTTTCTCAATGAAAAGTACAGGGAGCTTGGGATAGGAAAGTATCAAAAGAATAACAGTGCAACATTCGATATTTTAATGAATAAAGGTAATCCTAAGCTGGCATCGAGATATGCTCGAAGGATTATTGAGGAGCATAAAAATCTTTCGCCAGCAGATATTGCACCAGGGACAAAGGTTTATGAGCTTGTGGAGGAACTGGCAAAATATCTGCCAGAGGAAGTGCAGGCAAGGTTTATCAATCAGGGTTCATAAAGAAAGCAACGATGGTAGTCTGAAAGTTTGCTGAAGTTGCATCTATATTGCCAAAATTAAGATGTTGAGGGGAGGCTAAAATGGAACTAATCAACAAAGACAATAAAGAAACATCAGATGCTTTGTTAGAGCAATATAAGCTATATGTTGAAATGATGGATAAAGTAAGTGAACGGCGTGGGAACGCCAATTCCTTTTTTATCACTTTGCATACAGTGGTATTGGGAATTATTGGGATAAACGGATTTAGCGTTGAAAAGTATTGGTGGTTAATTGTTATTTTGGGGCTGATATTATCGTATGTTTGGGGGTATTTGCTGCAAAGCTACAAACTTCTTAACACTGGAAAGTTTGAAGTAATACATGAAATAGAAAAGGAGCTTCCGATGAATATGTACGCATATGAATGGGAGATTCTTGATTATGGAAAAAACAGAGCTAAATATTGGCCAATTTCGCACTTAGAACGGATTATACCTATAGTGTTCGCTATTGTATATATATTTTTTGGTATTTGCATATTGGCTGGGAGGTGATAATAAAATGAAAACCAAAGTATTTATTAGTTTTGATTATGATCATGATTCTGATTTAAAGGTTCTATTAGTCGGACAATCGAAGAATGAAGATTCTCCTTTTGAGATAGCGGACATGTCAATAAAGGAGGCTATCCCAACGGATTGGAAATCTTCAGCTAGGCGTCGCATACGCAATTGTGATGTGGTTGCGGTAATATGTGGGAAGTATATGAAATCAGCAACAGGAGTTAGCTCAGAGATAAGAATTGCACAGGAAGAGAATATTCCATACTTCCTTTTGCAGGGTAGAAGTGATGGTGGAACAAAACCCACAGCAGCAAAAGATTCGGATAAGATATATAAATGGACCTGGGATAATCTGAAGTTGCTTATTGGAGGAAGTAGATAATAATGATGAAAGTATTTATTTCACACAAACAAGAGGATGCCCAGATTGCTGCAGAAATCTCAAAAGAATTGAGTAGACTTAATGTTGATTTCTACTTGGATGTATTGGATGACATAACAGAAAATGGCAAAGCACTTACAGATCATATAAAATGTAACCTTAATAGTTGTTCAGATATTATTGTAGTCATGTCATATAATACATATAAATCTCAGTGGGTTCCTTTTGAAGTAGGAATGGCGGCTCAGCAGGATATGCCTACTGCGACCTATCTGGAGAACAATGTTAAGTTACCAGATTTTCTCGAGTATTGGCCGAGACTAAAGACATTGTTAGATATTAAAAAGTATGTAGAGACAAAGAAACAAATTGATAATTACTATAATAATCGCAGATATGGAGGATTATTTGAGAACGCTGAACAAAGAGGACAGAGCAAAACTGAGAGATTTTATGCAGAGCTGAAATCAAAGCTATAGATAACATCGGGACAGTCTATAATGACTGCCCCGTTTCTTTTTGTTGTGAGGATTTGTTTTTCTGTGAAGCTTCTGATTGCCGTTCCTGTTGCAGATCTTTCTGAATCGGATGTTCCAGATTCAGCATCTGATTCACATTGTTGGCGACGGTCTGAAGCTCCCGGTATTTGGCACGGACGAATGAGAAATCCTCGTACTGCTGATTTTTAAGGGCTGTGAGTTTTTCTTTTTCTGCACGAAGTGATTTTATGGAAGGTGTGCGGAACTTCACTTGTCCATCTGCTGCTTTTTCTTTCGGAGCGTGCTCCTTCAGATAATCACGGGAAGCCTCATACAGCGAGAGCTCCGTCCTGTGCTTTCCCCTGAAATCCTTTTTGTTCCTTGATGCGAGATATTCTTTATACACATTCTTATTAGTAAGGTACTGACCTGTATTCTTGATCAGGAGGTTCACGTCACGGAGCCTGCTTTCAGTAGACCGTAAAGCTTTCTGCTTCTCAGTGAAATCAGAATACGTGGATAAAAGAATCCCTGAAAGTTCTTCTACGGAGCCGATACCGTTATCCTGGAGAAAGGCAAGAGTGCACAATCACCAAATGGAGAAGTTGGGTTGTTTAAGTGGCCTAAAATAGATCCTCAAACCGGAAGCCAGACATACGAGTTTCTTTCAGAACATTTAGCCTATAGAATTGGAAATATACTTGGAATCCCTACGGCTAAGGTAGATATTGGTGTGTATGATTCGCGTATTGGATCTATCAGTTATTTGGTGAATGGAAAAAATGAGGAGCTGAGAGAAGGTGCGTGGTTTATATTAGGAAAACATCCCAATTATGATGTGGATAATCTTTATGATCCAGATACAAGAGAGTATTATTCTATAAAGCATATTTTTGAAGTGATCGAGAAAGAGGAAATCCAGTATTATTGGATAAAAATGATGTTTTTGATTTTTTGATTGGAAATAGAGATCGACATCAGAATAATTGGGCGTATCTTTTGCCAATTGAGGATAAAGGTAAGAATAATATTAGAGTTCGGCCTTGCCCTTTATACGATAATGGTTCTTCATTGTGTTGCTATATTAATGAGGATAGATTGGATGAATATTTAGGAAAGGACAGAAATAGGTTGAATGCATTAGTGGATACGAAATCAAGATCTGCTATCAGGATTGATCCTTCAATTAAGAAAGGTCCTAAGCATTCAGATGTGGTAAAGTATTTGTTAGAAAAATATCCGAAATCTAAGATGATTGCAGATAATATGATTGAAAAGATGACAGAGCCCAATATTAAAGAATTGATAAATGAATATCCTGATACGCTTATATCGCAAAAAAGAAAACAGCTATTAGGCGTATTTTTGAAGGAAAAGGTTAATTTGCTTACGAGGTTAAGGAATGAAGTGTATGGAGAATAAAATGAATCATGATTATTTGTATGTTGTTTGGAAAGATCCAAGAAGCAGAAGAAATTATATCATTGGAAAGCTGACTAGAGGAGAAAAGTACACATTTGAGTATTGCGAGGACTATAAAGAAGCTGAGAAAGCTGGCTGGGAATTGCTGAATGCCTTTCCTGAAGAAAAAATCTATGAGAGTGATACGCTTTTTGCGGCCTTTTCATCTAGGCTACCAAATCCCAAACGCAGAGGTATGGACACTATTCTCGAGAAATATGGATTGACCGAGTATGATGGTTATGAATTATTGAAAAAAAGTACAGGTAGACTCCCTTTTGATACATATGAATTTATAGATCCTATTTTTCCTGAAGAAGAAACTGTTCAAAGAGATTTCTACTTGATGGGAATTCGGCATTATATTGGATGCAAAGGATTGGATTGCTCAGCAAAAAATGATTTAACAATTGGAACAGAACTGTTTTTGGTGATGGAACCAGATAATGAATTAGACCCAAATGCGGTAAAAGTTGAAACACAAGACCATAAGATGTATGGATATATTCCGAGATACTATAGCGAAAGTGTTTCTACACGACTTAAAAGAGGAATGTCATATGTTTGCAGTGTGATTGAAATTGACCATAGTGGCAACTGTGAGAATTGTGTAAAGGTTAGATTAAAGATTCCGAAGGAATAAATGTACTGTAACGGTGTCACGAAGAAGGCATGTGATTAATATGTGAGTCATGTAAAGTATAAAGTCGCATATATAAATGATGTACTGAAGGGGGCATAAGATGGCGCGTACAGTCAACAAGGATGCATTGAACGACAAGATAACTAAACTCGAAAAAGCAATCAGTAAAAACAGACAGCAATACGAAAAGATGACGGCTGAGATGAAGAGGCTGCTGGATATGAGGAAATCAATCCAGAGCGATGAGCTTTTCAAGGCTTTTGCCTCAAGCAAGAGGAGCTACCGTTTGAGTGAATTGTGAGGGCGTGTAGTCGTAAAAATTCTGGAAGTTAACAATTACGGTAAACATAAGATGTGTTCAAGTAAAAATTGATTGCTAGAATATCAAGTTTTACAGTGTTATACTAATTGACAATATGCATGAATAAAAGTTCGTGATTTAGTGGGAGGATTTTATGTCTAAGTATGATTATCTTGTAGTAGGTGCAGGTCTTTATGGAGCTGTTTTTGCACAGGAGGCAGCCAGAAGTGGTAAAAAGGTACTGGTGATAGACCGTAGACCAAATATCGCAGGTAATGTCTACACTGAGGATATAGAAAAGATACATGTTCATAAGTATGGGGCTCATATTTTCCACACCAATGATGACAAGGTATGGAATTATGTTCAGCAGTTTGCAACCTTTAACAGATTTACAAACTCACCTGTAGCCAATTTCCATGGGGAGTTATATTCTCTTCCTTTCAATATGTACACCTTTAACAAGATGTGGGGAGTTGTTACGCCTGAGGAGGCAGCTTTAAAGATCGAGGAGCAGCGTAGGGAGGCAGGTATCACAGAGCCTAAAAACCTTGAGGAGCAGGCTATATCACTGGTTGGTACAGATATCTATGAAAAGCTCATCAAGGGTTACACAGAGAAACAGTGGGGGCGTCCATGTACAGAGCTTCCTGCATTTATCATCAAGAGGCTTCCTGTGAGACTTACCTTTGATAATAATTACTTTAATGCGCTTTACCAGGGTATACCTATTGGCGGTTATACAAAGATGGTTGAGCGTATGCTGGCAGGTGCTGTTGCACAGCAGGATGAGCACTTTGGCACTGGAGCAGCAACTGTTGGAGCAGGTTCTATAGAGGTCCATGTTGGAGTAGATTTCTTTGATGGTAATGGAGTACCTAGACAGGATCTTAGGGACCTTGCAGACAAGGTAGTCTATACTGGTGCAATTGATGCATATTTCGGATATCAGTTAGGATATCTTGAGTACAGGTCAGTAAGATTTGAGACTGAGGTCCTCGATAAACCAAATTTCCAGGGTAATGTTGCTGTAAACTATACTGATCGCGAGACTCCATGGACCAGGATCATAGAGCACAAGTGGTTTGAGTTTGGTAAGGATGACGCGGGAAACGACATCCCTAAGACAGTTATATCTCGTGAGTTCTCAAGTGAGTGGAAGCCGGGAGACGAGCCATATTACCCGGTAAATGATGATAAAAATGGCAGTCTTTATGCAGAGTATAAAAAGCTTGCTGATGCAGAGCCGGGTATCATATTTGGCGGTCGTCTCGGTGAGTATAAGTACTATGATATGGACAAGGTTATAGCTTCAGCACTTGATATGTGCGAGAGAGAGCTTGGCTGATAACATTAGCATTTTGTATCACGAAAAATATATCGTGAAATATAGTAGTTATGCCTTGCGGTAAATATGTTGTAGCTCTCTTTAGGGGGCTTTCTAGTGGCAGCCTATGAAATCAGCAACAGTAAATATATAAAATGAGAGATTGATTAAGCATGGGCTTGTTGGCTGTAGCTTGATCAATCTCCGTTTTGTATTTACATATTAGATTTAATCCTCGGATTTTCAAAGTTTTGATGGTTTGAATAACCTAATCCTCGTCGTAATCCTCATCATCCTCGCCTTCCTCACCATCACGCTCTATGACTCCACTGCTTGGAGATACTTCCTTAAGGCTGTCAGGATCAGTTGTTGGGGTGATGGTCTGTGCGGAGTAGTTGGATGGTATGTTAGCACCAGGTCCATTTGTGGAGTAGCTTGTCTTACTAACATCAGGCTCTGAGCTTGTTTTTGCAGTTTGAGTGGTAGCGCTGCTTTCATCAGTAGTTGTTGACTTAGAATCAGTTGATGTTGTATCGGTAGTTGCGGATTTTCCTATCACTAATTTTGATGTAACAATATCGGCTGACGAGGCATTGTTGGATATGATGGTTGTACCTGATTTAGTTGACTTACTTGAACTACTAGAACTGCTGGAGCTTCCAGTAGTTTTTTTATTTTTGGCATTGGAGTATTTTTGTGTTACCAACTGGATACCGTCCGAGGTATAAACGTAGTCTGTAGTATTATTTACACCTATTGATGTAGGAGTGATAGTTGCGTTATTAATAAATGCTCTTGTCATAGGGACTGCGTTACTATACCATGCGCCATCCACACCTACTGAATATCCGTCTGGAGTAATAGTGTTAGTATATAAATATCCATTTTCATCAAAGGCATAGCACTTATATATGCCATCGCCATCTACATCAATCCACTCCCAGGAGTACTTAGGATATGATCCATCATTATGGACATACCAGTATCCTGTGGTGTCGGCCATCCATTGACCTGCGTAACTGATAGTTGCAATAAATGCACTAAGTGAAATGCAGGTACCTATCTTTATCAGATGTTTTAAAATACCATGTGTTCTCATTTCTTATCCCCTTATATACCTGTAATGTCCCAATAACTATAAAAAATCATATAGATAAAACAGTGAAACAATACTTCTCTCTATTTATTTAATCGCTATTTCTATTGCTTAATATAACATGATAGAATTACAATTAATTTAAAAATTGGATTGCAATATTTTACGGTTTTGCGTTTCCAGTTTATAGTCTGTTAATAAATGAAATGATTTATATTTTAAATTGATAGGAACTATAGATTTTAGATAGCATGGCATTATAGAAAGGAGTAGTCATGGCGCAGAAAGCTATTGTTGATGATATTAAATCTGCAGATAGAGACGACAATAAAACATGGGAGAGACCTGATAAAAAGGCACTACTCATGGTCAATCAAAGTGCAGGTACAGGAGCTGCTAAAGGCAAGGTGTTCCAGATTATATCTGAGCTTGTACAACTGGGTTTTGAGGTATCTACTTTCCCTATATTGCCTGAGCTAGGTATTACATCAGAGACTGTAATATCAGAGTACCGACAGCGCAGATTTAAGCTTGTGGCATGTATCGGAGGGGATGGCACATTAAATCATGTGATAAATGCTTTGATGTCCATAACAGGTCAGAAAAAAATCGCTATACCTATAATTTATATACCTAGTGGGACTACCAATGACTTTGCCAAGACCTTAGGTTTATCCGGAGATATTGACAGGATTATCTATGGAGTTAAACACGGAAGAGTATACAAGCTGGACATTGGTAGCTTTAATGGTGACTATTTTAACTATGTTGCTGCGTTTGGAGCATTCACCAATATCAGTTATGAGACACCGCAGGATCAGAAAAATGCTTTGGGTTATCTCGCATATCTTTTAAACGGTATTACATCGGTGCCGATGCTCCTCCAGTCAAGGTACCATATGACAGTCACTCATGATGATGAGGTAGAGGAGGGAGATTATATTTTTGGAGCAGTTTCCAATGCTACATCAGTTGGAGGCTTTAAGACTCAGGCTCTTGCCAGTGCATCGTTAAGTGATGGACTTTTTGAGGTGGTACTTATCAAGGCACCTGATGCACTCCAGGATATAGGAGAGATACTCAGAGCTGCTGCAGAGGGTGATTTTAATAATCCTTATATAAAAGTGTTTCAGGCTAAAGAGGTAGTATTTGAGGGCTCCAAACCAGTAAACTGGACCCTTGATGGTGAGTTTGGGGGCAATATAAAAGATGTAAGGATAACAGTACTTCCTGGAGCAGTAAGGATTTATGCCGAGGAGTAAGATATATTGCAGTACTAGGATACTTGATGGGCATTGTCAGATATTCACTAAAGGTCTGGTTAGTCAAGCCTTTTAATATAGTATTTTTGACGAAAACTTCATAAAAAAACAAAGAGTGTTCTTTGATATTTTGGTATCAATTTCATTGCCTTTTGACCAGGTTTATCTTATGCTGATTATAGTTATTGATTTCGTGCACTAGATTGTGGTCAAAAGGAGGAACAAAGACATGAAATTTTATAAGGTTGACGGTCAGGTCGTTATTTCAGATAAGAGTATGTCAGTTGGTGAGGAGCTTGTAGCCAATACAACTGATGCCGCTCAGGAGAAGCACGTTCCGGTTGTCAAGGTAGATGGAGATACAGTTTCTGTATGTGTAGGTTCTGTTGAGCATCCTATGCTTGAGGAGCATTTTATCGGCTGGATTTTACTCGAGACAGAGGCAGGATTCCAGATTCACTACCTTAAGCCTGGTATGAAACCGGCAGCTGAGTTTAAGGTTACAGAAAAGGTAGTAGCAGCTTACGAGTATTGCAATCTCCACGGATTGTGGAAGGCAACAGTTTGATACATTGAGTCTTAAGTTTGTGCCTATATAGCGTAAGACAAAGTATTGCGTATTGGCACCCTAAATAGGAGGTTTAGCTATGATGTACGTTTGTAATGTTTGCGGTTATATTTATGATGAAGAGCAGGGTGATCCTGATCACGGAGTAGATGCAGGAACAAAGTGGGAGGATGTCCCAGAGGATTATGTATGTCCTTTATGTGGAGTAGGTAAGGATCAGTTCTCACCACAGTAATATAGAGTGACTTTACATTTTACATATTTGATATTGTAAGGATTTATTTAAAGGATTGATTGAAAGATCGATTGAGAGAGTAGTTGTAAAGATTTATTTAAAGGATCTATTGAAAGATCCATTGAGAGATCATTATAAAGATTTATTTTTAGATCGATTGAATATCAATTGGAAACATTAAATAGTTAAAGTTAGAGGCCCTATGACATTTGTCATAAGGCCTCATTTTTACTCTTCCAAAACAATTTTGTTAAATTAACCTTTAAATTAATTTTTAACTTAACTTGATAAGTATATCTGTTTTTAAATTAAGGGATAGAAACGCCGGTGCCCGTATTTAGTACATCAACATTGTTGCCCGCTGACTGTTCAGCAATTTTAAATCCTCCAAAAACGATTGGATTTTTATATACACTTAAATAGTTTGAGTCGACACTTACCAAGGTGGCATTATTGCCATTCAGCTCTTGTAAAACCATAGCAAATCCGTTACTGGACTGAGCATCAATGGTACAGTTATATAGCTCCAGAAACTGATTTGAAGCATTATTTTCAAACTGAGAGGTGTGGCAATAAAGAGCATTTATACATTCAAACATCGTTTCAGTGTGTGAATCTAAAAATAGCTTCATAAGACAATCTTTAAATGTGATCTTTGTTCCATCAGTAAGGCCAATGCCTACAGCCGGAGCATTGTAAGCGATAAAATCGCAGTTATCAAACTCGGTAACAACCTGTCCATAATCCAAATGTACAGCGTAGGCAGGAAGTGAATCTGTGGACTCTGTGAGGTTTTTTAGGGTCGAAACAAATTTGATATTTTTGATGATACCGTCAGTGTAAATCTCTGCTGCGGGACTATCATATCTTCCGGAGTCATCTGTTATAGTGACTTCTTTTTTATCACTACCTATTATGTTGATATAACGCTTGGCTTTAGTAGCATTGATCATTGAGAAGCTATCATAGTCTCCAGCTCCCAATATGATTGTAACTGGATTATCAGGTGTATCATAACAGGTATTTATAACGTCTTGTATTGACTCTCCACCGTTAAGACCATATAGAGTGCCCTTTGTTATGCCATTTTCCTGAGCGATATTGGTAAGGCCTGAATCATCCGTAATGTCAGCACCATAATTAATGCAGGTCATCGCCTGAGATTGTATCCCAAAGGTAAGTACCATCCCTGCTAATGCGGCAAATTTAGTAATTGTATTTGTAGTTATCAAATGTATACCCTCCGAGGACTATATTGTACACGTAATTTCTGCCTTTAAGTTTTATTAATTATATACTATTTTCTTTCAACATAATAGAATTATTACAAAAACTATTAAAATTATCAAAATAAATGCAATTTGAGCTGCAATAAGGCTACCAGGTCAGCATAAATATCCAAGATTTTAAAAGAGTTTAGCCTGGTAAAATTGATTTGATATTAAGATTATTTTCATGGTTTGTAGTATATTTATATGAGCGGATTTTTAAAAATAAAATTATATATAGGCGATAAACATAATGGGGTATTGGAATAATAAAAGAAAAGTAGCATGTAATAAAAAAATTACCTTAAAATTATTATTGGTGAGCTTGATGTGCATTGTTTGTATAATTTCACTTTGCGCATGCAGTGGTGGCGGTAAGAGCCATAATGATATGTCTCTTGGATCAAATAAAAAATCAGAGTCTATAGAGTCGTCGGGTACATCAGAGTCAGCAACTGAAACTCGCCATGTGGAGGTATTTACAGGTACACTTCCAGATGTTGATAATATGGATTTATCAGAGGCAGGAGCATTGGATGGAGATGACTCTACTTTAAAAGGACCAAAAGATAGAAATGGATATTCTGAAAACAGGGAGGAAACTGATGATGCACTAGATGCATCAGAGAGTACTATATCAGAACCTGAGATAGAGAGAGTTAATCGTGATACTGATGACATGATTGAGGTTTCGGCTCATTATGGTGATGTGCTTTTGGTACATGAGGATGGGGAGATACGAAATATCACGAGGGATGTCAGTGGTGACAGGTATCACGATGGAGATGAGGGATATTATTATCATTCGCTAGCCGGTATGGACGCCCTCATACCGGGATATTATAATTACTACCAGACTGATGGTTTGGGTTTTGATCATTTTTACGTATTCAGTGATTCGGCTTATCCACAGATATCCTTTATGTCCTATGATGAGGGAGATGGTGAGCCCCTTACAGATGATAACTATCAGAAATATCAGGATGAGATCCTTGATGCCTGGGAGCAGGAAACAGAGGATATATATAAAGAGCAGAGCCGTGTTAGCTTTACAATAGGTGACTACAAGTTGAGAGAGTCTGTTATAAGAGGCAGACGTGATGGACGACCTATAACCGCCTGTCTTGAGCTTTTATGGGATGCAGACAGAAAAACCATACTTGCTATAAGTTTCTTTATGTGTGATACAGATGGGCAGTCTTACATGGATGATTTTGTGACCATGATGACTGATCATATATCTAAGTCGGATTGATTGGAGGTCTTTGTGAGAGATGAGATAAAACCCTGGAGAGTATTAAACAGGAGGAAGCTTGTAGAGTCTCCATGGGTCACTATGTATGAGGAGGACTGCGTCAATGACCGTGGCGTCAGGATTTCCCCTTTTTATCTGGAGGAGAGACCGGATTTTGCCATGATTGTTGCATTTGATGATGAGGGGAGGCTCCTGGTAGAGGATCAGTATCGACATGGCATCAAGAGAGTCCTTACTGAGATTCCAGCAGGGATGATCGAGTCATCAGAGGAGGCTGACATAGCTGCACGTAGAGAACTCCTTGAGGAGACCGGTTATGAGGCAAGTGAGTGGAGATTCCTTTTTAAACTTGCGGTCAATGCCAATGATTCTGACCGGCACGCTCACATTTTCATGGCAACTGGGCTACGTAAGGTAGGAGAGCAAAAACTGGATGCCACAGAGCATCTTGTTTATAGATTTATGGAACGTAGCGAGTGGGAGCCAATGCTTAGGGCGGGAGCATTCGAGCAGGCCTTTACTACTGCAGCGTTATACAGAGCAATGGAGATACTTGATCATAGAAATTGATTTTGTATCTTTAATAAAGATATACACAGGCAAAGCTGGTAAAAGCAGCCAGAAAACAAGAGGATGAACTCATATAATGATGTTATCCTCACAATTAAAACCGGGAAGGAGCAATTATGATTTCAGATGAGTACAAGGCAGCAGCAGGACGTTATGACAACGAGGATAAGCTTTACAAAAGAGTAGGCAGATCAGGACTCAAGCTCCCAAAAGTATCATTAGGGCTTTGGCACAACTTTGGCTCCAAGGACAATCTTGATGATATGAAAAAGCTTATTTTTACAGCTTTTGACCAGGGTATCACACATTTTGACATTGCCAACAATTATGGTCCGGAGGTAGGCACTGCCGAGGAGAATTTCGGCAAGATCATGGCTAGAAATCTCACGGCTTATAGAGATGAGATGATCATTTCCACAAAGGCCGGGTACGAAATGTGGAAAGGTCCTTATGGCAACTGGGGTTCAAGGAAGTATCTCATGGCATCAATTGACCAGTCCCTTGAGAGGCTTGGACTTGATTATGTGGATATCTTTTATCATCACCGTATGGATCCGGATACTCCTATTGAGGAGACCATTATGGCACTTGATCAGATAGTCCGTTCTGGCAAGGCGCTTTATGTAGGTATTTCCAATTACAATGGTGAGCGTGCCAGAGAGGCCATGGCGCTGGCTAAGGAAATCCACCTACCACTTGTTATCAATCAAAATAGATATTCTATCCTAGACAGGACCATTGAGGAAAACGGATTAAAGAAATTTGCCGGTGAGTCTGGTATGGGTATTATCTGTTTCTCGCCTCTTGCGCAGGGCATGCTGTCTGAGAAGTACTTAAATGGTATCCCAGAGGACTCAAGAGTTGCAAGAGATGGCAGATTCCTCCATCCAGAGGATATCAATAAAGAGAAGCTTGCGGCTATTAAGAAGCTTGCTGATATTGCCAGGAGACGTGGACAGACACTGCCACAGATGGCACTTGCCTGGGATTTAAAGAGCCCTGAAGTTACTTCTGTTCTTATCGGAGCATCCAAGCCATCTCAGATTATCGAGAATCTCGGCGCTATCGATAACACATCATTTACTGCCGATGAGCTTAAGGAGATAGACGAGATCGCAGGTTCTATCATGGGACTCCTTGATGCCAGAAGGCATGTGTGATTAATGTAAGTTCTTATCATATGTTGTGAGTTATTGATAGTGATTTTTTATTTGGCCATATTTGGCGGGGGAAGCAATAAATAATTGCTCCGGAAATTTATAAACATCAACTATGAAGTTGAAAATAGCCATTTGAGATAAATATACTAGCGATATCTAAGTGAAGATATGTTATTATTTATGACGTATATCAACTTAGGAGCAGTATTAAATGACAGTGATTAAGAAATTTGATTCTTTATTTGGACGTATAAAAGATGAGAGGGCGCGATGTGCCCTCATATCTTTTGTTGCCTCCATTTTTTTCTTTATATATTTTGTAGTAAGACATGAACTTAGCTTCCCATTTGATTCTGGGTATTACTGGAATGAAGCTGATGCTGTCTTTGCTGATGGTTTTAATCTTTTAGCTTTTCCGGAAACCTTTAGGGGCTATTTCCTGCCTATATTTTATGGCGGGATAAAAAAGGCTGGTAGCTTATTTGGAAATATGGGACCATATTATCTCTTTTGGGGCGTTCGTTCCGTAATCTATGGTGTTTTCTTTAGTGTAATTATGCCTGGACTTTTTAGGATAAAAAGGATTACAGGTCGAGTATTTATCGGGGTGCTGTCGAGTCTTCTGATGATTTTTTATTTCATTGATGACTTGCCATTTCCACTTACCGATACTGCATCTTTTGTGGCATTCTCTACCTCTGTTTATTTTGGTTTAAGAGCGTGGAATAGTAGTGACTGGAATAGTGGTAGTGACCAGAGTGGAGACAGAAGTTGGAATGATGATAGTAAGAATTATAGTGATCAGAAAAGGAGCAGTAATAGTAAAAAACTGACAGGTGTCATTGGATTTGGTTTCCTGTCAGGACTAATGATGTATTTATCCTATAACATCCGCATACTTAATCTTTATGGTTTCATCTTGCTTTTGGTGTATTATGTAGCGGCCTTTATATTGGTTGCTGTCAAGTTGCATGGTAAAGATATACACGTTTTTGCCGTACATCAATGTAGTTTTTTATTGGCATTCCTTTTTGGTGCACTTGTCGCGGCTGCACCACAGATGGCCATTAATCATCATTACAGAGGCACTTTCACACCACGAGTACTCTATGAGCAGCTCCAAAATTATGAGGGCACCCAGGAGCTTATGGAACTTGAGTCTGGCATTGAGAGGTATAAGTACGATACTTACGTTGGTACGAGTTTAGAGTATCCATACTCAGGCATTGCCTATCAGGATGCTGCCGGAGAATATTTGCTTGAGAGAGTTCCAGGAGAGTTTTCTGTTGGCAAACTGATATCTATGTTTATACATTATCCTGTGGATATGATAGGTGTTTATGGCCGTAATGTATTTTCTCTTATGACTATTACTACTGGGGATTACATAACACATTTCCATGAAAATCAGAATCTCAGGTTTATATTAGTTGTTCTGATGTGGATTATGACGGCAATAGTTGTATTTGTGAGCTGGCCTAAGCTTTTTGAAACGTTAGTGACACATTTTTATATTGTTGCCATGCTTATCCCTGCAGTACTTGAGATATCAGATGCACCTGAGATTAGATTTTTCTATCCTGTATATTTTTGTATATTTGCTGTACTTTGCTACGCAGGAAATCTTACAAAGACGATCCAGTTTATAAAAGAGCATTTTTTCTATGTACTGTTGGGCAGTGTTTTTGTGCTTGTGCTCTGGAGTGGCGTCTATGGAAATGTCCTTATGGAAAATGGAGCAGGTATTCCGAGACTGATTGGAGATGCAAGAGTAGAGTATCAGGAAGACGTGATATACCAGGGAGATGTAACTCTTTCTAAAAGTGAAAGTGGACAAGGCGCTGTAGCAATAGCCAAAGTCGATGCATATGATTCTGCCACAGCTGTTGAGGGTGCCCTAACTATTAAAGATGAAGGGGACATTAATAATAGAAATGTCACTCAAGATTCTAAAGATAATAACGTTACTGAAGATACTAATGTTAATAAAGTTTATCAGGTATCCTATAGAACAGTATCAAGTAAAGCAGAGTTCTATATTGTCGCGTCAAATCAGGATATGACAGATGTCAGAGGTGTTACAACCTACTTTAATCCTGAAACGAAGCGTTACGAGGGTGCAATTGCCCTATCACAAAAGGACCTTCCACTGGAATTTATGCTAATATATAATGCATCAGAGGATGTAGTGATCTCAGATCTCAAGATTGCATCCATAACAAGTGGAGATTTGTAATGAATCAAAAGAGTTTATCTATCATAGTGCCTTGCTTTAATGAGCAGGATGCACTGCCGGTTTTTTATAAAGAGATTATAAAAGTACTGAGTACTTTGCCATATGATTATGAGCTTGTATTTATAAATGATGGTTCTAGGGACCAGACTTTACAAATTATGAAAGAGTTGGCCGCCCAGGATGATCATGTTAAGTATATTTCCTTTTCCAGAAATTTTGGTAAGGAAGCTGCTATGTATGCAGGATTCAGTAATGTTGTTTCTGATTATACAGCAGTAATGGATGTGGATCTCCAGGATCCGCCAGAGTATCTGCCTAAGATGCTTGAGATACTTGAGACGGGAGAGTATGACTCTGTTGCCACTAGACGCATGGATCGCAAGGGTGAGCCTGTTATCCGTAGTTGGTGTGCAGATATGTTTTACAAAATCATAAATCGTATTTCTGATGCGGACATAATGCCTGGGGCTAGAGACTTTAGACTCATGAGTCGCAGCATGGTTCAGGCAGTTGTAAGCATGTGTGAGTATAACCGTTTTTCAAAGGGGATATTTGGATGGATAGGATTTAGAACATATTGGATGCCATATGAAAATAGAGAGCGTGTGGCAGGAAAGACCAAGTGGAACTTTTGGAAGCTGACCAGGTATGCGATTGATGGAATCATTAACTTTTCTCAGGCACCTCTTAGTTTTGTATCTGGTTTTGGACTTTTTATGACGGTTCTTTCAGCTGCAGCTTTAGTTTTTATTGTTGTGAGAAAACTTATTTTTGGTGATCATGTAGATGGCTGGGCGTCCACTGTGTGTATTGTCATATTTATGGGCGGCATCCAACTACTTTGTTTGGGAGTTATAGGACAGTACATCTCAAAGATGTATCTTGAGACCAAAAATCGCCCTCACTTTATAATTTCAGAAACAAATAAAGAGGATGCAACCAAAATCAAGTGATGCACATAAACATGTTATTATTACATTAGACAATATGCATGCGATGATACATTTAGATAGATAATCATGCGTTTATAAGATACTCTATATCATTGTCTATCGTGAAACGAGATTAAAATAGCATGTTTGCATTAGCATGTTAAGTGGAGATGAAAATTTATGGAAATAATGGCTAACAACCTTTTGAGGCAATATGGATTACATCAGGATGAGTACGAGGCCAAGGCGTTGGAGGTTTTACGTTCCGGCTGGTACATCCTTGGTAAAGAGGTTGAGAGTTTTGAGAGAGAATGGGCAGAGTTTATAGGGACTGAGCATTGTGTTGGCTTGGCCAGCGGACTCGATGCCTTGTGGATAGCATTCCGCCTTTTGGGTATCGGCAAGGGCGATGAGGTAATCGTATCTGCCAATGCGTATATTGCTTGTGTTATGGGTATAACTATCAATGGCGCTACACCTGTTTTTGTAGAGCCTGATGAGTACAACAATATTGATGCCGATAAAATCGAGGAAGCTATTACTGATAGGACCAGGGCTATACTAGCAGTACATCTTTTTGGACAGTCCTGCGATATGACAAAGATCATGGATATCGCAAAAAGACATAATTTAAAGGTTGTGGAGGATTGTGCTCAGAGTCATGGTAATCATTGGGGAGATAAAGTTGTTGGCTCTATCGGAGATATAGGATGTTTTAGTTTCTATCCTACAAAGGGCTGTGGGGCATTTGGTGATGCTGGATGTATCACAACCAATGATCCAGAGATTGCACAAAAGGCACGAGTATTTAGAAATTATGGAAGTGATTATCACTATCATAATGTGGTGGTAGGTGCTAACAGTCGTTTGGATGAGCTTCAAGCAGGACTTCTGAGAGTGAAACTTAAGTATATAAAAGCACTTAACGAGGAGCGTTGTAATATCGCGGCAAAGTATGATATGGGCATCGATAATCCATTATTTGAGCTTCCTACTGTACGTCCAGGAGCAGATTCCAGCTGGCATCAGTATGTGATAAAGACAAAACATAGAGATAAACTCATCAGTTATTTAAAGGATAAAGGTATCGGAACCATAATTCACTATCCTATACCACCTCATCTTAGTGATGCCTATAGTTATTTAGGTAAGAAGCGTGGAGACTATCCAATCACTGAGCAGGTAGCCGATGAGGTACTGAGTCTGCCTATGTACAATGGCATGACAGATCAGGAACAGGATTATGTTATAGAGTGCCTTAATGAGTTTGAGGTGTGATAAACTAACACAAAAATCTTAGCTCTAATAAATCTATTTGATCTAATTAAGAACAAATTAAGTACTGATTAAGTTCAATTAATGATCGTATACGGATAGATACTTAAAGTAGTAATGAACCTGGAGTGACAAAATGAGACATGATTATACGGGGAGCTGTGAAAATATAATAGTGCGGCCACTAGAAATTAAAGATATAGAGTTTTTGAGGCAGTGGCGTAATGACCCGGCTAACACAAGATTCCTTAGGCAGATACCTTTTATTACTCCAGAGATGCAAAAGAGCTGGTATGAGAGGTATCTGGACGATACATCAGAGCTTCAATTTGCCATATGCTTTAAAGATAGTGGAGAGACTATAGGGAGCTGTGCATTATATAACCTGGGAGTGACTGATGCTGATATGACAGTTAATGCACCAAATGAAATGGATGACAGTGATACTAATAATATTTGTGCTAAGGCTAAAGACAGATTAAATGCATTGACTTTTTGGGATGTTGTGGATGGATTGGAGGATCTCAATGCTGCTGAAAGTCGTGTAATGCTGGAAGCAGAGTTTGGAAAGTTTATGATAGGTGCATCCCGGGCACATGGCAAACATGCGGGCACATTCGCCGTAAAAGCAATTATAGAAATTGCTTCCCGGCAGTTAGGATTAAGTAGACTTGTACTGCATGTGTTTAAGGATAACCAGGCTGCGGTTAAGGTATATCAGCAGGCGGGTTTTAAAATCAAAGACAAACACATTGCTGATAACGGCGCAGAGGAATATCTGATGTCTATTGAGCTTATGTCTATTGACAGATGACTTAGATATGATGGTGTCTTGATATATTAACAGCTTGAGTCAATGGACTATTGACGATTTATTATGCGACTATAGTCACATTATTTATTATGAGAAAAGTGCTTTATGAAAGGGTAGTTGTTAGTTATGGATGTAAATAACAAAATGAATGTACATAAGGGAGCACAGATGCTTGAGCTCACTGAAAAGGGCGATGAGAGAGGCCACCTTGTCATAATAGAGGGCGAGGAGGATATACCTTTTCAGATTGCCCGTATATTTTATATATATGGATCAGACAGTGAGGTTATACGTGGCAACCATGCCAATCGTAAGAGTCAGTTTGTACTTATTAACGTAGCAGGGTCCAGCAAGGTTAAAGTAAAAGATGGAAAGGGTAACGAGACAATATATGCGCTTAATCGTCCACATACCGGCATTTATCTGCCTACTATGGTATGGAAGGAAATGTATGAGTTTAGTCCTGACTCAGTGTTACTTTGCATTTCAGACCAGCACTATGATGCTGAGGAATATATCCGTGATTATGATGAGTTTGTAAAAATCATTAATGGAGAAGCTAAGTGATTTTAATTAAAGGATATGGATACAAATAATCTATGAATAAGGGATGTTATGGTTAGTAGTGAAGATAAAAAAATAAATGGCCTTGATATGAAACAGAACAAAATGAACAAACAAAAGGGCACTCTATTAGGTAGGAGTGATTTTATATGTTTGTTCATTTTATTTTTTGTTATCGTCTTTTGCTATATGAAACTTCCATGGATTGCCAAAATTGGACAGGATGGTGGTGACGGCCACTATGCTGTCTGGGCCATGAATGCAAGACTATTGCATGAGGGACAGTTGCCGCTATGGAATCCCTATGGTTGGGGAGGATACTGCGGAGTAGGACACATACACGAGGTTTTTTATCCTATTTTGGTACTCCTTGAGTTTTTATTTTGGAATGGCGCCAAGGGATATCTCTCATACATGATATTGCCGGTCTATACCATGATACATGTTTTGATATTTGCAGTGGGACTTTACTCGCTTATACGTATTGCGGGAAAGTCAGGTGGTGTATCGCCGATTGTTTCAATGATGACGACGCTCCTTGTTACTTTTTCAGGGAGTATGTTTATCGTCCAAAACTGGCCATATATATCAGGAGGAGTTTACTGGACACCGTTTCTCCTTCTGGCGATTTACAAGATGATAGAGACAAAGAAAAACAGGTACATCGTTATATCCGGTCTCTGCTTTGCTATGCTGGCACTTGCAAGTACAGCCCAGGGCCTTGTATTTGCGGTCATTAATTATTTCCTTTTGTTCATTGCTGTTTTTGTCAGAGACCTTGCCCCATGGGTAGCTGCGAATGTCTATAACAAGGCATCATCAAATGAAAGCAAAAAAAATCTAACATCCTTATATGGCGAGACAGAGGCTATAGATGATATAAATGGTATTTCATTTAAAAACTGTTTTACTATTTTGTGGCAGGACACTCTGCGATTTATTGCATCTGGATTTATTGGCATGGGCATTGCTGCGGTGGAGATATTTCCGTTTCTGGAAACTAGTGCTTTATCATATAGATATCTGCCAGGAATAGACATTCACGAGACAGTTACACGTATACCTATATCCTATTTTAGAGAGTCGGCCATAGGTCCGACTGGCGCCATGTCAATATTTGGGACCTATGTGGATGGGTACTGGAGCATGACCATGGTACTGCTGTTTTTTGCGGTGTACGGTTTTTTTATGGCGCGGGGAAGCAAACGTTGCAGTAATTTCTTTGATAACTGGTTTATAAATTCTATGAGGCTGATGCTCATATTTGGATTACTGTATACTTTTAAGTATGGACTTGTTGATTTACTTCAGTTTGTTCCCATATTAAACTCCAATCGTGAGCCATGTCTCTATGCGCCATTTATTGCGTTGGGCGGTGGCGTGATTGCGGCTGAGGCTATTGAGAGATGGATTTATGGTGTAGAGGATCTCGTGGATTTGGAGACCGCCAATGAGCAAAGTACTACTAGGCATGCAGCAGGTAATCAGTGTGAGAGAGTAGGCTTAGGACTAGCATGCATCGCTATGGTATTGTGTTTCATACCGTTACATGTAAAAGGACCTATTGATATAGTTACAAAGATTTTCACATTATTGTTCATAGGACTAGGTTTTTATCTTCAAGGAAATAAAAGCTATAGAAGTGTTGTGGATGGTCAAAAACTATTTAATGTGAAGATGGCTATGCCAATAATTTTTACGTTAGTAGTTATCATGACAACAGTTACTTTCTGGAGTCAGCATCTAGGAGAATATGGAAATATGACACCGGCTATGGCAACAGCACATGCAGATGTTGTAAACGATGCTGCTAGAGATGTGCTTTTAGAGGCAGATGGTTTAGTTAAAGATAAGGACGATACAGCAAGATATATAGCGTATTCAAGTGAGCCAGTGCTACCTGGAAATATTGGGTTTGTGACAGGTGATAAAAATGTAACTGCTTATGTAAATCCAATTTACAAGAAGACCTATTATGGTTATCAGATGTTTAATCTGATACGTCAGATACAGTTTGAAAATATAAAGTACATTCTGTTTTCTGGTGATGCGCCGGCAGAGGAAATCGAGTTCTTTGAGACTTATTTGGGACTTAAGACGATACTCCTTGGGAGTGAGGCGTATAGCTCATACAACGCTGCAACTAAATCTCCTGTAAGATTTATGGATGTAAGCGACATGGATTTTGGGGCTGGGTGGTTAACTCATCAGGTTGGTTTTTATCATGATACCGATACAATAGATGGATACATCACAGATAATTTTATCCAGATGCTAAATGCGGAGACATTCGCACCTGACAACATGGTCTTTGTTAATGCGGATACTGTGGGTGATCTTACAACACTGGCTGATTTAAGCGATGGTGTGACTCTTGCGAGTGAGCAGCAAACAACAGAGCAGCCGATGACTGATGAGAACATCACGGAGCAGCACTCAACCAAACAGCAGTCCATCGACGTAGAAAATAATGATGTAAAGGTCACCTCTTATGAGGCAAACAAAATCACATATCAGGTGGATGCTGCAGATGATGGAGTTTTGGTTACGACTGAGACCTACTATCCTGGATGGCATGTGATTGTAGATGGTCATGAGCAGGAGTGCATTGAGGCTAATTATAAATTTAGAGCTGTAAAGCTTGACAGAGGAGTGCATGAGGTGACATTCTATTATGCGCCGACAGCTGTCAAATTGGGACTTACAACTCTTGTTATGGCAGTGATTTTATCGATTATTTTGCTTATAAAGGAGCATTGATTTTGAAACTATCTATAGTGATACCGGTCTATTACAATGAGGGTAATCTCGGACCGTTGTATGATGACATAAAAGAAAAAATTATAGATGTAATCGACTATGATTACGAGATCATCATGGTGGATGATGGTTCTAAGGATGAGTCATGGCGAGTAATGAAGGAGTTAAAGGAGCGAGATGATAATATAAAGCTTTATCATCTTTCCAGAAATTTTGGGTCACATGCGGCCATACTTTGTGGATTGGAGCACTCTACCGGTGATTGTGCAGTGGTCAAGGCTGCTGATCTCCAGGAGCCGACTGAGCTTATACTTGAGATGGTGGATGCCTGGAAAAGAGGCAACAATGTGGTGCTTGCAGTACGAGCCGGGCGTGAGGAGAAGATGAGCCAGACCTTTTTTGCCAATATGTACTATAAAATTGTCCGCACTGCATGTCTCCCAACTATGCCGGAAACAGGTTTTGATGTTTATCTTTTGGACAGAAAGGTTATATCAGTACTTGGGGAGCTGGATGAAAAAAACAGTGCCCTCACAGGACAGATTTTGTGGAGTGGTTTCCGTACATCACTGGTGCCATATGTGAGACAGGCGAGGACTATAGGTAAGAGTCGCTGGACTCTGGCTAAAAAGATAAAACTTGTTTTAGATACTCTTTTTAGCTTCTCGACATTGCCAATTAAGTTTGTACTTGAGATTGGAGCTGTGTCTTTTATAGCAGCCATTATTTTGGCTGTCGTTGAGCTTGCTGCCAAGCTTATGGGTTATATCAAGGTTGAGGGCTGGGCACTCCTCTTTATTTTTGAGTTACTTAGCTTTGGTATTATCATGCTATCTTTAGGCATTTTGGGAGAGTATTTGTGGCGCACATTTGATGCTACTCGTAAGAGACCTCCGTATATAGTTGAGGATAGTGATGATGGGACAGGGAGTTATGTTGGTAAAGTAGATGATAATAGTTCTTATGATAAAGAATAAAAATAAGCATTATATAGTAGCTAAAACAATTTTTGATCTATTTTGGAGTACCGTGACATGGGACCTGTGATAAATAACGATCAGAAAAAACTTCTGTGGCAATTTGTTAAATTTGGGATAGTCGGAGTGAGTAACACAATAGTGTCAGTGCTGATTTATGACGTGACACTTTATTTACTTAGGAGATTCCAGTTATTTCCGGATTATGATTATTTTGTGGCTCAAGTAGTTATGTTTATGCTTAGCATCCTATGGTCGTTTTACTGGAATAATAGATTTGTTTTTACAGATAAAGGTAAAACCAGTATATGGGTAAAACTCATTAAGACTTATATAACATATTCTTTTTCAGGGATAGCGTTAAGCAGCATTCTTTTGTATGTATGGGTGGATATTATCGGTATTTCGCCATTTATAGCGCCGATTATTAACTCTGTAATTAATGTCCCAATCAATTTTTTGATAAATAAATACTGGGCATTTGCTGATTGAAGTTGAAAATAGCCATTTATAATACTGACTATTGACGTAATTGCGTACTTATATACGCATATAATTCTAAAAAAATAAATTGGTGATAAACTAGATACAAAAAACCTTAATATTTTCACAATTGAAAAAGTCATACTCTTTTGGAAAAATAGTGGTATAGTATGATTCGTAAAGGTTATTGGGTATACAAAAACCTATTTTATGGAGAGAAGAAATGAAGAGAACTAACGTAATCAAGAAAATAGTAACTATCGGTACAGTAGCAGCACTCAGCACATCAATGCTTGCTATGCCAGTTATTGCTGGACAGTTTGTTACAGATGCTAACGGCAAGTGGTATAAAAATGATGATGGATCATATCCTAAGAGTGAGTGGAAGTGGATCGATGATGATGGAGACGGCAATGCGTATTCATATTATTTCGATGATAACGGATATGTTGTGATTGGTCTCACACCTGATGGATATACAACAGATGCTACTGGAGCATGGATTGAAAATGGCATTGCCAAGATTAAGAATATGACACTTGAGGAGGCAGCTTCTGCTGCTGTAGATACAGCTTCCAAGATTGCAGAGATGCTTACCAGCTCAGGCAAGGCATCACAGTCTGCTGTAGATGCAGTTAATGGCATCACAGACTCATCATCAACATCAACAGCTACAGGTGGTGGAGTTACTAAGCAGTTAGGCGTTAATGTTGCACAGTATTCAACAGATATTAGTGTAGATTCAGTGGTTAAAACCATTTATAGCTCACCTAAGTCAACTGCAAATTCAGGTTCTGGCGCAGTGAGCACAGAGGATGATGGTCCGGATATGAGCAAGACAAGCTACGATACATTTGGACCTAGTGTTCCTGCAGATGCGGTAACTCAGCAGATCGCACCTACAACTGATACTTCAACAATTTCAGTTGCTGGACCAGATGGTTATGTTCCAACTGAGGCAGATCTTGCAGACTGATAATTAAATTATATATTTGTAAGTAGTTCGCGCCCTTGCCTTGCAAGGGCGTTTTTGATTGCGCATCGATATTTTTTATACATCCATACTTTTCCTGTTTGCAATCTCCCTACTGGCATAATATTATGTGTATAATGTCTTAGACTTTGATTAATAAAGGATGTGAAATCTGATCATGAAATTACTGATACATAACTGTACGATACTTACCCTAAATAGGGCTGGAGACATTCTCCATAATGGCTGGCTGCTCACTGATGATGACAGGATAGACTCCATGGGCATCTGCGACGATGGCACTATCCTGGCTGACCCTGATATAGATGAGGTCATAGATGCTCATGGTGGGATACTGCTCCCTGGGTTTGTAAACACTCACTGTCATGTATCTATGATTCCTTTCCGCACCATGGGAGATGACTGCCCGGACAGGCTGCGTAAATTATTATTTCCTTTGGAGCTCCAGGCCATGACTCCGGAGCTTGTTTATCTAGGGGCTATGTATGGTATAGGGGAGATGCTGCTGTCTGGGACGACCACATTTCTGGATATGTATTATTTTGAGGATCAGGTGGCACGGGCCTGCCTCGAGTCTGGTATCAGAGGTTATCTGGGAGAGACTATTATAGGGCAGAGGACCTGCGACAGTCCGGAGCAGGAGTACGGCGGTTTTGAGTATCAAAAGTCTTTTCTTGAGGATTTCAGGGACAATGATCGTGTGATACCTGTTATAGCGCCTCATGGCACCACAACCCTGAGCCCTGAGAGACTTGCAGAGGCTCATGATCTGGCGGTTAAGTATGACACTATATACACTCTGCATGCCTGTGAGATGGACTATGAGATGACTCATTTTGCAGAAATGGGACAGACTCCTATTGAGTTTCTTGACTCCATTGGGGCTTTGTCCAGGCATACCTTGGCAGCGCACTGTATCCATGCCACAGAGTCTGACCTTGCTCTCATGGCTGAGCGTGGCTGCAGCATTGCTCACTGTATAGCCAGTAACACAAAGGCCGGCAAGGGCATTGCACCTATGAGGGATGCTGAGAGATATGGGGTACCTTTTGGCCTTGGTACTGATGGCCCGTCATCAGGCAATACTCTATCCATGTTTGATCAGATGAGGATGATGCCTAATGCTCAGAAGACAAAGTACCATGACCGCAGTCTGTTTTCTGCTGAGAATGTTGTAAGGGCGGCCACTGCTGGCGGGGCGGAGGCATTGGCAGCGGGACATTTTGGGACTCTGGAGCCTGGCAAAAAGGCGGATTTCCAGATTGTTGAGACGAGATCCGTAAATATGTTCCCGATTTACAATCCTTACTCTGCTCTTGTGTACTCTGCTAATGCTGGTAACGTGGACATGGTGGTTGCTGACGGCAGGGTACTGGTGCGTGATGGTGAGCTCACAACTATTGATCTGCCAAAGGTCAAGGCTGATCTCCTACAGGCCATGGAGCCTTTCATGGCGGCGGCCGAGAAATACAGAGATATTATCTGATTTTTTGTGATAAAAATAACGATTTGCCTTAATTGTTAATTTATGATTAAATTCTAAAATTTTTAAATGATAATTCAGTATTTTAAACATATACAGTAAATAAAATATTATGGTATAAACAAAAAGGCTTATATGAGTCCCGCGTGGATTTATATGGCCTTTTGTTGGTCTTACACTTTATATAGGAGGACATCTCGTGAGTTCTTTAAAAAATAAGGCGTGGATTTTTATGATACTGCCAGGCATTCTTTTCCTTCTGGTATTTATGCTTATCCCGCTGTTTACCCTTTTACTTGCAACATTTTTCCCTGGTGAGGGGTCTTTTTCGCTGTCTGCCTATGTAGAGATAGTCAAGAGTGCTTATTTCCAGCAGGTATTTGTAAGGAGCGTCAAGCTCAGTATACTGAGCACCCTTATCTGCGCTCTGCTTGGTTATCCTGCGGCATATTATATTGCCAAGTTTTCCAAAAACAAGGGCATGCTTATGGCATTTGCCGTATTTCCTATGTTTACAAGCCCTGTCATCCGTTCTTTTAGCTGGATGGTCATCCTGGGCAAAAAGGGCATCATCAACAAGATGCTTGTTTCTTTAGGCATTTTTGCAAAACCTCAGAGTCTTTTGTATAACGAGTTTTCTATTACCGTTGGTTTTGTACAGCTTTTTCTTCCACTTATGATTTTATCTCTTATCGGCGTTTTGGAGAGTATACCTGATGATCTGACTCTCGCTGCACGTAATCTGGGATGCACAGCTATGGAGAGTTTTACAAAGATCACACTGCCTCTCAGTGTTTCTGGTTTGGTCACTGGTAGTGTGCTGGTGTTTACCGGATGTATCACTGCCTATACCACTCCGCAGCTTTTGGGTGGTACGGATACGAGAGTGCTGTCAACCATGATATATCAGTATGCCATGAGTCTCGGTGACTGGATCAATGCCTCTGTCGTGGCTGTCATCATGATCATCGTCACTATGTTGGTATCATCGGTGTTTAACGCGGTGAGCAAAAAGGTCAACCCGCTTACATAAGGAGGAAGTAAAGTGTCATTACTTGAGCTTAAAGATATTACTGCTGGATACGATAAAAACGTCATCCTCAAAAACTTAAATTTGAATGCTGAAAAGGGTGAGCTGGTGAGTCTCCTGGGGCCTAGTGGCTGCGGTAAGACTACGACTCTCAGGCTTATAGCTGGTTTCTCAGAGCCTATGTCTGGGCAGTTCCTTTTTGATGGCAAGGACTATACAAATATCCCTCTCCACAAGAGAAATTTTGGTTTTGTATTTCAGAGTTATGCTTTGTTCCCACACATGAATATTTATGACAATGTGGCTTTTGGTCTCCGTCAGAGAAAGATGCCGGAGTCTCAGATCAAAACTGAGGTTATGGATATGCTCCATACTGTTGACCTGGATGGTTTTGAGGGGCGTCTCCCTAAGGAGATGTCTGGTGGTCAGAGACAGAGAGTTGCTCTAGCGAGAGCCATGGTCATAAAGCCTGATCTAATGCTTTTTGATGAGCCGCTGTCCAATCTTGATGCCAAGCTCCGTGTACAGATGAGAGTTGAGATACGTAAGTTACAGCAAAAGCTTGGCTTTACTGCTATCTATGTTACACACGACCAGGAGGAGTGCTTTGCCATCAGTGACAAGGTTGCCATCATGAATCACGGTATCATCGAGCAGATGGACACTCCGGCGGAGATTTACAATCATCCAAAGACTGAGTTCATTTCAAGATTTGTCGGTTTTGAGAATTTCATGGACCTCACAAGAGTGGGGACGGGAGCATTCAAAACTGACAACGGAACTGAGATCGGTGTCACTGAGGACAATCTCTCAGGAGACAGGCTCAAGGCCTGCATACGTCCGGAGGACATCGTGATATGCGGTGATGAGGGGGCTGCCAATGCTATACGTGGACAGATCAGTGTGCAGACTTTCCTGGGCAAGAGGACGCAGTACAATGTGTCTACCAGTATCGGGGAGCTGATCGTGAGCTCCGCAGATGAAAATGTATTTTCTGTCGGGGATAATATCACTTTATCTCTGACACCAAATAAAATTGTACTCATACCATCTATTTAGGATCACAAGGAGGAAATTATGAAAAGAGTATTATCATTAGGACTTGCGGCTGCAATGTGCGCTAGCCTTGCAGCATGTGGCTCATCATCTACTGGAGCTACTACAGCGGCTGCAACTGAGGCAGCCAAGGCAGAGGCTGCTGGAACAGAGGCCGGCGCTGAGGCTGGTGCAGAGACTGAGGCTGGCACAGAGGGCGCAACTGATGCAGCAGCAACTGCTGAGGGTGACAAGCCTTTTGCTGGTCAGAAGCTTACTATCAGCACTTTCTCATTTAATGCTGAGCTTTTACAGAAAAATGTTTATGACCCATTTATGGAGCAGACAGGTGCTGAGCTCGTTGTTGAGACTGGCAAAAACGCAGAGCGTGTAACAAAGATCGAGGAGTCTCCTGAGAACTATGATGTTGTTATCATCAGTGATTCTTTCTCAGCTCAGCTTGCCAAGGATGGTTTCCTTGAGTCTGTTGACGCTGCAGCTCTTACAAACTACAACTCAATCTATGAGTCAGCCAAGGCACCTCTGGGTGAGGAGTATGGCCCGGCTTATACATTCACACGTCTCGGTATCGTTTATGATCCAGAGTACTGCTCAGTTGAGCTCAAGAGTTTTGCTGATCTCTGGAATCCAGAGCTTGAGGGCAGCATCGCAATCCCTGATATCACAACAACTTCGGGCCCTCTTTTCTACTATGGTACAGCTGCCGCTTTTGGTCTCGAGCCAGGTAAGGACGATGATGCTATCTTTGCAAAGCTTGAGGAGCTCAAGCCAAATGTTGTAAAGACTTACACATCTGCTAATGACACTATCACAATGCTCAACCAGGGTGAGGCATCAGTTGCTTTGCTCCTTGACTACAGCTACACATCAGCTAAGCAGGCTAATGATGCTTATGTTTGGGTTGATCCTGCAGAGGGTATGTTCTCTGGATTTAACATGCTTAACATCGTAAAGGGCTGCGAGAACAAGGAGCTTGCTGAGGCTTTCATCGATTTCTATCTCTCTCAGGAGGTACAGACTGCAGAGGCTCTCGATGGTGTAGATGCTCCTGTTAACACTGCTGTAGAGCTCACAGCTGATCAGGCTCAGAACTTTACTTATGGTGCTGATATGGTAAACAACCTCATCGTGCCTGATTGGTCTCTCATCACTGAGAAAAAGGCTGACTGGATCGAGAGATGGAATAATCTTTTCTCTGTTCAGTAATTGATATTTGTGGGCCAGCCGCCTGCGTGCTTTCATGCGGGCGGGGCCTGCGATTGTGTGGTTGGAGTGCTGGTGACCTGTGTTCAGTGTGAGGCATTGGGCTGAGGTGATTTGCATTTGCAGAAATGATTTTTGTATTTGGAAAGGTGATATTATGAAACGGAGTAAGAGCCTTCTTTTTTTGACAATCCTGATTTATTTTTTCCTGATTGGTCCGCTGGTGATCATTATGGCGGCGTCCTTTAGTGATACCAATTACCTGACATTTCCGGGACAGGGCTTTACTCTCAAGTGGTACAAGCAGGTGCTGACTATGAGCTCTTTTATAGATGCAGCCAGGACCTCTATAATTGTGGCGATTGTATCCACTGTTATGGCGCTCATCCTGGGACTGCCTGCGGCTTATGCTCTCAATCGTTACCGCTTTAAGGGTAAGGAAGTCATAAAGACGGTGTTTTTGTCACCGGTTCTGATACCTGTTATCGTGCTTGGTTTCATCATGCTTAGATATGTGGTGAACGCATTTTCTATGCCGGTCATGCCTAGTCTTTTGATAGGTCACACTTTGCTGGGCATCCCTTACGTTATGCGTGTGGTAACTGCGGCTCTGTCAAACTTTGACTTTGCCATAGAGGAGGCTGCTGGCAGCCTGGGTGCGACAAAAGTTTACTGCTTTTTCCACATTATCCTGCCAAACATAAAGTCGGCCATTGCATCTGCAGGGATCATGGCTATGATCAATTCCTTCAACAACGTATCGCTGTCTGCATTCCTCACAGGTCCTGGCGTAAACGTCCTGCCTATAGAGATGATGGCTTATGTCGAGTATCACTTTGATCCGACAATCGCCGCGCTGGCAACATTACTCATGGTGGCAACACTCGCTGTCATGCTGATAATCGAAAAAACACTCGGACTCAAGAGTGTGGTATAAAATTGCGTAATACCTATGTTATTATATATGCAATTTTGTTTAAGGGGAGAGCGTGGTTGGTTCATAAAACCACTAATAAAGGAAAAGCGATGAAACAGTTAGTGCCGTTTCATCGCTTTCTTAATGAAGGGGAGTTAATCATTTAATGAAGGGTAGGGCGGATGTGTGGTTCATGTGGATCGCTCCGCCCCTTTATTAATAGTGTTCACAAGTATAAGAGCCTTAGAGTTGGCGTTTTCTAAATATGGCTCTCTTTTATTCTATGTCATAACTATAGCGCATGAACTATCACAAAAGTGTCACAGATTAACCGGTAAATTAAAATTTTTGAATTTTTTTGAGGGAGTTGGGTTTTGTGCGAAAGACAAAAATATTGTTGTAGATATTTGGTGGGCTCTATGTTAAAATTTTTCCTTGTGAGATTTGTTTTACGTCCTAGTGATGTAACATAATGTATATTGGTTCTACGGAGGATTTATTAATGAACACAGTTGGCTGGATTATCTATCTTGTTGCAATCGTTGCAATGTTTTACTTCATCGGCATTAAGCCACAGCAGAAAGAGCGTAAGAGACAGCAGGAGCTCCTCGCATCAGTTGCTGTAGGTGACACAGTTCTTACAACATCAGGTTTTTATGGCGTTATCATCGATATGACAGATGACACTGTTATCGTTGAGTTTGGTAACAACAAGAACTGCCGTATCCCTATGCAGAAGGCTGCTATTGCAGAGCTTGAAAAGGCTAGCAACTCATCAGCTAAGACAGAGGATAAGAAGTAATTTAGTATATTAACTAGAATAGATGATAGCATCAGACATTAATGAATGAGATGTATGTAGTGATGCTTATTATGAAGTATAAAATGTTTACAGCCTGTCGCAGTGGAGCAAAATCCATGCGGCAGGTTTTTGCTTTATAATAATTGAGGTCACTTGTAAAAGTAAATTCCATTCTTCCTATATGAGGGGTGGAAGTTAGTTTTACAATTTACATTATAATAATTGATAAGGCTAATTTTCAGTTTATGGTTGACGCATGAACTTATGTTCTGCATTATATCAACATGCTCAAGTGAGAGTAAAAAACAAAAAAAGATATCAATACTAAATGTAACCTGAATTATATCGGGTAGAGGCATTAGGCTTATGCCATAAAAAGACCGAAGCAATAAAAATTACTTCGGAAATTTATAAATATCAACTATGAAGTTGAAAATAGCCATTGATAAAAGTAGGCGCAACTTGAAGATAATACAGAGTATGGCAGAAAAATTGTGATTGAGATGTGGCATATTGGCTGTAATAAAAGCAAATCTTGTGATGCCGCCCTAATGCGTAGTGACTCTAGGAGTAGCCGGCTTTTGATGACGGAAATTTGTAATAAATACGTAATTCTGTGGTGATTGTACTTGGGCCTGTAATGTCTTATCGTATAGTTATAGATATTAGTGTAGACTTAGGGGCAAGTATATGAATCTAAAGACATTAAGAGAGCTTAAAGGAATAAGCCGTAAGAATCTGGCTGAGTTGACCGGTGTTTCTTTTAGATCCATCCAGGATTATGAGCAGGGACACAAGGATCTTAGCTCTGCCAAGGCTGATACGATACTAAAGATGGCTAGAGCTCTCGACTGTACTATGGAGGATCTCATATCCGATGTTGACCTAAGTTCTTACAAGCCTAGCGAGTTGGAGCGGATGACGGCGGCTGACAGCATTCGCAAGAGCACGGCTGACGGGATGGCTGCATATCAGGCTTTGGATATGAGTACAACTGTCAGTAGTAGTGCTGTGATGGCAACTGGTTCTGGTGATGAGGTTGTGTACCTGTTGATGCATCAGGATGATATGGTGGCTAGAGTGACCTTTGAGCAGGTCAGTGGAGCGCTGGTATCTGTCCAGGAGATTTTTAATGAGACGTTGTTGCCTATAGGCACGGTTGGCGGCAGTGAGTTGCTCAAGGCCTGGTGGCATCGCAGAGCAGTACCTGTGACTCAGGGACACATCATGAGGGTGCTTGAGCAGATTGGTATCCTGACACCTCAGGCTTATCTCCTAAAGACTATGGGTTTATCTCTTACTGATGATTATTGGGTTAAGCCGGATGCAGGCAGTGAGACATGGAGCAGGGTCAACCTTTTTGATAATGATTTTGATGATTTGATCGGAGCCAGTCACTTTGCTGGATTTGATCCTCAGGCGGGTGTTTACAATTTTAGCTGGAGGATGCCGAGTGGTGCTACTCGTGGAGTTATCCCTAAGTCATGGATATGCATGGATGGCAAGAGATATCTCGTTAAGGGCGCACAGGTGGGTCACACTCAGCAAATCATCAATGAGGTGGTTGGAGCTTATATCCACCGTAAGCAGGGCAGGTTTGATTTTGCAGACTATCAGTTCTATACCATAGATTATGGTCATGGTAAACAGTTGGGCGTGAGCGCTGAGGCGTTTACCAGTAAGGATCTGGAGTTTATTCCGGCGGCTGATCTCATAAGAGCAGGCAGGATGCAGCATGAGGGCGCATCGGATTATGACATTTTCGTTGATGCCTGTGTCAAGGGCGGCATGGACAGGGTGCAGGTCGAGGCTTTCCTGGACTATCAGATATTGACTGATTTTGTGATCACCAATACTGACAGGAGCTATGACAATTTTGGCGTTCTGAGGGATGCCAATACTCTTGAGTTTGTAAAGATGGCACCGATTTTTGATTCTGGTGACTCCATGTTCTATGACCTCGATATGAGTCATGGCACACTGGATCTTAATAATATTTCGGTTAACAGTTTTGCAGACACTGAGACTGGTCTAATGAGATTGGTCAAGGATCCATCGATTTTGGATCTGGACAATTTGCTCACTGATGATGAGCTCAGTAAGGTTCTGGCCAGCTCAAATCGTACCCCTGATGAGGTACGTATCCTGGTTACGATTTATGATCGTAAAAAGGATCTCCTCCACAAGTTTAAACGTGGAGATGCAAACTGGTTAAAGTGATTAAAGTTGATTAAACAGTTATATCTTTGACTATATAGGTCAGGGATTGAGATATATTTGTACATTTAAATTTGTAACCTCTTTTTCTCCAAGCGCTGAGGCCTAAGCCTTTCTCCTAATCGGCGTCGGCGCTTAAGATGATTCCGCCCTGGCGGGTGACCCATTGGATTTGGTCACACCGTCGGGGCTTTTTAGTTGGAGATGGCAGTGTTGCTGACTGGCAGTTACAATGCAGTGATGGGGTAATGTGACGGCAAAGGATGGTTGATGTGCTTCAATTGAAGGAAGATGTGGACGTAGTGACAGAATGATGTGGCTGTAGTGACAGAATGATGTGGACGTAATGGCAGAATGATGTGGCTGCGATGATAGGTTGATGTGGCTGCAATGGCAGAGGTGGATGCGGTTTTGATGGCAGTATGATGTAACTGTGATGACAGGATGATCATCAGAGTATTAATTGATGACTTGCAATAATGCTTGGAAGTAGTAAAATCTAACGTAAATGTTTTTGCGGAGCTATCCAATGGCTTTGCGGGATAAACTTATGGAACAATATATTTCATTTGGAAATGTAGTCAGGGTGACGAGCGCCGCCTTATAGGATTCTGGCACGGAGCCGTTGCGATGGATTTATATACCCAGTGATAACTGGGAGAAAGGAATAAGTCCAATCACCATCTAAGATGATTGGATCATACGTAAAATATGAAGCAGACATTACTTGCTGTTTTTGGCGGCAGATCAACAGAGCATGAGGTTTCATGCAAGTCAGTTGTAAATATTGTTAAAAATATAGATAAGGATAAATATGATGTTGTCCTGGTGGGCATCACCAAGGAGGGCGAGTGGCTCCTGGCTGAGAGTCTTGATGAGGTCGTAAGCGGTGCCTGGTATGATTCCAGCACAAAGGCTTGCCTCCTCCCTGACGCCAAGCTAAAGTCACTCATGGTTACTGATGCATCAGGCAACCATTCTTTCCGCAAAATCGATGTTATCTTCCCTGCTCTCCATGGCAAGAATGGTGAGGATGGCACTATCCAGGGTCTCTTTGAGATGGCACAGATCCCTTATGTTGGATGCGGCGTTCTGGCAAGTTCTGTTTCCATGGACAAGCTTTACACAAAGATCATCTGCAATGAGCCTCTTAGGTCCATCGGCGTGCGTCAGGCAGCTTACGTTTCTGTTGTGGGTAAGGAGATAGAGGATATGGATGAGTGCGTACGTCGAGTTGAGACAGCATTCGCCTACCCTGTTTTTGTTAAGCCGTCCAATGCAGGCTCCAGCTGCGGTGTGACAAAGGCTCACAATCGTGAAGAGCTGATAGATGGTCTCAAAAAAGCTTACGAGGTTGACTACAAGATCCTGGTTGAGGAGACTATCACCGGGCGCGAGGTTGAGTGCGCAGTTTACAAGGACTGCGACGGCGAGATCAAGGCAAGTGGTGTCGGTGAGATCAAGGCTGCGGCTGATTTCTACGATTACGATGCCAAGTACAACAATCCTCAGTCGGAGACTGACACAAATCCGGACATTGCTCCTGAGGATGTGGAGCTGATCCGCAAGGCCGCTCAGACTGTATTTAAGGCTGTTGATGGCTTCTCGCTGGCTCGTATCGATTTCTTCCTTACAAAGGATGGCCCTGTATTTAATGAGCTTAATACTCTGCCAGGCTTCACAGCGATTTCAATGTATCCGATGCTCTGGGAGGCCAAGGGCGTTGACAAGCCAAAGCTTGTGCAGGCACTGATCGACACAGCCTTTACCAGACCAACAACCATGGCGGATTGATCCCTCCGTGGCATGGCCTATTAATCCTTGATCGAACTTCGATTGAGCTTCGATTAATCTCTGATTTATTTTTCCTTAAGTGATGAGACTGGATTGTGCCTGCTGGATGCGGTTAGCATCATAATTTGTAAATTTAAAGAGCAAAATTTGCATCCTAAGAAATTCTTAACTTTTACTTTTGGATTCCTTCAAACACTTTTGTTTGCAGGGTGCTATATTATTTACATAATAAATGTACGAAAAACACACAATCCTTTAAACCTTAAGATTTAGATAGCCCTGGTCGTTGACCGGGGCCTTTTAATTTGCATAGATGTTTATAATCCGGGTGCTCGCGATATGCATTCGATGAGTGGTGCTGGCTTGCCACGATGGAGCCGGTGAGCGATAGAGCCTGGACAGAAACATTCGCAGACGTTTATGCATATAATAAAGATAAGGATATATGATTGAGCGTGGAATAAACATTCGCAGGCGCTTTATATTGTGATAGTATTTTGCGGATTTTGTACTGTATAATATGGTTATCTTGATTAGTTTTGGAGGTCCCTATGAGGGTTAAGATAGAGATGAATACCCGTCAGACTATTGACGACGACACTGATGTGATTGATGCTGTGGCTGAGGGTATCCTGCGAGAGGTAGGTGACGGCACACAGATCATCACTTATTTCCAGGATGGGGTGCACAACGAGATGCGTGTGGACACCGCTGGCAAGGAGGTGACTGTTGTGCGCAACTGGAAGCATGAAAATGCCTTCCGTTACAAGGAGAATGTCAAACATGTTATGAACTATGAGACCCCTATGGGTTACATGGAGCTGGGATTTGACACCAAGCACGTGGAGATCGACCGTGTGCACGCGGACTGCGTTATGAATATTTTGCTTAAGTACAGTATCAGCCAGTACGGAAATCCGGTTTCAGAAAATGAGATCAATATCAGACTGATCGCGCTGTGATCAGAGCGCTGGGTTGGGCTTTAAATGTGCGAATGTCTATGCTCGGAGGTGTGAGTTTTGATATTTGAGCGTGTTTAACTTGCAGAGAGCATATTTGTTTGTAAGTATGTCAGTGTATAGAGACAATTTATCATGTATCTTGCCGGAGCGGTTTGCTTTTGGATTTGGCCCTTAGTGTATACATCGGTTTCCCTTGCATTTTAGACGGTCAGATAGTAATATTAGGTTCGGCGGTCAGGGGACCGTGTAATATTTTGAAAGTTGAGGATTTATATATGACATTGTTGGCAATAAACTGGAGTTCTGTGGGCAGCGTAATGCTCGTTATAATGATAATACTTCTTATTCTGATGGGCGTTCTTTACTATTTTGGACGTAAGATGAGCCGCCAGCAGGCTGAGCAGCAGCCAATGATCGATGCAAATACACAAAATGTAACTTTGCTTATTATTGATAAAAAGAAGCTTTCTGTTAAGGAGGCAGTTGCAGCTGGTCTCCCTAAGCAGGTTCAGGAGCAGACACCTGTATATCTCAAGTTCAGCAAGCTCCCAGTAGTCAAGGCCAAGGTTGGACCACAGATTATGACACTCATGGCTGACCCATCAATCTTTGATCAGCTCCCATTACACAGGGAGTGCAAGGTCGCAGTAGCCGGTATCTACATCCGTAAGATCCTTTCAGTACGCGGCGGTGCAGTACCAAAGGCCCCAGAGAAAAAGGGCTTCATGGCAGGCCTTAGAGACAAAGTACAGGGCAATAACTAATTACGTTAAACACTTAGAGGCGATTCCGTGAGGAGTCGCCTTTTGATTATTTATAGAAAGATTAAAGAAAATGAACAGGAAGTCCACCAGGCTTGCTGTTTGAAAGAACAGCCGACTAGACCTGTCCGCATCCAGATGTACAGAGTACAGACGGTGCGAACAGGAAAAGAAGGGTGTACTTTCAACACCGTGGGATTTGTGATAGGTTTTCTAGAAAACCTGTCATGTAGCGTCAGCCCTCGCGAAACGATTTTTCATGGGCTGACGTTCCCAAATCCGGTGGGCGCCTGTTCATTTTCTGTATCATTGTAATAAATTTTTAAAAAACACGGAAAAAGCCGAAAAAGTGTGACATTTTTGTGACACTTCACATGTTAACTTATATATATCAGAAACAAGCCGACAGAAATAATAACACCAATAAATGCTATGCATTTAGCATAAACAAATCTCATAATTACTTCCTTATGAAAGCTTCCGTCTCACTGCAATGGGACGGAAGTTTTTGTTTCAGGCATACATGAAGACATAGAGGCCGATAGCATTCGCATAAAGAAAGATCGCCAGGCAAGGAAATTTGTTTTTTTGTATACAACCCCCTTGACGCGGAGACTAATATACGTTAAAATGCTTTTTACTTATTTTGGAGTCGTGGGCTCAGTGCGCCCATTTTTCGGCTGTAAAATATTTAGTAACTAATTGGAAACAAAAAACCGATTCATTGAAATGTTGATACATCGAAATACAATGCTCGTAACGATGAATGCACATTTTGAGAACATCCACATCTTTCTATGAATCACAACGATCAAGCGGGTATTTCTCCCGCAATGGGGTGAACGGTCAATGGAAAAAAGCAAGATGCGTGTCGTTAAAAACGGCAAAAACGTCAGAATGACATTTGCACAGCATGAAGAAGTGCTGGAGATGCCAAACCTGATAGAAGTCCAGAAGGATAGCTATGAGTGGTTCCTTTCAGACGGCCTCCGCGAGGCATTTGATGACATCTCACCGATCCAGGATTTCGCTGGACACCTTTCCCTTGAGTTCGTAGGCTATAAGCTCTGCGGAGATGAGAAGAAATATACTATTGAGGAGTGTAAGGAGCGTGACGCTACCTATGCTGCACCTCTCAAGGTTAAGGTTCGTCTTATCAACAAGGATAAGGATGAGATCAATGAACATGAGATATTTATGGGCGATCTGCCTCTTATGACAGATACAGGCTCATTTGTTATTAATGGTGCAGAGCGAGTTATCGTTTCACAGCTCGTTCGTTCTCCAGGTATCTACTACGGATTAGATCACGATAAGATTGGTAAGGAGCTGTATTCATGTACAGTTATTCCTAACCGTGGTGCATGGATTGAGTATGAGACTGATAGTAACGACGTATTTTTCGTACGTGTAGACAGGACTCGTAAGGTTCCTGTAACTGTATTTATCCGTGCTTTAGGTATCGGCAGCAACCAGGAGATCATCGATCTTTTTGGTGAGGAGCCAAAGCTCCTTGCTTCTTTTGAAAAGGAGCAGCCAGAGGCACAGAACTACGAGGGTGGTATCCTCGAGCTCTACAAAAAGATCAGACCAGGTGAGCCTCTTTCAGTAGACTCAGCTAGTTCTCTTCTTAATGGTATGTTCTTTGATCCACGTCGTTATGATCTTGCCAAGGTTGGACGTTACAAGTTCAACAAAAAGCTTCATCTTAAAAATCGTATCAAGGGTCACACACTTGCCGAGGATGTTATCGATGAGACAACTGGCGAGGTTATCGCTCAGGCTGGAGAGCAGGTTTCTCTTGCCAAGGCTATAGAGATCCAGGATGCAGCAGTTCCTTTCGTTTGGATCGATGGTCCTACACGTAAGGAAAAGGTACTTTCAGCTATGGAAGTTAACCTTGATAAGTACGTTACATTTGATGCTGCTGATATCGATTATGACGAGGCCAAGGAGTACGAGCACGTTAAAGAGTACTTTGAAAAGCAGGCTGACCGTACACACAGTGCACTTAGTGATGACGCTGAAAAGAAACTTTGGGATGCTCTTTCTCTTGAGGAAAAGCAGGCACTTATTGATCAGGATAAGCCGGAGGAGCTTGTTTACTATCCAGAGCTTGCAAGACTTATGGAGGAGCACGCTGATGATCAGAGAGCTCTCCGTATTGCAATCATGAAGGATATGCATGAGCTTGTTCCTAAGCACATCACAAAGGAAGATATATTTGCATCTATCAACTACTGCATGCATCTCGAGGAGGAGATCGGAACTAAGGATGATATCGATCACCTTGGCAACCGTCGTATCCGTGCTGTTGGAGAGCTCCTCCAGAACCAGTATCGTATCGGTCTTTCTCGTATGGAGCGTGTTGTACGTGAGCGTATGGCTACACAGGATATTGAGGAGATCACACCTCAGAGCCTTATCAATATCAAGCCTGTAACTGCTTCTGTTAAGGAGTTCTTTGGTTCATCACAGCTGTCGCAGTTCATGGATCAGAACAACCCTCTGTCAGAGCTTACTCACAAGCGTAGATTATCAGCCCTCGGACCTGGTGGTCTTTCCAGAGACCGTGCCGGATTTGAGGTTCGAGATGTACACTATACACACTATGGACGTATGTGCCCTATTGAGACACCTGAGGGACCTAACATCGGTCTTATCAACTCTCTTGCATCATACGCTCGTATCAACGAGTATGGATTCATTGAGGCTCCATACCGTGTAGTAGACAAGTCAGATCCTAAGGATCCTAAGGTAACTAAGGATGTTGTTTACCTCGCTGCTGATGAGGAGGATAACTATGTAGTTGCTCAGGCCAACGAGCCACTGGATGCTGAGGGACATTTTGTACATGACAACGTATCAGGTCGTTTTAGAGAGGCTACACAGGCATTCCCTAAGGCATCTATTGATATGATGGACGTATCACCTAAGATGGTATTCTCAGTTGCTACATCCATGATTCCATTCCTTCAGAACGATGATGCTAACCGTGCGCTCATGGGATCAAACATGCAGCGTCAGGCCGTACCTCTTATGGTTACAGAGAGAGCAGCAGTTGATACAGGTATCTCTGCCAAGGCTGCCGTTGACTCTGGTGTTTGCTGCATTGCTAAATATGATGGTGTAGTTGAGATCTCTGCATCCAACAAGATCGTTATCCGCCGTGATAGTGATGGAACTCTTGATGAGTACAGACTCACAAAGTTCATGAGATCCAACCAGTCCAACTGCTACAATCAGAAGCCTATCGTATTTGCTGGAGACCACATCAAGAAGGGCGATGTTATCGCTGATGGTCCTTCAACATGTCAGGGCGAGATCGCATTAGGTAAAAACCCACTCATCGGTTTCATGACCTGGGAGGGTTACAACTACGAGGATGCGGTTCTCCTTTCTGAGAAACTTATACAGAATGATGTTTATACATCTATTCATATTGAGGAGTATGAGTGCGAGGCACGTGATACCAAGCTCGGACCTGAGGAGATTACCTCTGACGTTCCTGGTGTTGGTGATGATGCTCTTAAAAACCTTGACGAGCGCGGTATCATCCGCATCGGTGCTGAGGTTCGTGCCGGAGACATTCTCGTAGGTAAGGTTACTCCAAAGGGAGAGACAGAGCTTACTGCCGAGGAGAGACTCCTCCGTGCAATCTTTGGTGAGAAGGCACGTGAGGTTCGTGATACTTCCTTAAAGGTACCTCATGGCGCATACGGTGTTGTCGTAGATGCCAAGGTATTTACAAGAGAAAATTCAGACGAGCTTGCTCCTGGTGTTTCAGAGTCAGTTCGTATATATATTGCACAAAAGAGAAAGATCGGTGTAGGTGATAAGATGGCCGGTCGTCACGGTAACAAGGGTGTATGTTCAAGAGTTCTCCCTGTAGAGGATCTTCCATATCTTCCAAACGGACGTCCGCTTGATATCGTTCTTAACCCTCTCGGCGTTCCTTCACGTATGAACATCGGTCAGGTCCTCGAGTTACATCTTTCTCTTGCAGCCAAGGTATTGGGCATCGATGTTTCAACACCTATCTTTGATGGTGCGACAGAGCCTGATATCCGTCAGACACTCATACTTGCCAACGACTACGTTAACAAGTCATGGGAGGAGTTCTCAGAGTTACACAAGGATGAGCTCGACCCAGAGGTTTATGAGTATCTCGGCAACCACCTTGACCACAGAGCAGAGTGGAAGGGCGTTCCTATCGGAACAGATGGTAAGGTACAGCTCCGTGATGGACGTACAGGTCTCCCATTTGATGGCAAGACATCAATCGGATTCATGCATTACCTCAAGCTTCACCACCTGGTAGATGATAAGATCCACGCACGTTCAACTGGTCCGTACTCACTGGTTACACAGCAGCCACTTGGTGGTAAGGCACAGTTCGGTGGACAGCGTTTCGGAGAGATGGAGGTTTGGGCCCTCGAGGCTTACGGTGCTGCTTACACACTGCAGGAGATCCTGACTATGAAGTCTGATGATGTTGCAGGTCGTGTTAAGACATACGAGGCTATTATTAAGGGTCAGAATATCCCTGCACCTGGCGTACCTGAGTCATTTAAGGTTATGCTCAAGGAGCTTGAGGCACTCTGTCTTGATGTTCGTGTTCTCGATGAGAACCAGAACGAGATTGAGATCACAGAGGATCTCTATGATGCAAATCAGGATATGCACCGTCTGCTTAGCGGTGGCGACAGTCGTTACGACAAGAATGAGAACTATGGTCAGTATGGCTATGAGACTCAGGAGTTTAAAAACGGCGAGCTCGTTAGTGCAGAGGATGCCAACCAGGCTGCTCAGGGCGTTGAGCTGTTTAGCGACGGCGACGAGGAGCTTGAGTCAGCTATAGTTGCTGAGCTTGCAGATGATAGTGATTTTGAGGATGAGTCATCTGAGGATGATTTCTATACTGAGAGTGAAGATGCTGTATCAGAGTCTGATGACTTTGATGACGGTTATGATGAATAATTAGGAGGAATACATGGCACAGCTTGATAATATAAATGAGCCTGTTCAGTTTGATTCAATCAAGATCGGCCTCGCCTCTCCGGAGAAGATTCTGGAGTGGTCTCATGGCGAAGTTAAAAAGCCAGAGACTATCAACTACAGAACTCTGAAGCCAGAGAAGGATGGTCTTTTCTGTGAGCGTATTTTTGGACCGGTTAAAGACTGGGAGTGCCACTGCGGAAAGTACAAGAAGATCCGTTATAAGGGTGTTGTCTGTGACCGCTGCGGTGTTGAGGTAACAAAATCCTCCGTTAGACGTGAGAGGATGGGACACATTGCTCTTGCGGCACCTGTTTCCCACATTTGGTATTTTAAGGGCATTCCTTCAAGGATGGGTCTGATACTTGATATCAGCCCACGTATCCTTGAGAGAGTTCTCTATTTCGCAAGCTATATCGTGCTTGATAAGGGCGAGACACAGCTTGAGTATAAGCAGGTACTTTCTGAGAAGGAGTACAGAGATGCAGTTGAGCAGTACGGCTACGGTTCATTCCGTGCAGGTATGGGTGCTGAGGCTGTTCTCGAGCTTCTCAGAGGTATTGACCTTGAAAAGGAGTACGGCGATTTAAGACAGGAGCTTGACAATGCTTCAGGTCAGAAGAGGGCCCGTATCGTAAAGAGACTTGAGGTTGTTGAGGCATTTAGATCATCAGGTAACCTTCCTGAGTGGATGATCCTTACACAGCTTCCAGTCATCCCACCAGATCTTAGACCTATGGTTCAGCTGGATGGTGGACGTTTTGCTACATCAGATCTTAATGATCTTTATAGAAGAATCATCAACAGAAACAACCGTCTTGCTCGTCTCTTAGAGCTCGGCGCACCTGAGATCATCGTTCGTAACGAGAAACGTATGCTCCAGGAGGCTGTTGATGCACTCATCGATAACGGCCGTCGTGGACGTCCTGTAACTGGTCCTGGTAACAGAGCTCTGAAGTCACTTTCAGATATGTTAAAGGGTAAGCAGGGACGTTTCAGACAGAACCTCCTTGGTAAGCGTGTTGACTACTCAGGACGTTCAGTTATCGTCGTAGGACCAGACCTTAAGATCTATCAGTGTGGTGTTCCTAAGGAGATGGCACTTGAACTTTTCAAGCCATTCGTTATGAAGGAGCTCGTTAATACTGGAAGAGCACACAACATTAAAAATGCCAAGAAGATGGTAGAGAGACTCGATCCTCAGGTTTGGGATATCCTCGAGGGCGTTATCAAGGGTCACCCTGTTATGCTTAACCGTGCCCCTACCCTTCACAGACTTGGTATTCAGGCATTTGAGCCAACTCTTGTAGAGGGTAAGGCTATCAGACTTCACCCACTCGTTTGTGCAGCGTTCAACGCCGACTTCGATGGTGACCAGATGGCTATCCACCTTCCGCTTACTCAGGAAGCTCAGGCAGAGTGTAGATTTATGCTTCTTGCACCTAACAACCTGCTCAAGCCTTCAGATGGTGGTGTTGTTGCCGTTCCTTCACAGGATATGGTACTTGGAATCTACTACATTACTCAGGAGAGACCAGGCGAGCCTAACGAGGGTATGTTCTTTAAGAGCATCAACGAGGCTATCCTTGCCAAGGAAAATGGCTACATTACAATGCATACACGTATCAAGGTCCGTATCAAGAAGGTCCTCAAAAACGAGGAGGGCGAGTCAAGGATCGTTGAGGGTGTTATCAATACAACAGTAGGTCGTCTTATCTTTAATGAGATCATCCCACAGGATCTTGGATTTGTAGATCGTTCCATCCCAGGCAACGAGATCCTTCCTGAGATCGATGAGATTGTTAAAAAGAAGAACCTTAAAAAGATCCTTGAAAAGATTATGGACGTGCATGGTGCAACTCAGACAGCACTCAGCCTTGATGATATCAAGGCAATGGGTTACAGCCAGTCTACAATTGCAGCTATGACCGTTTCTATTTCAGATATGACAGTGCCTGCTTCCAAGCAGCAGCTCCTTGATGAGGCTCAGAAGACTGTAGACAAGATCGCACGTAACTATCGTCGTGGTCTCGTTACAGAGGAGGAGAGATATCAGGAGGTTATCGATACTTGGAAAAAGACCGATGATCAGCTTACACATGACCTTCTTAGTGGTCTTGATAAGTACAACAACATCTTCATGATGGCCGATTCCGGAGCCCGTGGATCTGATAAGCAGATCAAACAGCTCGCTGGTATGCGTGGACTCATGGCAGATACAACAGGTCGTACCATCGAGCTCCCTATCAAGTCAAACTTCCGTGAGGGTCTTGACGTACTCGAGTACTTCATTTCCGCACACGGTGCTCGTAAGGGACTTTCCGATACAGCGCTCCGTACAGCCGATTCCGGATACCTGACACGTCGAATGGTTGACGTTACCCAGGACCTTATCATCCGTGAGCTTGACTGTGCAGCTAACAAGGACAAGATTCCATACCTTGAGATTTCAGAGCTTTCTGATGGTCAGGAAAAGATCGAGTCACTCCAGGATCGTATTACTGGACGTTACATCGCTGAGGATATTGTTGATCCTGAGACTGGCAAGACTATCGTTAAGGCAGACCACATGGTTACACCTAAGCGTGCACCACGTGTTATCGCAGCTCTTAACAAGATGGGTCGTAAGACAGTCAAGATCAGAACAGTCCTTACATGTCGTTCAAAGAACGGCGTCTGTGCAAAGTGCTACGGTTCTAACCTTGCAACAGGTCAGCCAGTACAGATTGGTGAGGCTGTTGGTATCATCGCAGCTCAGTCAATCGGTGAGCCTGGTACACAGCTTACAATGAGAACCTTCCATACCGGTGGTGTTGCCGGCGGCGATATCACACAGGGTCTTCCTAGAGTTGAGGAGCTTTTCGAGGCTCGTAAGCCAAAGGGACTTGCAATCCTTACTGAGATTGCTGGTATAGTTGAGATCAAGGAAACAGCCAAGAAGCGTGAGGTAGTTGTTACCAATGCTGAGCAGGCTCAGTCCAAGACTTACCTTATCCCTTATGGTTCAAGACTTAAGGTTCAGGACGGTCAGGTTCTTGAGGCCGGTGATGTCCTTACAGAGGGTTCAATCAATCCTCATGATCTTCTCAAGATCAAGGGCACAAAGGCTGTTCAGGATTACATGATCTCTGAAGTACAGAGAGTTTACCGTCTCCAGGGTGTTGAGATCCAGGATAGACATATCGAGATGATCGTTCACCAGATGATGAAGAAGGAGCGTATCAACGAGGCCGGTGATTCACACTTTATCCCTGGAACAACGGTTGATCGTCTTGATTTTGAGGATGAGAACGAGAGACTTATCGCAGAGGGCAAGGAGCCTGCAGATGGAACAAGAATCATGCTTGGTATCACCAAGGCATCTCTTGCAACAGATTCCTTCCTGTCAGCTGCTTCCTTCCAGGAGACAACTAAGGTTCTTACTGAGGCTGCCATCAATGGAAAGAGAGATAATCTCGTAGGACTCAAGGAGAACGTTATCATTGGTAAGCTCATCCCAGCCGGTACAGGTATGAAGCGTTACAGAAATGTAGAGCTTTCACAGGATGAGGAAGATATTGAGGATGAGACAGAGCAGCTGTTCACACCTGATGAGGCATTTGATATTGATGCTGAGGGCGTTGAGAGGATTGCAGCTCGTCACAGAATCGAGAACCAGAAGAACAACATTCTTTAATGAAGAAGTGTTCCTGGAACATAAACTTATATAAAGAAGTATTCTTAGGAAGTATTCTTATAGTAAGTAGCATTCCTGGAAGGTATTCTTATATTAAGAAGTGTTCATAGAACATAATACTATGTCGGGAAATATTCCTATAGAAGAAACTTTGGACCACCGGGAAACCGGTGGTCTTGTTTTTGCTCAGAAATTACCTAAAAAATATATAAAATTAATTGACAAGAAAAATCGATTGAAGTATATTACATAAGCATGCGCAAATGCGTGCCCTGTTTTGATATTCAGGATAAAAAATATACATATTTTATAAACCTAACGAAAGGAGAACCAAATGCCTACATTTAACCAGTTAGTAAGAAAGGGCAGAACTTCTCAGAAAAAGAAGTCTACCGCACCTGCACTTCAGAAAGGATTCAACTCTTTAAAGAAGGTGGCAACTAACATTTCCGCTCCTCAGAAGCGTGGTGTATGTACAGCTGTTAAGACAGCTACACCTAAGAAGCCTAACTCAGCTCTTCGTAAGATCGCCAGAGTAAGACTTTCAAACGGATTTGAAGTTACATCATACATTCCAGGAGAGGGACACAACCTGCAGGAGCACTCTGTTGTTATGATTCGTGGCGGCCGTGTTAAGGATCTTCCTGGTACAAGATACCATATCATCCGTGGAACACTGGATACAGCCGGCGTAGCAAACAGAATGCAGGCTCGTTCAAAGTACGGTGCAAAGAAGCCAAAGGCTAAGAAGTAATTTTAGTCAATTTTAGTAACAAAGACATGGTTAAAATGACGGATAATGGAACTCATTATTTATATAATAAGAGATGTCCGGAGTCCGCATGAACTCGCAAAACACTACATAAGGTAGCAGTTGCGTAGAGTACCGATGATCTAAAAACAAATTTTTAAGGAGGGAAGTAACGTGCCACGTAAAGGACATACTCTGCACAGAGACGTTCTCGCAGACCCAATGTACAATTCAAAGATTGTAACAAAGCTTGTTAATTCCATCATGCTTGATGGTAAGAAGGGTGTTGCACAGAAGATCGTTTATGGTGCATTCGACATTGTCGCAGAGAAGAGCGGCAAGGAAGCTACAGAAGTATTTGAAGAGGCTATGAACAACATCATGCCTGTTCTTGAAGTAAAGGCTAAGCGTATCGGTGGTGCCACATATCAGGTACCTATGGAGGTTAAGCCTGAGAGACGCCAGACACTTGGTCTTCGTTGGCTCACAGAGTTCTCACGTAAGAGATCTGAAAAGACTCAGGCTGAGAGACTTGCTAACGAGATTATGGATGCTGCAAACAACACTGGTGCAGCTGTTAAGCGTAAGGAAGAGATGCATAGAATGGCTGAGGCTAACAAGGCATTCGCGCACTACAGATTCTAATAGGAGGGAAACACTTTGGCTACCAGAGAATATTCACTTGAGCATACAAGAAATATTGGTATTATGGCACATATCGATGCCGGTAAGACTACACTGACAGAGCGTATCCTTTTCTATACAGGTGTAAATCACAAGATTGGTGATACACACGAAGGTACAGCAACAATGGACTGGATGGAGCAGGAGCAGGAGCGTGGTATCACTATCACATCAGCTGCTACTACTTGTCACTGGACACAGGAGTTCGAGCACAAGAAGATCGAGGGTGCTCCTGAGTACAGAATCAACATCATTGATACTCCGGGACACGTAGACTTCACTGTTGAGGTTGAGCGTTCACTTAGAGTACTTGATGGTGCTGTAGGTGTATTTGATGCTAAGTCCGGTGTTGAGCCACAGTCAGAGAATGTTTGGAGACAGGCTGATACATATCACGTACCTAGAATGGCATTCATCAACAAGATGGATATCGTAGGTGCAGACTTCTTCCATTCTGTTCAGACAATTGTTGATCGTCTTGGAAAGAACTGTGTAATGGTTCAGATTCCTATCGGACGTGAGGACACATATGTAGGTCTCATCGACCTTATGGAGATGAAGGCTTATTACTATAGAGATGACAAGGGTGAGGATATCGAGATCACCGAGGTTCCAGATGATATGAAGGATCAGGCTGATGAGTATCATACAAAGATGGTTGAGCAGATCGCTGAGCTTGATGATGAACTCATGGAGAAGTACCTTGAGGGTGAGGAGCTCACTGTCCCAGAGATGAAGAAGGCTCTTCGTAAGGCTACTATCGCTGGTGATGCTATTCCTTGTCTTTGCGGTACAGCATACAGAAACAAGGGCGTACAGAAGCTCCTTGATGCTGTTATCGATTATCTCCCAGCACCAACAGACGTTCCAGACGTAGTTGGTACAGACCTTGATGGCAATGAGGACAGCAGACCATCATCTGATTCTGCTCCATTCTCAGCTCTTGCATTCAAGATCATGACAGACCCATTTGTAGGTAAGCTTGCTTACTTCCGTGTATATTCAGGTACACTTAAGACTGGTTCTTACTGCCTGAACTCTACAAAGGATAAGAAGGAGAGAGTTGGTCGTCTTCTTCAGATGCATGCTAACAAGAGACAGGAACTTGACGAGGTATTCTCAGGTGATATCGCTGCTGCTGTAGGTTTCAAGTCTACAACAACAGGTGACACAATTTGTGACGAGCAGCACCCAATCATCCTCGAGTCTATGGAGTTCCCAGAGCCAGTTATCTCTGTTGCTATCGAGCCAAAGACAAAGGCTTCACAGGGCAAGATGACAGACGCTCTTGCAAAGCTTGCTGAGGAGGATCCTACATTCCGCGTTAGAACTGATGAAGAGACAGGCCAGACAATCATTTCTGGTATGGGTGAGCTTCACCTTGAGATCATCGTTGATCGTCTTCTCCGTGAGTTCCACGTAGAGGCTAACGTAGGTGCTCCACAGGTTGCTTACAAGGAGACATTTACAAAGGCTGTTGATGTACAGGGCCGTTATGTTCACCAGTCCGGTGGTTCTGGTATGTACGGTGATTGTAAGGTTAAGTTCGAGCCTATGGACGCAAATGCTGAGGAGACATTCAAGTTTGAGTCTACTGTAGTTGGTGGTGCTATCCCTAAGGAGTACATCCCAGCTATCGAAAAGGGTATCAGAAACGCAGCTCAGTCAGGTATTCTTGCTGGATATCCAGTACTTGGTATCAGCGCTAACGTTTATGATGGTTCATACCATGATGTCGATTCTAACGAGCGTGCATTCGAGTTCGCTGGTTCAATCGCATTCAAGACAGCTATGGAGAAGGCAGATCCTGTTCTTCTTGAGCCTATCATGAAGGTTGAGATCGTAACTCCTGAGGAGTACATGGGTAACGTTATCGGCGATGTTAACGCACGTCGTGGACGTATCGAGAGCATGGAGGATATCCCATCAGGTAAGCAGGTTAACGGTTTCGTTCCTCTTGCTGAGATGTTCGGTTATGCAACAGACCTTCGTTCAAAGACACAGGGTCGTGCAAACTACTCAATGTTCTTTGATCACTATGAGAAGTGCCCTAAGAGCGTTCAGGACGCAGTTCTCAAGGAGAGAAGCGGTAAGTAATTACCATATTGATCCTAATTTTTAATAAAAGTCAGTATTTTTGGGCTAGAATTTAATCTGATGCCCAAAAATACTTGATAAAATAAACTAACAATGTTAAAATCATGTTTGCTGATTACTTAGAGAATACTAGGTGGTTAAGCATAATGTACTGCACGGAGCATGCGGGCGCATGCATGGTGCTTGACATGATTTTCGTTGTATTACATTTTCCAGGAGGGATTTTAAAAATGGCAAAGGCACATTTCGAAAGAACTAAGCCACATGTTAACATTGGTACCATCGGTCACGTAGACCACGGTAAAACAACTCTTACAGCTGCTATCACAGCAGTTCTTGCTGACAGACTTGGACTTGATCCAGCTGTTCCTTTCGATCAGATCGATAAGGCTCCAGAGGAGAGAGAAAGAGGTATCACAATCAATTCTGCACACGTAGAGTACGAGACAAACAACCGTCACTATGCTCACGTTGACTGCCCAGGCCACGCTGACTATGTAAAGAACATGATCACTGGTGCTGCTCAGATGGATGGTGCTATCCTCGTTGTTGCTGCAACTGATGGTGTTATGGCTCAGACAAGAGAGCATATCCTTCTTGCTCGTCAGGTAGGTGTTCCAGCTATCGTTGTATTCCTTAACAAGTGCGATATGGTTGATGACCCAGAGCTTCTTGAGCTCGTAGAGATGGAGGTTAGAGACCTTCTTAACGAGTATGAGTTCCCAGGCGATGACATCCCAGTTATCCAGGGTTCAGCTCTTAAGGCTCTTGAGGATCCTAAGTCTGAGTGGGGCGATAAGATTCTTGAGCTTATGGATCAGGTTGATTCTTACATCCCAGCTCCAGCTCGTGAGACAGATAAGCCATTCCTTATGCCAGTTGAGGACGTATTCACAATCACAGGTCGTGGTACAGTTGCTACAGGCCGTGTAGAGCGTGGTGTTCTTCATCTTAATGATGAGGTTGAGATTGTTGGTATTTCTGAGGAGACTCAGAAGACAGTCGTAACTGGTATCGAGATGTTCCGTAAGACTCTTGATGATGCTGAGGCTGGTGATAACGTAGGTCTTCTCCTTCGTGGTATCAACCGTGATCAGATCGAGAGAGGTCAGGTTCTCTGCAAGCCAGGTTCTGTAAAGTGCCACAGCAAGTTCCAGGCTCAGGTTTACGTACTTACAAAGGATGAGGGTGGTCGTCATACACCTTTCTTCACAAACTACAGACCACAGTTCTATTTCAGAACAACTGACGTTACTGGTGTTTGCCACCTTCCAGAGGGTACAGAGATGTGCATGCCTGGTGATAACACAGAGATGACTGTAGAGCTCATCCACCCAGTAGCTATGGAAGAGGGTCTTCGTTTCGCTATCCGTGAGGGTGGTAGAACAGTAGGATCTGGAAGAGTTATCTCAATCATTGAATAATTCTTTGATTCCAGATTTACATATTAAGTAAATTTAAGAAGCGTAGAGATTTTTCTCTGCGCTTCTTTTTTTGACTTTTTTTGAACTTGTCCCGACTGTTCATTATATTGATATAAAATCATAAGGTAGTCTTAATAATGTGATGCTTTTGACGCTTTTTTATTGTAAAAACGTATAGTAAAATATATTCGTATAAATCGGCTTAAATTTCTATTCATTAATGGGGGATTACTTATGGATTCAGATACAATGGCACTACTTGCAGCTTTAGGAGGAGTAGTATTTGTTTTACTACTAATTGGATTTGTTTTATTTGCAGTAGATATCATCGCAAACTGGAAGATTTTTGAAAAGGCTGGTATACCAGGATGGGCAGCAATTATTCCTATCTATAATATATATTGCTTTTTCAAACTTGCATGGAGCAGAAAGTTCTTTTGGATTAATATGTTGCTTTATGTGCTTGTCTCAGTTGTATCAGTGATTCAAAAGATTAATAATGATGAAAGTCTGACATGTACTTTCCTTATGATCATATTGAGTATTATATATGGCATCATACAGTTAGTTCTTAAGTATAAGCTTGCTAAGAGCTTCGGACAGGGCGTTCCTTTCTTTATTGGTCTTGTATTTATAGAGTTTGTATTTAAGTTGGTTCTTGCTTTTGGCAGGGATGAGTATGTTGGTAACCCAATTACAGGTATGCCACCAAGGATGTCAATTACGAATCCAGCATATCAAAATCATGGAACACCGTATAATACAAATCAGTTAAATGGCTTGCAGAATAATGTAAACCAGAATGGCGTTCAGTATAATGGATATCAGAATAATGTAAACCAGAATGGCGCACAGTATAATGGATATCAGAATGGTGGGGCGTGGAACAATGCAGGTCAGTACAATGGCGCAGTAAACAATAATACATATAACAACTTTAACAATAATACAGATACCAGTAATTTTGATTTTGCAGCAAACAATTTCCAGCAGCCAAAAGTTAATAATATAAATAACTTAGTCAATGGTGTAAACAATACAATTGTGAATAATAGTAATAATGCTAATAACACTAGTAACACAACTGTTAATAACAATGGAAATGATATGAATAACACAAATGATATGAACAACACAAATGATATAAAATAATGTTATAATAAATACTAGTTTCATCAAAAGGAGAGTGTATATGAAAATATTTACTAAAGCGTTTTTGATAGCTGCGGTTATTTCCATAATGGCGGCGGGGTCTGCATTCGCAGAAAATGAAGTACCTTATGACGTAAATATCGAGCAGAGTGGTTGCGATGTTACGATCACCTGGACTGCTCCTGATTTTGATGGTATCGATAAATATCAAGTACAGCTCGTAAAGGAAAAGACAAATACTGATACTAACTATAAATCTGTCACAGTTAGCTCTGAGGATACTAGTGTTGATATGACTATTGGTGCAAAGGGTTATTACCATGCCAGGGTTAGAATGAGAGATGTCAATAATAAATGGCATGCATGGTCCAGCTCTAGTACATCAATAACAGTTACCAGTGAGGACATAGGCAGCGGTGGTTCGGGTTCGGGATCATTTAACATAGTGGGACCAGGCGTAACACCTTACACAAGTAATACACCAGCTAGTTCAATTACATCTAATACAACAGGGCTTAGTCCGGCTACTGGCAATGCTTACAGCACATCATCATCTACAGTTACATCAAAAAAAGTTGCAGCATTCACATATTCTTCACTAGGCTGGCAGTTTGAGCAGGCAGGTATGTGGTATCTCAATATGGACGGCACTTACCCTGTAAGTACATGGAAGGCTATAGATGGTCATTACTATCACTTCAATAATCAGGGATATCTTGAGGTAAATACATGGGTTCTTGAGAATGATGGATGGCGTTACGTTGGTGCCAACGCTATCATGGCTCAGGGCTGGAATTATATCAATAATAAGTGGTATTACTTTAATCCAGCCAGTGGTAAACTGGAGGGACCTGGTCTCATAATTGTTGATAACAGGTATTATTATATAGGCACAGATGGTGCTCGAGTTGAGAACGGCTGGGTTGACGGTAATTATTTTGGAGCAGATGGAGCATTAACTTATGGACAATAATATGAAAGACCTGGAGGACGATAAACATATCAGTAAGCCAGGTGGATCTAACTCTGAGCAGAGTGGGCAGAGAAAGGCTCGCAGACAGACGGCTATGCATAGTAGGAGATGGTATGATGTTTTCCTGGATCGTAGAGTTCAGATGATTACATTGATCGTCCTTGTGCTTTTGATTCTCATTGTAGTTTATAACAAAAAGGCAAAGCATCCTGCAGTCAGAGAGGAGTCTACTGTTGCTGAAAGTGTGACAGTGGCGGCTACCGAGGAGACAACTGTAGCTGAGACAGAGGATCCGACCATAGTGCGAGAGTACTATGACGAGTATCTCACAGCATTTTTTGAGCAGTATTTTGATGCCAGACTTCAGGCTGATACTGACACCCTCTACACATTGACAGGCGTGAGCAATCAGACAGAGGAGCAGACTGAAACACTTAAGACTCAACTCAAAACTCAGGCTGGGTACATTGAGGCATATCAGGACATCAAGCAGTTTGCAGTTAATGCAGTGGAGGAGAACTCAAAGCTCGTTTTTGTAACATATAATGTAAAGTTCAGACGTGTGGAGACATTGGCACCGGGCATCATGTACTGTTATGTCAAGGTCAATGATAACAACCAGTTTGAGGTAGTTGAGAATCTCACGCCTGAGCAGACAAAATTTGTAAATGAGTACATTACTAATCATACAGAGGTGCAGGAACTTATAAACAGTAGTAACTCAAAGCTCCTTCAGGCGATTTCCAGTGATGAAAGACTCGCAGTAATTTATGATGCGTTCCAGAGCGGACGTATCTATACAGATAGCCAGGAGGCCATCGATAGTGAGGTTTCACTCATTGCAATAGATGGCAATGAGGTCATAGAGACAACAGCGGTTGCAGGAAACGATAGTGCTGCCGATCCTGCGAATGCCTCAGGCGGTACATCCGCTGATGGTTCTGTTGCTGCTGATGGCGCCGCAGCTGAGAGCAATTCCGCCGGGACAGCTTCCGATGGAAGCACAGTAGTTGACGCCGGAGCTGACACCGCTGATACCGCCGCCTCAACAGAAGTTTGCTTGGATGAACCGGCAGAGACAGTTGCCGAGACAACAGGTTAATTTAATATTTCAGTTTGATAGACCCTATTAGTAGAAATACTGATAGGGTTTTTATATGAAGAAACTCATAGGATGCTGCGCCAAGGCTTGCTGCTTGAAAGAACATCCTGTGTAGGATTGTACGCCATGGATGTACATAGTACAGATAGGGCGAACTAGACAAACGGGATGTTCTGTCAACACCGTTGAGCCGGTGCGGCTACGATGGATTTTCGTAAATATAGTAACAAGCAAAATCTCACTCTCTATGGCAAGATTACCTTATGTGGTATATAATATATTGAATTTGCAACTTGTCGTGAGACAACAGAGGAGAATTTAAAATGGAAACAAAAGATTTTTATTATGATTTACCGGAAGAACTTATTGCACAGGACCCACTTGAGAAAAGATCAGACTCAAGACTTTTAGTGGTGGACAAGCATACCGGAGCTATCAATCATAAGCATTTTTACAATATTATCGACTATCTCCACGCAGGAGACTGTCTTGTTATAAATGATACAAAGGTTATCCCGGCTAGACTCCACGGGGTCAAGGAGGAGACAGGAGCTCATGTTGAGGTGCTGCTCTTACAGAGAAAGTCAACCACAGACTGGGAGTGTCTCGTAAAGCCAGGCAAAAAGATGAGAAACGGTGCCCGAGTTGATTTTGGTGACGGCTTGTTAAAGGGTGAGGTCATTGACACAATTGATGATGGAAACCGTATCATCAGATTTGAGTTTGAGGGTATCTGGGAGGAGGTCCTCGATAAGCTTGGAGAGATGCCTATCCCACCTTATATCCATCATCAGCTCAAGGAACGCGAGAGATACAACACAGTTTATGCCAAGAATGATGGTTCAGCTGCGGCTCCTACAGCGGGTCTCCACTGGACCAATGAGCTGCTTGATGCAGTAAAAGCCAAGGGAGTCGAGATCGCTCACATTACACTGCATGTAGGGCTGGGAACATTCAGACCTGTCAAGGCTGACAAGCTGGAGGAGCACCACATGCACAGCGAGTTTTACATCGTTGAGCAGTCTGAGGCTGACAAGATAAACAAGGCCCACGCCGAGGGACACAGGGTCATCTGCACAGGTACCACATCCTGTCGTACGGTTGAGTCTGCGGCATTGCCTGATGGTACAATGCCAGCGGCATCCGGCTGGACAAGCATCTTTATCTATCCGGGTTACAAGTTTAAGTGCATGGATGCGCTCATCACAAACTTCCATTTGCCAGAGTCTACACTGGTAATGCTGGTGTCAGCATTCGCAGGCAGGGAGCACGTGCTGAGAGCCTACAATGTTGCGGTGCGTGAGAAATACAGGTTTTTCAGCTTTGGTGATGCATGTTTCTTTGCGGATTTACACAATGATAAGGACCTTCCGGCTGAGCTTGATCCGACAGAAAACAAAGAGGTGGAGTTTAGACCTGAGGATGAGGTTGAGCCGATAGGCGAGTGATTTAGATGAGATAAAGTCATGATTATGATGCAATCATTCCGGAGGGCGCCAGGAGATATGGCAGGATTGGTGCCGGAAATGATGATTTGGGATGAGAGATGCCTGGAGTAGACATTTGCACAAGATAGCGCCAGGAGATATGCCAGGATTGGTGCCGGAAATGATGATTTGGGATGAGAGATGCCTGGAGTAGACATTTGCACAGATGGCGCCAGGAGATATGCCAGGATTGGTGCCAGAAATGATGATTTGGGATGAGAGAGATGCCCGGAGGAAACATTTGCACAGATGGCATCTGAAATCATGACTTGTTTTGGAATAAACCAATTGGCTAATTTTCAGTTTATGGTTGATGCATGAACTTATGTTCTGTATTATATCAACATGCTCAAGTGAGAGTAAAAAACAAAAAAAGATATCAATACTAAATGTAGCCTGAATTATATCGGGTAGAGGCATTAGGCTTATGCCATTAAAAGACCGAAGCAATAAAAATCACTTCGGAAATTTATAAATATCAACCAGTAAGTTGAAAATAGCCAACCAATTTATATAGGAAATAAAAATGAGAATTAATAAAAGATTATCGGAACTTGGTGTGTGTTCCAGACGTGAGGCTGACAGGCTCGTTGAGGCGGGACGCATAACTGTCAATGGCAAGCCGGTGCAGATGGGCCAGCAGGTCACAGAGGCGGACTCCATCGAGCTGGATGGCACCTGCGTCAATCCACATGCGTTAAATGCCAATGTTTCCAACCCGGAGGAGCGCTATCTCATGGCGACTGAGTCTCGCAAGATGAGCCAGAGATATGGGGAGCAGATTTCCAAGGATGGCATGGATTATGACAAACCGGAGCCAGTGCTTTTGGCTTATTACAAGCCGCGTGGCATTGTGTGCACCACATCGGACAAGGACAAGGCGCCAAATATTATAGAGGCGATCAATTATCATTGTCGCATTTATCCGATCGGACGACTGGATAAGGAGTCGGAGGGACTCATCCTTTTGACCAATCAGGGCGATCTGGTCAATCGCATTAACCGAGCACGCAACTACCATGAAAAGGAGTATGTCGTTTCCACGGACAAGCCACTGACTAAGGAGTTTTTAGACAAGCTTGCGGACGGTGTCTACCTAAAGGAACTGGATGTAACCACCCGTCCATGTGAGGTTTGGCAGGACATGACTCTGCCTCCTAAGGTGAGACAGCACGAGTTCCACATCATCATTACCCAGGGGCTCAACCGCCAGATCAGGCGAATGTGCGCGGCCTATGGGTATACGGTCAAGAAGCTAAAGCGCATCCGTATCATGGATCTCACGCTGCATGGTCTGAAACCGGGACAGTACCGAGAGATTGAACTTAGTGAGCTGACAGAGGATATTGAGAATATCTAGATTGACATAAGAACAAACGTTCTATATAATAGAACGAGTGCTTATTTAATGTACAATAAATTTGCGTGATGTACTTTCGATGCCATCAGGATTGGTGAAAGTTTAAACCCTTTTATGAGGAGTGGCCATGGCGTAGCATAGTGCATGGACTGGCTTTCCGGGATGGGAGGGGATTCCTACATCAGCAGGCGTGCGATTTTAAATAAGAAATATATTGGCATATTAGAGGTGGAACATGGCTGAGTCACAGCAGCATAAAGATATAAAAGTTAATAGTGGATTGGATACTGGAGCGAGTGCAGATACCGGAGCTGAGGACATTAACAGTGCCTTTGTCAGTGACAAAACTGGTACTGCGACTGGCGACATCACAGGCACAACTGATGATACTGGTGCCACTGGCAGTCCACGCATGCGTGAGCTCGTAGACACTCTCAATGAGGCTGCGCGGGTTTACTATGTCGAGGGCAACGAGATCATGTCAAACTTTGAGTATGATCGCCTCTATGATGAGCTGCAGGCACTGGAGCAGGAGAGCGGAGTCATCCTCAGTGACTCTCCGACTCAGCGAGTTGGATTTGAGGTTCTGTCCGAGCTTCCTAAGGAGCGACATAAGAGCCCGATGCTTTCCCTTGACAAGACCAAGTCTGTTGACGATCTGGCGGAATGGCTCGGTGACAAGGAGGGACTCCTCAGCTGGAAGATGGACGGACTCACAGTTGTGCTCACTTACCATGGCGGTGAGCTAATTAAGGCTGTCACCAGAGGCAACGGTGAGGTAGGTGAGGTCATCACTCACAATGCCCGTGTTTTTGACAATGTTCCCACCCGCATCGCTTTCAAGGGAGACCTGGTTCTGCGAGGAGAGGCTATCATTACCTATTCACAGTTCAACAAGATCAATGAGTCTATATCTGACGCTGATGCCAAGTATAAGAATCCACGAAATCTCTGCTCTGGATCGGTACGTCAGCTTGACGCAAGAGTGACTAAGAGCCGCCATGTGCAGCTGGTAGCATTCGCACTGGTTAGTGCTCAGGAGGAGACCGGGGAGCCGGTTGATTTTAAAAACTCCAGGGAGCGAGAGTACCTTTTCTTAGTTGATCAGGGCTTTGACGTTGTGGCGTACAAAAGGGTAACGGCTGACAACATTCACGAGACTGTACAGTGGTTCTCCCAGGAGATACAGACCAACGATTTCCCATCCGACGGTCTGGTGCTCATCTACGATGACATCGCTTATGGATTGAGCCTCGGACGCACAGCCAAGTTCCCGAGGAATGCTATCGCCTTTAAATGGAGTGACGAGCAGGCAGAGACCACACTCCGTGAGATTGAGTGGTCACCTAGCCGTACAGGACTCATCAATCCAGTAGCGATATTTGATCCGGTGGAGCTGGAGGGTACCACTGTGACCCGTGCCAGTCTCCACAATATTTCCTATTGTGAGGATATGGAGCTGGGCATCGGTGACCGCATCACGGTTTACAAGGCCAATATGATCATCCCGCAGATTGCTGACAATCTCACCAGATCCGGCAATCTACAGCCGGTCAAAATGTGCCCGGCCTGCGGTCACGAGACAGAGATAAGGTCTGACAATGAGGCGAGATTCCTTTATTGCAGCAACCCGGATTGCCCGGCTAAAAAGCTCAAAAATTTCTCCCTATTTGTTAGCAGGGATGCTCTTAATGTTGACGGCCTCAGTGATCAGACCCTGGAGAAATTTATCGGCCACGGGTTTATACATACTTATAGCGACATTTTCCATCTGGACAGATACCGCGAGGACATCGTCCACATGGAGGGTTTTGGTGAGAAAAGTTACATCAATCTCACAGAGGCGGCGGAGAGATCCAGCCATACTGAGCTTTACCGCGTGATCTATGGTCTCGGTATCGCCGGCATCGGTCTTGCCAATGCCAAGATGCTGTGCAGATATTTTGGTGATGACATAGACAAGCTGAGAGCAGCGTCTGTTGATGATCTCCTGGAGATAGAGGGCATCGGACAGGTTCTTGCTGAAAATATAGTAAAGTATTTTAAGGATGAGTCCAAGATGGCAGTTCTCGATGAGCTGCTTGGGGAGCTTGATATCGTAAAGCGCGAGGCCGCAGATGACAGGCCTAAGACATTGGAGGGTATGTCAGTGGTTATCACTGGCGCCCTCAATCATTTCTCCAATCGTAAGGAGCTGCAGGAGCTCATAGAGCAGGCAGGGGGCAGAGCTGCAGGTTCTGTTTCTGCCAAGACTGCATATCTCGTAAACAACGACATCACTTCCACCTCTGGCAAGAACAAAAAGGCCAAGGAGCTGGGTGTTCCGATAGTTACTGAGGAACAGTTCATGGAGATCCTGGAGGGCAAGACAACATGATTTTTAACTCAATGGGATTTTTGATCTTCTTCCCAATTGTGCTGATTATTTATTATATTGTCCCTAAGTTTCTGCAGAATTTCTGGTTGCTGCTGGCGAGCTACTGGTTTTATATGAGTTGGAGCGTGAGCTACGGCTTTATCCTGGGGAGCCTTACGGCTCTCACCTATCTCAGCGGCATCATAATAGGCAGTGGTTCCAACGCGGCCTGGGTGGACCCCAGGGAGGAGGGTGAGATCGCCGCAGATTTCAGCTCTCGTGTCAGTATGCGCCATAGGAATGTCACCCCCGAGACTGTCTCTCGCAAGGAGCGTATGCAGAGGCATGCTCTGATTTTCGTGCTGATGATACTTTTTTCAGTGCTGGGCCTCTACAAATACGCTGATTTTGTCCTTGCCAATGTTTCCGCTGTTATGTCGAGGCTTGGCCATGACATGTCCATCGGCGGGTTAGGTCTCGTGATGCCTGTTGGTATGTCCTTCTTTCTGTTTCAGGCAGCAGGATATCTTATAGACGTGTATAGAGAGGAAATTCCGGCAGAGAAAGACTTTATAAAATATGCATTGTTTGTGAGCTTTTTTCCATCTATACTGTCAGGGCCTATAGGCAGAGCACCAATGCTCCTGCCACAGTACACCCTCAGGCGTTCCTTTGACTGGGATAAGGTGTGCGAGGGTTTTCTCTTGATGCTTTGGGGCTATTTTATTAAGCTCGTTATTGCAGACAGAGCAGCAATTCTTGTGAATTTTGTTTACGGCAATTATCACGGACTCAAGGGCTGGACTATAGTGCTTGCAACAGTGATCTATGCGGTTGAGATTTACTGTGATTTTTGCGGATATTCTCTCATGGCCACAGGTGCCGCCGGCATGCTGGGCATCAGGCTCATGGAAAACTTTGACTGTCCCTATTTTAGTGTGTCTGTTCAGGATTTCTGGCGTCGCTGGCATATATCGTTGTCCAGTTGGTTCAGAGATTACCTGTACTTCCCACTAGGCGGCAGCAGATGCAGTGTCCTGAGACGATATTTCAATATCCTTGTGGTATTTATAGTGAGTGGTCTCTGGCACGGCAGCCAGTGGAGCTACATTGCCTGGGGTGCGATAAATGGTATTTATCAGATAATCGGTAATATCCTGACACCAGTCAGGACACTGATCCTCAGGATTTTTGGCTTTGACAAAAATGTACTTAATTTAAAGAAAAATCAAGCTATGGCAGGCAGCATGAGAGTGTATGACTCTCTCGCGCCGAGGTCTGACGTGGTGGTGCCATGGGATACAGCTGTTGATGCAGATACCCATTATCCAACAGGACTTTTTGGTATCCGTAAAGCGGGCAGGGTTACCTTTAAGGGCGTGCGCATGGGAATGTTAAAGCTCATTCGTATAGTGATTACATTTGTTCTCATAGATTTTGCCTGGCTTTTTTTCAGAGCAGCAGGGCTCAAAGATGCATTCCTGATGATTGACAGAGTGCGCTTTGACCTTGGCCTCATGGAGTTAAAGCTTCAGGCTCTTTATAATCTAGGCCTGGATATGAAAAACTTCTGGCTCCTTATCATAGCCAGCGGGATACTTTTTATGAGCGATTACGTCAAGTATCACGGCGGAAATATTCGCAAATGGATACTTGCGAGGCCTATGGTCATCCGCGAGCTCATCATCGCTGCTGCCATATTGGTGATTTTGATCTTTGGCATCTGGGGTAACTCCTACGACGCCTCAAGTTTTATTTATTTTCAGTATTGATGATTGTTGATTGATGTTTTTGATGGTAGGTTTATAGGTTTTTATGAAGATTTGGAAGCGGATTGTCTCTGTTATCCTGGTTGTCGTTTTTGTGACAGGCGGGATATATTTAGGGGACAAGCTAACAACCCGTGGCGTCAGCCAGCAAAAATATGTTAAATACTTTAGTGAGCAGCAGGAATACGATGTGCTGTTCTATGGCTCGAGCCACGTCCTGAGTGGCATCCAGCCTATGGAGCTCTGGCATGATTACGGTATCACCAGTTACAACCTTGCGGGTCACGCGGCGTCTCTCGGGATGTCCTACTGGGTGCTGCAGGAGAGCCTGCAGTATCACAAGCCTAAGCTTGCAGTGCTTGATATTTATGATATGTATGCCTTTGATCAGCCATTTATGGACATCAGTTTCATGCACTACTCACTGGACGCGTATCCTATCAGTAAGCTAAAGTACCAGGCAGTGGAGGACCTCCTAAAGGACGACACTACCGCGGCAAAAATGGAGTTACTTTTTCCATTTTCCGTTTACCACAGCAGGTGGAATGAGCTCACATTACAGTCTGTTAAACAATCTTTTTTTCAAAATCAATACAATCCTTACTACGGGGCTGAGGCGCGTTACGGCGTTGCCACTCCACTGGAGATTGACAGGGCCGATGCAGATGAGACAGCCTCGGGTTCAGCAGGAGCCGATGATTATATCAGAGGTTTTGTTGATATCTGTAGGGAGGCTGGCGTTGATGTGTGTTTCATGCGTGTGCCATATCCGGCGTCTATAGACAATCAGCGTGCAGACAATAGGGTGCTCAAGCTGGCTACGGAGCTTGGGATTCCAGTCATAGACATGATGTACGATGTAACAAATGATGGCAAGCTATCATCCCCTGCGGTGGATTGGGACATACATTTAGTGGATGCCAGTGCTCACCTAAATGCCCTCGGAGCCCTGAGAGCCACCAGATTTTTGGGCGAGTGGTTTACAAGAGCTTATGGTTTTACAGACAAGCGTGAGGATCCGGCCTACTCAAGCTGGAACCAGGATTATGCAAATGACTATTGCGCAGCGCTCGATGTGGACATGAGACTTCAGTCAGATTTCAAGACTTGCCTTATGCTGTCAGCTTATCCTGAGTATGAGACAGAGCTCATGGTGACTGATATTTATGAGGGAGATGCAGTCTGCGACAAGCTTATTGAGACCGATAACAGAGGCATCACAGTGACTAAAGTTGACAGGATCAGTGATGAGGACATAGATACAAGAGCGTACTTTGATCTCGACGGAGAGACCTTTGGTACGGAGCCGGATGCATCTACACTTACCACACCGGTGGCACGGATGATCGTAAAACGCAAGGACACCGGATCCGTGGTGATAGATAAGACATTTATGCAATAATAATGATTAATAATTGCCTGCCTTGGCTATATTTTTGCCCAGGCAGGCATTGGATTTGTATTGGTAGGCATAGTATTGGTCTAGACAGACTTTTGACACTCACATCATAATATTTGATTGAAATGCCTGAATAAAATACCTGATTATAATATTTGATCGAAATATCTGAATAAAATACTTGATCACAATAATTGAGCCAGATACTTGTTTTTACGCATTATTATGAAAGGACTATTGATGAATACTGACAGTTTTGATATTTATTTCCCCCATATTGGGATAGGAATAGAGCATCTGAAAAATGACATAACTATATTTGGATTTAGGATTGCGTTTTACGGGATCATAATCGGTATCGGCATGATCCTGGGATTCCTTATCGCCAGCGCCGATTATAAGCGCCGCGGACTCAAGGTGGATGACATCCAGGATATGGGACTCTATACAGTTATATTTGCCATACTGGGGGCGAGAGCATATTATGTTATTTTTGAGTGGGATTACTACTCACAGCACATAAATGAAATCCTTAATATCCGTCAGGGTGGTCTCGCCATATATGGAGGTATTATTGTCAGCGTTATTGGCTGCAGCATTTTCTGCAAGGTCCGCAAGGTTAATGTACTGTCAATGCTTGACTCGGCCATACTTGGTCTGCTTATAGGACAGAGCGTTGGCCGCTGGGGCAATTTCTTTAATGCAGAGGCATTCGGCGGATACACAGACAGCCTGCTCGCAATGAGACTCAAGGAGTCAATCGTAAACCCAAACATGCTCAATGCTGATGTTTTGGACAAGGCCTACAAATTAGGTGAGGAGATGTTTGTCCAGGTTCACCCGACTTTCTTTTATGAGTCCATGTGGAATCTCTGCACACTCATTATTTTCTATTTGATGGCACCTAAAAAGAGGTTCACAGGTCAGATTTTCTTCCAATACCTCATGTGTTATGGCATCGGACGATTCTGGATCGAGGGACTGCGTACAGACTCGCTTTATCTCTGGGGCACAAACATCGCAGTGTCACAGGCACTGTCAGCGCTTCTTGCATTGACTGGAGCCGGCTTACTTCTATATAACTTTAATAAAGTTAAAAAGCATGGGACAGATAAAGTCCTGCAGCAGGAGTTGGATGCCCTCGCTCAGGTAAAACAAAAAAAGCAGGAGTTGGATGCCCTTGCTCAATCAAAATAATAAAAAATGTAGGCTGGTACAAAAGTACAATGCCTACATTTTTTTAATCATACACTCATAATCTTTAGTTCATCTCTTACAGCCTTTTCAACTAAAAGTATTTGTCTGCGATTAGTTTATGGTTGACAAAAGAACTTACGTTCTGCAGTATATTCAAGTGTGAATGTATGCATATCTAAAGCAATTTGATGATATCAATGACAATACAACTGTCCGTATATATACAAGGGATCACGATGTACGAGCATTGATCAAACTGGGGGCTTTTGACTCGTTTACCTATGAAGCAATGGTTGAGATGATAGAGGAGGATTTTAGTAGATAGGTTTATAGAAGATTACTATAAAAGTAATGACTTATAACATCTGGTATAAAGCGTAGGTATACCAAGGCCAGAAACAAACATAATTTCTATTGGATATGATGGGGTGACTTAAATACAATAGTTTGGAAGCACAAATTTAGCATTTGTCTACAATAGTTTGGAGGCATTAATTAAATACTTGAACACAATATTTTGGAAGAATAATTAATTACTTAGACCCAAAATAATCGGAAGAGTAGATTAATTACCCAAACCAAAAGAGTGGAAGAGTAATATAAGCATTCGAACAAAATAGTATGTAAATGCAATTTAAGAGCGCTTCAGTATGGAGGTTATTATGAAAAAGAAATTATTGTCAGTTTTTGTATCTATGGTAATGGGTGCAACAGTGCTTACTGGTTGTGGAGCATCAAGCACAAGTCAGACAGCTGCGACAACTGCAGCAGCTACAGAGGCTGCCGAGACGGAAACTGCAACTGAAACAAAAGTAGAGACAGAGGCAGCAACTGAGACTACAGTTGCAGCAGAGACAGAGGCAGCACAGGCTACAGATGCCGATAGTGATGGAGCAATCATGTTCTGTGGCTCAACATCTTTATATCCTATTATGTCATCTCTTGCATCATCTTTCACTGATGAATATGTCACATGGGATAAGGTAGATGCCTCTCTTCCTGAGAAACATATTTCTATTTATGTTGCTCCAGGTGGATCTGGTGTTGGTGTTAGCGCTGTAGAAGAGGGTACAGCTGATTTTGGAATGGTTGCTCGTACAGTCAAGGATCAGGAAAAGGAAGCCCTTGGAGCTGGTTATAAAGAGTTTGTTGTTGCCAAGGATGCCCTTACAGTTTCTGTAAATGCTGAAAATCCTGTTGCTGAAAAGATGGATGATATGGATACAGAGACCATCCGTAAGATCTTTTCCGGTGAGATAACAAAGTGGAGTGAGCTTGATGCAAGTCTCCCTGATGAGCAGATCAATGTTTATATCCGTGATTTATCTGGCGGTGCTTACGAGGTTTTCCAGAAAGCAATTATGGGAGATAGCGAGATTACAGCATCAGCTACTCAGTCAGCTTCTATGACAGAGCTTGCAACTAATGTTGCTGGAGACCCAAATGGTATCGGATATGTTGGATTTGGAGCGTACAACAAGGCGAATGCAGACAGCAAGACACTTGTGGCCATGAAGGTAGACGGTGTTGAGGCCAGCGAGGAAACAATCCTCAGTGGTGATTACAAGGTACAGAGACCTGTTCTTTTCTGCACAGGTAATGAGATAACACCAATTCAGCAGGCATTCATTGATTACATTTTCTCACAGACTGGATATGATGTAGTTGAGAAAAACGGTTATATCCCAGCATTCCAGGTTCAATAATTATAGCTGGATTTAGGCATTAGACATTCTACTAATCGTACCCGGGCGTTAATCCACCCGGGTATTATTCATTTATTGAATTTGATTAAAATAAAGGTTTTTATGCTGTCTTGGATTTAATTAATATATTGTATTTTGTTTACTGTGGTGTATTTGATTTATGGGGATGTGTCTGATTTACAATGTCGTATTTCATTCATTTAAAGTATTGTGTGTGATTTATTCACTTAATGTAGTTATAAAATGACAGAGTTCAAAAAAATCATCAATTATTTATTCAAAATTATATTGTCTGTACTAACTTGTCTGACACTTCTTTCATTAGGATTTGTTCTTTATTTCATCGTAAAAGAGGCATTACCAACATTCGATGAGGTAACACTTGGGGATTTTTTATTTACTGACAAGTGGATGCCTGTTGAGGGTATCGGTAGTGGACCGCATTTTGGTATTTTCAATTTCATAGCGGCAACAATATACGTCTCTTTTCTCGCTATGATCATAGCTGTGGCAGTTGGACTGGGGGCTGCTCTATATTTGTCTTGTGTGGCAACGGACAAGATGCGAGGGATTTTATATCCTTTCATTGACTTACTTGCCGGTATTCCATCTGTGGTTTATGGCTTTGTGGGTTTGACAGTTCTTGTTAAGTTTTTCCTTAATGTGGGTGTACATACCGGTTCTTGCGTACTTGCGGCAGCGATACTTCTTGCGATAATGCTGCTGCCATATCTGGTGTCATCTTGCAGCGAGACACTGCTTAAAAACAAAGAAAACTATCTAGGTGCTGGCAATGCGCTTGGCATAGATAAATGGTACACGATAGCTTCGGTTATCCTCCCTGTATCCTGGAGAAATATACTCACAGCTATGATACTGGCAATTGGTCGAGCTATGGGTGAGACTATGGCGGTTATGATGGTCATGGGGAATGCTAACCTCTTTCCATCTTTGCTGGGAAAGAGTGAGTCTATCGCGTCAGTAATCGCACTGGAGATGGGGACGGCGGTTAATGGAAGTACACATTTTCATGCGTTGTACGCATCAGGACTTGTTCTGATAGTTTTGCTGCTTATCATAAATTTGATAATTAATTTATTGCGTAGAAAAATGATATAGATCAAAAGATAGAAATCAAATATAAATAGCAAATGGGTTAATATATATGCGGATTAGAGGATTATTGACTAAAATATGGGCCTACATAGGGATATCAGTGACGATGATAGTCATAATATTTTTGTTTGCTTATGTGTTTTATAAGGGTGGAGCTACTATTTCCTGGGAGTTTCTCACATCAGCCCCTTCGGGTGCGGTACTTGGTTCCGAGGGCGGTATATTTCCGGCAATCACAGGCAGTCTGGCCTTTACATTCACGGCAGTTGTAATTGGAGCAATTCCAGCAATATCTACAGCACTATATCTAGTGTATTTCTGTAAAAATAAGAGAATGCTTAGAGCTATACACATCATAATCCAGTGCTTTGCCGGCATACCTTCCATTGTTTTGGGACTGTTTGCATATAGTATGTTTGTCAGAGACCTTAACTTTGGACGATGCATCCTGTCAAGTGGTATAGCACTCGGCATTATGATACTTCCGTTTATTGAGGTACGGGCAGAAAAAACATTTAACGAATTAAACCCTGCACTGATTCAATCAGTATATGCACTGGGGTGCACCAAGACCCATGCAATTTTTACTATTGTGCTTCCGGCATGTAAAGGTGAGTTGTTTTCAGGTGTCATCCTTGGCGGTTGTTATGCTATGGGAGCAACTGCTCCTATGATATTTACCGGTGCTGTGGCTTTTGCAGGTAATCCTACAAGCCTTATGAAACCAGCAATGGCGCTTCCACTTCATTTGTATCTTTTAGTAGCACAGGGACACACTTCACTGGATATGGCATATGGGACTGCATTTGTGATGATGGCGGTCATTTTGATCAGCAATCTTTTGGTGACCTTGTACGCCAGGAGTCGGCAGCAGGAGTGGAAGAGCTAAGCATCTGCAGTAGAGTGAGAGATGAGTTATTGGCGGTTGAGTGAGAGGTCTAAGCATTCAAAGGAGAAAAAAGATGAGTGAGTGGAAGTTAAGCCAGAGGTCAGAGGTCTAAGCATTCGCAGCAGAAAAAAGATGAATGGTTGGTGACTTAGAAAAAGCTGAAAATTTGAAAATGATTAGTGGTTTAAAGTTAGGAGTGACAGATGGAAGTAGCAATGAGGACAAAAAATCTGAATGTATATTATGATGGTAAGTCGGCATTATCAGATATAACTTTGGATTTTCCTAGGCACTGCATATCATCAATTATTGGCCCATCCGGTTGTGGTAAAACTACTTTACTATTGTCTCTGGATGATATGATTTCAGAAATACCTGGGGTTAAGATAACCGGGGATATTTTCTTGGGAGATTGTAACAGTAAGTCGATACCGCAGGAGGAGCTGAGACGGAGAGTTGGTCTTGTATTCCAAACGCCAAGACCATTTCCCTTTTCTGTATATAAAAATCTTGTTTATGCGCCAAAATATTATGGAGTACATGATAAAAGCGAGCTTGACAGGATAGTTAGGGAAAAGTTAGAGATGGTTGGTCTCTATGATGAGATAAAAGATGATTTGGATAAAAGTGCCCTAAAGTTTTCAGGTGGACAGCAGCAAAGGATTTGTATCGCAAGGGCATTAACTGCTGATCCAGAGGTGCTGCTTTTGGATGAGCCTTGTTCGGCCCTTGACATTAAAAGTGTTGCAACAATAGAGAAAGCGCTGCAGGAGCTTAAAGATAAATACACTATTGTAATAGTTACACATAACATCGCCCAGGCTAAGAGAATATCGGATAGAGTGGTGTTTATTAAAGATGGAAAAGTGGTTGAGGAAGGTGAGGCAGAGACATTCTTTGCTGACCCTGGAGAAGAGGAAACAAAAGAGTTTTTAGGTGGATTATACGGGTAACTAAGGTCGATTGACGAACAGCATGGTATGCTTATGAGGCAGTCTTCATTTATTTAACTTAGATGGTGACAGCGCATAGACTATTTATATGAAAAGAATCTTGATGAATTAGCAATGATGAAAAAAATCTTATAAAGTGATCATATATTAGGAGGAAACGGGATGATTGAGATTGATGTACCTGGCAGAGAGCCGATTACGATTGAGCATCTGGTACTTGATTATAATGGGACTATTGCTGAGGATGGCCAGCTCATTGATGGCGTTGCAGAGCGCCTTTTGGAGCTTGGCGAGAGGGTTGAGGTCCATGTACTTACAGCGGATACCTATGGTACCGTGCGTGAGCAGTGCGAATGCTTAGGCATTCACATTGAGACTTTTCCGAGAGCTGGTGCTGCCGATTGTAAGCTGGAGATTGTCCAGTCCCTCGGCGACCATGTAATGTGTGTTGGAAATGGCTTTAATGATGTGAAAATGTTTGATGCAGCGGCTCTTGCGGTAGCTGTGATCGAAAAGGAGGGAGCATTCGCAGGCCTCCTTGCCCACGCCGATATAGTCAACACCAGCATAGTCGACGCTCTGGATCTGCTGCTCAATACTGACAGGATTAGAGCAACACTTAGGAGCTGAGGCTTTAATAAATTTGATTGATGCATATCTGGGCTCTGCCCAGAACCGTCCTGACCAGAGGCGGGGCAGCACTATTAGGTGCTGCCTGCAGACAGGATTATCCGTGTCACTCCGTCAATAGCTGCCCCGGGCGCTACGCACCCAGCGTGCTGTCACATGACTACGTTCTTGCTCATTAGTACTTATTGTTAGTTTTTGATAATGGCTATTTTCAACTTTATAGTTGATATTTATAAATTTCCGGAGCAATTTTTTATTGCTTCGGTCTTTTAATGGCATAAGCCTGATGCCTCTACCTGATATAATTCAGGATACGTTTAAAAAAACGTCAATATACCAGTGATTGTGAAATGAAAAGCACTTCCCTCATGTCAGAGGAAAGTGCTTTATTTTATATGTATATGATATGTCTTTGAAAAGTATGTAATACTGGAGTAGAATGCGTCTTTAAATAGAACGCGATATTTGTAGTAGAATGTACCTTTGAATCACGCTATGTAGGCTAGAAATATTAAGCAGAGATTAAACATTAAATCTAAACTCTACTACATCGCCATCCTGCATTACGTATTCCTTGCCCTCCATACGCATCAGGCCCTTTTCACGTGCTGCTGCTGTGGAGCCGCAATCGAGGAGATCCTGATAGTTGATGACCTCTGCCTTGATAAATCCTCTCTCAAAGTCTGAGTGGATCTTGCCGGCAGCCTGTGGTGCCTTGGTGCCGACCTGGATGGTCCATGCTCTTGTCTCTTTCTCACCTGCTGTAAGGAATGACATAAGTCCAAGGAGACTGTAAGATGCACGTACGATCTTATCAAGTCCTGACTCTGTCATGCCGAGGCTCTCAAGGTACTCAGCCTTTTCATCATCCTCAAGCTCTGCAATCTCCTCCTCGATCTGAGCACTGATAACAAATACTCCGGAGTTGTTTTCTGCAGCGTACTCACGAACCTTCTGGACGTAAGCATTGGACTGACCATCATCTGCAACTGAATCCTCATCAACGTTGGCTGCATAAATAACAGGCTTTCTAGTGAGGAGATCAAGTGTATCGATGAATGCATTTTTATCGTCATCGCCTGCGTCAAATGAAATAGCAAGCTTATCTGACTCAAGGTGGTTGTGGAGCTCCTCAAGGAGTGCATACTCAGCCTTGGCATCCTTATCGTTGTTGGCAAGCTTTTTGGTCTTGGCCATACGACGGTCCAGGAGGTCGAGATCTGAGAATATAAGCTCGAGGTTGATAGTGTCGATATCTCTGATAGGATCCACAGAACCATCAACGTGAACGATGTTAGGGTCATCAAAGCAACGAACAACATGCACGATGGCATCTGTCTCTCTGATGTTTGACAGGAACTGGTTGCCCAGACCCTCACCCTTGGAAGCTCCCTTTACGAGGCCGGCGATATCTACAAACTGGATAACTGCTGGTGTGATCTTTTGTGAGCTATAAAGTGCAGCGAGCTTGTCAAGTCGCTCATCAGGAACTGCAACGACACCTACATTTGGCTCGATGGTACAGAATGGGTAGTTGGCTGACTCAGCGCCTGCCTTAGTAATTGCGTTAAATAAAGTTGACTTACCAACGTTTGGAAGTCCAACGATTCCTAATTTCATTTTTGTCTTTTCTCCTTTGAAAATCCATTATTTTATGGGCTTTTCGCTACATGCATTTTTGACCGAGTGCCACATCGAGTGCCATGCCAAGTACCACATCGAGTATCGCGTCAAGCGCCACATCGAATGTCACATCATGTACCGCGTCAAGTGCCACATCAAATGCCTCATAAAGTGTCTCGTCGAGGACGGTGGCTCTCTATTTTGCATCAAGCTTAATGTCAATTTTGGCATACCGCCCCGAGATTAATCTATTTTATTCCATAATCCCATGTATAGTAGCACATTTTTTAATTTTTCTCTACCTTATATAGAAAATGGATGCTTGATGCGCGGCATTTATTATTAGGAAATGACTTAATAGAACATTTCTGGTTATGCACTCATGGTAGCGGAATATGCATGACTCAGGATTGCATAGTTGTCTTTGCAGTCATATGTGGGACGATATCTGATTGGTTCAGATAGAGAGAATAGGGAATGAGGTCATGAGAAATTTTGCTTCCGCATGGTTCATGTGAGAAAAGCATGATTTGCAGTCAAGAGCCCAGCTGATTTCACATGGTTCATATGGAGGAAGTGGGGAATGCAGTCAAGAAAAATTTTGCTTCCGCATGGTTCATATGAGAAAAGCATGATTTGCAGTCAAGAGCCCAGCTGATTTTACATGGTTCATATGGAGGAAGTGGGGGCCCGCCCCGCCGGCCCGCGCCTTGCACAGCCCCCAAATACTTAAAATTATTAAAATAGTATAGATATGACACCGATTTAAGGGTGTAAAAGTTAAAATTTGTCAGTAAAGTGAAATTTATAATTAAGTGGTGGTGGGGGATCTCAAATCGCATCGAATAGGTGGTGGTGTGGAATCCCAAATAGTGGTGAAAAAGTGGGAATGTCTCCACCGGGTTTTTGTCAATCATCACCCTTTTAAAACATCACTATTCTTACATTTTAATATGTAAGGAGTGCACCGGTTTACAATCCTGGGAGCTTATCCCCGCAAGGCCCAAATCAAAAACATCACGAAATATCAACGAAAAATAGCCGAAAAATGACTGTTTATAAATCTAAATCCCTGAAAAAATTCTTAAAAATAAAATGTAAAAATGTATAAAAAAAGAATAAAAAAAGATATAAATTTTTCGCCCTTTTAACCTCATTATTACGGTATCTTATCTTGACACTAGTGGTAAAAAAAGGCATTATATTTATAGAAGTGGTAGAAAGTGGTAGAAAGTGGTAGAAAAGCATATGTCATTTACAGGGGAATATCACCACAATTTAGATGCCAAGGGCAGACTTATCATCCCAGCCAAGTTCAGGGACCTACTCGGAACAGAGTTTACGGTTACCAGAAGTCTGGATGGTTGCCTTGCAATGTACGCATCTGATGAGTGGGAGGCCCTTGAGACAAAGCTCAACGCTCTACCAATGACCAACGAAAAAGCAAGATCTTTAAAGAGATTTCTGCTTGGTTCAGCCAACACCTGCGAGCTTGATAAGCAGGGCAGGATCCTGATTCCACAGGTACTTAGAGATAAGGCCAATCTGGATAAGGACATTACTCTTCTTGGTGTGGGAGATCACATCGAGATATGGAACGCTGATCTGTACAACGAGAAATATAATTTCGATGATGAGGAGGCTCTTGAAGCCGACTGGGAAGGCCTTGGTATCTGATGTTTAAGCATTATTCCGTTCTATTAAACGAAACAGTAGATGGACTCAATATAAAACCGGATGGAATATATGTAGATGGCACTCTGGGAGGCGGGGGTCATGCATCACTGGTATGCCAGAGGCTTAGTGGCAATGGACGACTCATCGGTATAGATCAGGACAAAGACGCAATAGCAGCAGCAACTGAGAGACTTAAAGACTTTCAGGACAGGGTAACAATTGTTCGTAGTAACTACGAGCAGATCGACAGGGTTCTCGGAGACCTGGGGATTGGACAGGTCAATGGAATCTACCTCGATTTGGGTGTATCCAGCTACCAACTAGACACAGCTGAAAGAGGCTTCAGCTACAGATCAGACGCACCCCTTGATATGAGGATGGATGACAGAAATCCGGTCACTGCTGCTGATATTGTTAATGACTACACCGAGTCACAGCTCTTCCATATGATTAAAAATTATGGAGAGGACAGATTCGCACAGAATATCGCCAAGCACATATGTCAGTATCGGGAGACAAAGCGCATTGAGACAACATTCGAGTTATCCGATATTATCTCCGGCGCAATACCTGCCAGGATCAGAGCAACATCCGGACATCCTGCCAAGCGTACATTTCAGGCGATCCGCATAGAGCTCAACCGTGAGCTGGAGGTGCTTGAGGACTCTATAGACAAGATGATAGATGTTCTTGATGAGGGCGGGAGATTATGTATCATCACCTTCCACTCTCTTGAGGATAGGATAGTAAAAAACAAGTTCCGCACAGCCGAGAAGCCGTGCATTTGCCCACCGGAGTTTCCTATATGCACCTGCGGCAGGAAATCGAGAGGCAAGGTCATCACCAGGAAGCCGATACTTCCGAGTGATCAGGAGCTGGAGGAGAACTCCAGATCAAAGAGCGCCAAGCTCAGAATTTTTGAAAAACACACAGAGTCATGATCAGATACCTTGAGGGCTAGGTCGAGGAGACATGTTGGATGGGTTAGGTATTAGACTTTGAGGTTTAATAATTGACAACTTGGGTTTACATCATGCTGACAAACTAGAGGACAGAAACATTTAAGGCCAAAGGGTAACCGGAGGCCAACTTTAGATTAATCAGCCGGCCAGGCTTTTTAATAGATACCTGTGGAGGCAAGTATCGTGTTCTTGCTTTAGGTAGGATGAGGGACCGTTCGGGTTTAGGGGGGACACTATTATGTCAAGAAGACAGACAAATGCGGCGACAGTCCGCAGGATAGCCAGAACATATGTAGATGGTAATACAGTTCGTAAAGTACAAGCAAAAGAGATTTTAGCAAAACAGGCGCAGCGCCGTCAGGAGAGGGAGTTAGAGAAACAGCGCATCTTAAAGGAGCGCGAGATTCAGTACAGAGCGCAGCAGGAGCGCCTTAGAAATAAAACAGTTAACTTGGATGCACCATTTCTTTTTGCTTTTAGTGTAGCGATGGTGTGCACCCTTGTGTTATGCTTTTCATACATTCGTTTACAGACTGAGATCAATACCAGGATTTCTTCTATCGAGTCTATGAAGCAGCAGCTTGATTCTCTTAAATCTGAGAATGCTGCCCTTCAGAACAGTATAGATACTTCTTTGGATCTTGATCGTATATATCGTGTGGCAGTTCAGGATTTAGGTATGGTATATGCCGACGATAGTCAGACTATAACCTATGATAAGACTGAAAGCGAGTATGTAAGACAATATGAGGACATCCCAAAAGGCTGATAACAATCAAAAACGTAAGAGGGGCAAGATTCTTGCCCCTTATATGCAGAGAAAGCTAGCCATCACACTTGGTGTGATTATGCTAGCTTTAGTTGCCCTTATCGTGGCGATTTATAAACTAGTTAAAAATAACAGTGAGGAGTACAACAAGATAGTTCTGTCCCAGAGACAGGCATCCTACGACTCACGTACGATCCCGTTTAGACGTGGAGACATAATGGATCGTAACGGTACGGTACTCGCAACCAGCCAGAAGGTTTACAATCTCATAATTGATCCTAGAGTAATATACTCAGGAGATGACGAGAGATATGTGGAACCTACCATCCAGGCGCTGGTCTCTTTTTTTGGTTATGACGAGACTGAGCTCCGCAACCTCCTTAAAGAGAAGTTTGACAAATCATATGTAAAGTATAAAAAGGAGCTTTCATATGATGAAAAGTCAGGCTTTGAGGCATTTATGACTCAGCAAAATACAGCCTACTCCAAGAGTGGTTCCAAGGCTCGTATACGAGGCATCTGGTTTGAGGATGAGTACAAGAGGATGTACCCTTACGGATCCCTTGCATGTAATGTTATCGGCTTTTCAAGTGCTGACGGGTCCACAGGTACCGGCGGAGTAGAGCAGTACTACAACGACACACTTATGGGAGTCAATGGCCGTGAGTATGGATATCTCGACAGCGATACTAAGCTCCAGTCTGTGCTCAAGGAGCCAACAGATGGTGAGACCATCGTTACGACGATCAATACCAACATTCAGATGTCCCTTGAGAAGTATCTCAATGAGTGGCAGACCCAGGACGTAGGTTCCAAGGTGGCAGCAGCCATCGTCATGGATCCTAACACAGGCGAGGTCCTGGCCATGGGTTCCACCAATCAGTTTGATCTCAACAATCCTAGAGAGCTTAATACCAGCGTCTATACTGATGCTTATCTTATGGAGCTCGGCCGCAAGGAGGCCGTGGGCGTTTACAGGCGTGAGCATCCGGACGATGAGCCTATCACACAGGATCAGGTCAGCAAATACTACTCCAACGAGGAGATTTTGTCCTATGGCAAACAGGTTGCCTGGAACCAGACCTGGAGAAATGTGTGCATCTCCGATACTTATGAGCCGGGTTCGACTGCCAAGTCCATAACTCTTGCAGCAGCCCTGGAGGAGCACGCTATCACTCCGGAGACAACATTCAACTGTGAGGGATTTATCGCCCTCAATGACGGTATCCATACCTGGAGGATCCGATGCCACAACCATAACGGAGATGGCGTCATCGATGCCAAGACAGGCCTCATGAGATCCTGCAACGTTTATCTCATGAACACAGCCTTTGCCCTTGGCGCAGAGAACTTTGTAAAATATCAGCACATTTTTGGCTTTGGCGAGAAGACCGGCATCGACCTCCCTGCTGAGGCAGACACATCAAGCGTAGTTTACACCGCAGACAATCTCGGCCGTACTACACTTGCGACCAACTCCTTTGGCCAGAACTACAACGTTACAATGGTGCAGATGGCTGCGGCCTACTGCAGTATCGTAAACGGCGGTAACTACTATAAACCGCACGTTGTTAAGCAGATTTTGAATGCTAACGGAACCGTTGTGTCTGATGTAAAGCCTGAGGTACTTAGGACCACCTGCTCCAAGACCACCAGTGATTTCCTTAAGGACGCACTCTACAATACAGTTGAGGCTGGTACTGGTACCAAGGCCAAGATCCAGGGATACAAGGTAGGCGGCAAGACCGGTACAGCCGAGAAGATCCCACGTTCTGCCAAGAATTATCTTGTTTCATTTGTAGGTTTTGCCCCTGTGGAGGACCCACAGCTTGTAGTATATGTAATCGTTGATACACCTAACCTTGTGGGTGAGGCGCAGGCGACAGCATCCTTTGCTATTTATATAGAAAGAAAGATAATGAACGATGCTCTCCAGTTCCTCAATATCCCGCCATCCAGCGAGACTAATCCTGAGGACAATATCAACGCTAAGCTCTCTCAAAATCCTGAGGGTATTTCCAAGGAGACCATGGGAGAGCAGGTTACCACTGCAGACGGCGAGGCAGTGGATGGAGATGAGGCAGAGACAGCCGAGTCCGAGACTGATGAGGATGGGAATGTTATCGTTCCGACAGCAGCACCTCCGATCACAGATGAGTCTATCTCTGGAAATGATGAGGATCTTGGCTTTGCAATGCCTGATGCTGTTCCTGGAGATGAGGATGTTCCAGATGAGCCAGAGGGCGAGGCAGAGACAGCTGAGGCTGATGAGGGATGATGCTCCGGTGGAGGCATTCGCAAGAAATAAGTGAGTGCTCCGATTTAGGCATTAGCCCTGACATGAGTGCGCAAGTGAAGTATTGGCATGAAAATGAGAGTGCCTCGATTGAAGCATTCGCCTGAAGAGTGAGCCCGGAAGGCTGCTCTGAAATCAAATAATAGAGTCCCGGGTGAGTGATCACCCGGTGAAACTTTTGAATATTAAATATAGTGTATAGTGGGAGAAGGAAATGTATCAGGATTTGGTGATTTCAATATTATTAGGATTTGCAATTGTGGCAGCCATTATGCCATTTGCGATTCCTGAGCTTCATAAGTTGAAGTTTGGGCAGGAGGTACGTGATGACGGACCTCAGTCACACCTTAAAAAACAGGGGACACCAACCATGGGCGGAATAGTATTTATTGTTGCCATCATTGTGGTCTGTGCCATATTCTCAGGACGTTACCCAAAGATCGTCCCTGTACTTTTACTTACTATTGGATTTGGCATTGTTGGATATATAGATGATTTTTTAAAGGTAGTTAAGCATCAGTCAGAGGGATTTAATCCAAAGCAAAAGTTTGCATGTCAGTTTGTATTCACACTGATTTTCGGTATTTATCTTTATATATCACCTGAGTACGACAACCTCATGAGGATTCCATTTACAGAGATTTATCTTGACCTCGGCTGGTTCTATGTTCCTGCACTTCTTTTCATCGTGCTGGGCACGGACAATGGAGCCAACTTTACAGATGGTATCGATGGACTGGCAAGCTCAGTCACAGCAGTCATCGCACTGTTCATCGCTTTTGTAAGTATGTACCTTGGTAACGGCGAGCTTACTCCTATTGCAGGTGCTGTATTCGGCAGCCTCTTAGGATTTTTAGTATATAATTGTCATCCAGCAAAGATTTTTATGGGAGATACAGGTTCACTTGCGCTGGGCGGATTTGTTGCGGCATCAGCATTCGTACTTGAGATCCCACTTTATATCCCTATTTTTGCTTTGATCTATCTTGTAGAAGTACTGTCAGTCATCATCCAGGTGACTTATTTTAAAGCGACTCACGGCAAGCGAGTATTCAGGATGGCACCTATCCATCACCACTATGAGCTTGGGGGATGGTCAGAGACCAAAGTCGTGACAGTATTTACAATTGTTACAATCCTGTTATGCCTTGTTGCAGTACTCGGGATGTGATATGAAATCAAGCGGAGTAGAGGTGGATGTATGCATAGTCGAAAGGTCCTCGTGCTGGGCACGGGAAAGAGCGGTATCTGCGCGGCACAGCAGATATTGAGCCTTGGAGGACAGGTAGTCCTTTTTGACTCAAACAAGGAGCTGGATAAATTAAAGCTCCTTAAAAATTTTAAAAAGAAAGATAAGGTCACTGTAATCCTGGGTGAGCTTGAGCCAGCTGATCTGGTGCAGATAGATCTTGCAGTTATAAGCCCTGGCATATCTCTGGATAAGCCATTTGTTAAGATGATTGACACTGCCAACATACCAATCTGGGGCGAGATCGAGCTCGCATACCAGTCAAGCAAGGGCAAGCTTGCGGCAGTTACAGGTACCAATGGCAAGACAACAACAGTATCGCTCATTGGTGAGATACTCGGTACAACCTATGATGATACACATGTGTGCGGTAATATCGGTAACCCATTTACAGCTGATGCCCTCGATACCAAGGATGACTCAGCTACTATACTTGAGGTCAGCTCCTTCCAGCTTGAGACCATCATGGATTTCCACCCACATGTATCCTGCATAACAAATATTACTCCGGATCACCTTGATCGTCATAAGACCATGAAAAACTATATCAAGGCCAAGGAGACCATAGCCCTCAATCAGACAGAGGAGGATTACATAGTTCTAAATTATGATGATCCTGAGTTAAAGAAATTTGGCAAGAGAAAGACTCTCAAGCCACAGGTAATCTGGTTCAGTTCTACAAAGGCTATCAAGGATGGCTTCTATTATAAGGAGCCGGATATACATTACGTTCATGATGGAGAGGATGAGGTGCTATTAAACGTTCACGACACCAACCTCCTGGGGGCTCACAATTATGAAAATATCATGTGTGCCATTGCAGTATGCATGCACATGGACGTCCCGATGAAAAACATCCTCAAGGCTGTCAAAAAGTTCAAGCCGGTTGAGCACCGTATTGAGTTCGTCCGTGAGCTCAACGGAGTCAAGTACTACAACGACTCCAAGGGTACCAATCCGGATGCAGCTATCAAGGCACTCCTTGCTATGCCAGGACCGACTATCCTAATAGGAGGCGGCTACGACAAGGACATCCCATTTGATGACTGGTGCAAGCTCTTTAAGGGCAGAGTTAAGTATCTCGTGCTCATAGGACAGACCAGAAACATCATTGCAGAGTGTGCCAAAAAGTATGACTTTACTAATGTGATGTTTGCTGAGGATATGGAGGAGGCCGTAAGAACCTGTGCCGCATATGCAGATGCGGGAGACTACGTGCTTTTGAGTCCGGCCTGTGCATCCTGGGGCATGTTCCCTAACTATGAGGAGAGAGGTCGTATCTTCAAGGAGTGCGTTAAGGCACTGTGATATTTGATCGATACATTCACTTGAGTGCCGCATCTGCTCCTGCTTTTTCAGGCGAATGTCTATAGCGTGAAAATAATGGAAGTAATTTTTGATGTTGGCGCCGATTGATATTGTCTTTTTATGGCATAGAGAGTAGAATGACAAAAAATTAGTTGAGGGGGAGGAAGTACTTGGCGAGGAGTAAGAAAATTAAATATTTCTTTGACGTAAGTCTGGTTATTTCTGTATTGTTCATAACCGGATTCGGACTTATAGTCATGTATTCTGCATCCGGATACTCGGCTCAGAACACTATGAATGATGCGATGTATTTCCTGAAGAGACAGGCGATATTTGCAGTAGCTGGTGTGGCGGTCATGATGATAGTTTCCAGGTTTGACTACCATATATATGGCAAGTTCAGTTTTCCGTTGTTTGTTATAGCAATGATCATGCAGGTTGCGACCACAGTCATAGGAGTTGCATCTCATGGTTCGGCTCGATGGCTAAACATCGGAGGCGTGAGATTCCAGCCGGCGGAGATCGTTAAGGTCTGCGTAATCATCCAGTTGGCTACATTAATTACTCACAACGGACTAAAGATGAACGAGTGGAAAAAGATATTGACCACGGCAGCCTGGGGCATGCTCCCTGCAGTATTTATCGCCAAGGACAATCTTTCCACAGGTATGATAGTTGCCGGTATCACCTTTTTTATGATATGGGTATCCTGCAACAAGGTGTTTGCATTTGCAGCATTAGGTGGAGCGGGACTGTCGGTTTACGTTTTTGCTTATCCTTTTGCAAAACTTTTGGAAAAACTCAACATCCTTCAGGATTATCAGTTGACTCGTATCTTTGCCTGGAAGGATCCATCCAGTTATGCGGACGAGACATTCCAGACACTCCAGGGACTGTATGCTATAGGTTCTGGGGGCATATTTGGTAAGGGTCTCGGAGAGTCAGTGCAAAAGTTCCTCATGCCTGAGGCACAGAACGATATGATATTTACCATCATATGCGAGGAGCTGGGCATGTTTGGAGCGGTGTCGATTATCCTGATCTATGCATTCATCATCTATAGACTTTATGATGATGCGAGGAATGCCAGAGACCTGTTAGGTTCCATGCTGGTCATCGGCATCATGGTCCATGTGGCATTGCAGGTTATCCTAAATATCGGCGTTGCTACAAACACGATACCAAATACTGGAGTTACGCTTCCATTTATAAGCTACGGTGGTACGTCGCTGGTCATCATCATGGGTGAGATCGGCATGGCGCTGTCTGTATCGCGCCAGATCAGACTTGAGACATAACGATTTATAAATTTGAATATAATTTAGATATGTAAAGAAAATGCATGGGATGAGTGCCAGCCTTGCTGCTCGCCCTATGAGAAAATAATTAATGAAATGATTTAAAGCGATGTTATTGAAATAACATCGCTTTTTTGTAAAAATAAGAGTTATGAAGAAAGACAAAGACAAATTTTCCCCGGACTATGATGATTACGATCAGGATAATTATTATTATGAGGAAGAGATAGAAAGACAGAGGAAAGTAAAACATATGCTGCTTGGCGGTATAGTTGTCATCATTTTGCTGATAGCTACGATACTTGCAAGCGCCAGGATCAAGAGCATTGAGATAATAGGAAACACTAGATACACCAATGAGGAGATGGTAAATCTTATATTCTCTGACACCTGGGATACCAATTCTTTTTACTGCTTTATAAAAGACAAGACACAGGAACATAAACAGATTCCTTTTATACAGAGGTATGACATCGACTGGCTGGGACCTATGTCTGTCAGCGTTACTGTATACGAAAAAAATATAGTAGGTTACGTTGATTACATGTCCAGTCATATGTATTTCGACAAGGATGGTATTGTGGTAGAGTCCACCAGTGAGAGCCTTCCTGGCATACCTAGGATATCAGGGCTCAACTTTGGCTCCATCGTACTGTATAAAGAGCTTCCGGTTGACAATATGAAGGTATTTAACGATATCCTCAATCTTACAGGTGCTCTCAGTGAGAGCGGTATTGAGTGTGATGAGATATTTTACGACAAGCTATTAAATGCTACAGTGATCATCGGAGATGTGGAGGTTTACTTAGGTAATACTGAGAACATGGAGATGAAGGTCTACACACTAAAGGACATTCTGCCAAAGCTTGAGGGCCTTAAGGGCGAGCTGGATCTTTCTGAGTATGATGAAAAGAATGATCACGAAAGTTATATTTTTAAGGAAAAAAATTAATGCAATTAAAAATGTAAGCAAAATGTAAGAATTATGTGAAGAAACCTTCAGATTGTGCACGTTAATGGCGTGCTACAATCTGAAATGCTATTGAATTTTAATAGGATAACATGTATAGTAAATGCGATGTGTGTTTAAATAATGCTATATTTGGAAAGATATGCGTATGCAAGCACATATTTATGCATATTCAAGCTACTAATATGATTATGAGAACATATAGTGTTGAAGGAGGAAGATTATGCTTGAGATTAAACTTCCTGAGTCAGAGGCAGCTGCAAGGATAATAGTTGTTGGTGTTGGTGGCGCAGGTAATAACGCTGTGAACCGTATGGTGACTGATGGTATCGTCGGCGTAGAGTTCATTGGCGTTAATACAGATAAGCAGGCTTTACAGTATAGCCAGGCGCCAACTACAATGCAGATTGGTGAAAAGCTTACAAAGGGACTTGGTTGTGGAGGCAGACCTGAGGTTGGTGCCAAGGCAGCTGAGGAGAGCTCAGAGGATATAACTGCAGCTTTGCAGGGCGCAGATATGGTATTTGTAACATGTGGTATGGGCGGTGGTACCGGTACTGGTGCAGCTCCTATCATTGCAAAGATTGCCAAGGATATGGGTATACTTACAGTTGGTGTTGTAACAAAGCCATTCCGTTTTGAGGCACGTCAGCGCATGCAGAACGCTATCAAGGGTATTGAGCAGCTCAAGGAGTCTGTAGATACTCTTATCGTTATTCCAAATGACAAACTTCTTGAGATTGTTGATCGCAGGACAACTATGCCAGATGCACTTAAAAAGGCAGACGAGGTACTCCAGCAGGCAGTTTCAGGTATCACAGACCTTATCAACGTACCAGGTCTCATCAATCTTGACTTTGCAGACGTTTCTTCAGTTATGAAGGACAAGGGTATAGCTCATGTAGGTATCGGTAGTGCCAACGGTGATGAAAAGGCTACTGAGGCTGTTAAGATGGCTATATCTTCACCTCTTCTTGAGACGACTATTCAGGGAGCAACTGATGTTATCATCAATATCTCAGGTGATATTTCTCTCGTTGAGGCCAACGAGGCAGCTTCTTATGTAGAGGAGCTTGCTGGTGAAAATGCCAATATTATCTTTGGCGCTATGTATGATGAGAGTGCTCAGGACAAGTGCAAGATTACTGTTATCGCTACAGGTATTAGTGATGTTTCAACTACATCCCCTTTTGATGCAGTTGAGAAAAAGTCAACTATTGCACAGCGTACAGTTCAGCATACAGCTCCTCAGGTTCAGGCTCAGCCACAGCCACAGGCACAGCCAGTTCAGCCACAGAGACAGCAGCCTGTTATGCCTAGCTTTTTAAATGCTCAGCCACAGCCTATGGGCTACCAGCCACAGAGTGCGCCAACAGCACCTGCAACTCCAGTTGCACCATCTGTTGAGCCTACAGCAGCTCCAGCTCCATCAACACAGACTTCATTCCGTCCACAGCAGAACAAAGAGATGTCTATCAACATCCCTGACTTCCTGAGAAACAGACGATAAGTAGTGTTCAACAATTAGTGTTTCATAATTTATTATGATTATATGGAGACTATGTCTTTACGACATAGTCTCTTTGTTAGTCTTTATTATATGGAGAGTTTATGGCAAATTTAAAAGATGAAATTGAGAAGAGACGTACCTTCGCTATTATTTCTCACCCGGATGCAGGTAAGACTACATTGACAGAAAAGTTTCTCCTGTATGGAGGCGCTATCAATCTTGCCGGTACAGTAAAGGGACGTAAGGCAACCAAGCATGCAGTTTCTGACTGGATGGAGATAGAAAAGCAGAGAGGTATTTCTGTTACTTCTTCAGTATTACAGTTCAATTATGGAGATAAGTGCATCAATATTCTTGATACACCTGGACACCAGGACTTCTCAGAGGATACCTATCGTACACTTATGGCTGCAGATAGTGCTGTCATGGTCATCGATGGCGCCAAGGGTGTTGAGCCTCAGACTATCAAGCTTTTCAAAGTCTGCGTTATGCGCCATATTCCTATCTTTACCTTTGTAAACAAGTTTGACCGTGAGGCTCGTGATCCATATGAGCTTCTTGATGAGATAGAGAGTGTCTTAGGCATTCACACATGTCCTATCAACTGGCCTATCGGCTGTGGACATAACTTCAAGGGCGTATTTGACAGAGAGACAGAGACTGTAGAGCTCTTTACAGCTGCAGCCGGCGGTACCAAGGCCGTCGCAGAGCAGGATGTCAAGCTGGATGATCCACAGTTAAAGGACCTCGTTGGCTTTGAGTATTATGACAAGCTGCAGGAGGATCTGGAGCTTCTTGATGGTGCATCTGATGAGTATGACCAGGAGAGAGTTAACCGTGGAGACCTTACGCCTGTATTCTTTGGTTCAGCTCTTACAAACTTTGGTGTCAGGACCTTCCTTGAGCACTTCCTCAAGATGACTCAGCCACCTATGCCTAGAAACAGTAACCAGGGTATCATTGACACAGTTGATGAGCAGTTCTCAGCATTTGTTTTCAAGATCCAGGCCAACATGGACCCTAAGCACAGAGACAGAGTCGCTTTTATGCGTATATGTTCAGGTGAGTTTGATGCAGGCATGGAGGTTAACCATGTACAGACTGGTCGTAAGGTCAAGCTCAGCCAGCCTACTCAGATGATGGCGGATGAGCGTAAGATAGTTGACAAGGCTTACGCCGGAGACATTATCGGTATATTTGATCCGGGTATTTTCTCTATTGGAGATACACTGGAGCTTTCCAATAAAAAGTTTGCTTACGATGGCATCCCTACCTTTGCACCTGAGCATTTTGCAAGAGTACGTCAGATCGACACCATGAAGCGTAAGCAGTTTCTCAAGGGCATATCCCAGATCGCTCAGGAGGGTGCCATCCAGATATTCCAGGAGTACAACACTGGTATGGAGGAGATCATCGTCGGAGTTGTAGGCGTACTGCAGTTTGAGGTTCTCACGTTCCGTCTTAAAAATGAGTACAATGTTGATGTCAAGCTGGATACACTTCCATATGAGTATCTCCGCTGGGTGGAGAACTACACAGAGATCAACATCGACAAGATCCAGGGTACCTCTGATATGAAGGTTGTAAAGGATCTCAAGGATCGCCCACTCCTTCTTTTTGCCCATGAGTGGTCAGTCGGCATGGTCCTTGACCGTAACAAGGATCTCAAGCTCACAGAGTTTGGCAGCAACTAATTTATATTTCAGATTCTAGTATGGCGCCTTACACATATACTGGTACGCCTACAGACTGGAGGATGAGACATTAAGATAAAAAAATCCCGAGGCGCAAGCCTCGGGATTTTCTGTATCACAGCACCGTCAACATATTATAGTGCTTTAATAAGCGTATGTCGTCCTTTGATATCTTTAACATGTTGATGAGATCATCGTTTTCCTCCATACGCTCATGGCATATGATCATCTTGGTGGCCATAGGCATCAGCGGCCTTGTAGAAAGGCCCTGCCACAGCCCCCACTTATAAGTGTAATCCAGTGATGTAGCCAGTATCTGTACACTGGCCTTTTCCAATGGGAGATACTTATTGGCTAGTTGGATATTACTGAGAGCATCAAAATGCTCAATGGTACCGAGATAGGTATTCTCACAGATGGGATAATGCTCGTAGTCGGAAAAGTTCATGTACATGATGAGCTTCTGCTGATTAACAATCTCAGAGGGACTCACATCAAATCGCATACGCAGGATGGAGTGGTTACGTCCGTCATACCAGTAGCCGTAAAAGTTGGAGACATTTCTGAAAAAGAGAGGTATCTTGCTGCCGGCACTCAGATTATTGTTGTAAGGCTTGGTGTAGAGGAGCTGCTCAATATTTACAGACAGCGCTTCCGCGATGTCATAGAGAGTCGCGATATCTATAGATATCTCCCCGTTTTCATATTTGGAAACTGTGGCTTTGCTCTTATATATAATTTTTGCTAAATCATCCAGGGTCATCTTACGCTTTTTGCGATACAATTTTATCTTCTGACCCACTTCTATAAGTACATTATCCATATTCTATATGCTTACGCTGATATTCATATTATAGGTTTCGTCAAAATTAACCAATTAACAGGTGAATGTTTGAATTTTGACAACCACGGTAAATATTAAACTTATATAAGGCATTTGTCAATTCTTATGATACTTTTTTGCATAAAGTTTCATTAAATGAAACAGCAGTTTCTTTGCTTTTGGTTACTTAACTTTGTATACTACCAGCATCGTTTGCAAACACTAAGTGATATGCATTTGGCAGATGCATATGGAAGGAGATAAAAGTGAAAAGACCAATTATTGGAATTTCAACAAGTATCATCATTGACGGTGGTGGTATGTTCCCAGGATATCACAGATCCTATGTTAACAGAGATTATGTAAGGAGCGTATTGGCTGCTGGCGGTGTGCCGGTGATGCTCCCTATGTCAGATGACAAAGAGGCTGTGGAGGCAGCTCTTTATCTCTGCGATGGCCTCATCCTTTCTGGAGGTCAGGATGTTTACCCATTAAATTACGGTCAGGAGCCACATCGCGCATTGGGACAGGTTTGCCCGGAGCGAGACGTATTTGATTATGAGCTTTATAGACTGGCCAGAGCCAAGGATATGCCAGTGTTTGGTATATGCAGAGGTTCACAGATCATTGCAACTGCAGAGGGCGGTTCCCTTTATCAGGATCTCAGCCTGATGGACAATGCTATAAAGCACAATCAGGGACATACACCTGACATGCCTAGCCATCACGTTACCATTACAGAGGGCACCAAGCTTCACGATATATTTGGCGAGGATCGCATTGCGGTAAACTCATTCCACCATCAGGTGATCCAGAATCCTGGAGATAATATGATTGTTGCAGCAAGAGCAGATGATGGAGCTATCGAGGCCATCGAGCATAAGACTGCAAAATATGTAGTTGCAGTACAGTGGCATCCTGAGATGATGCATAAAAGCAATGAGCACATGCTGGATCTCTTTAGGACACTGGTTGATCAGTGCAGATAAAAAACACAAAAAGTAACAGTTCCTTTCCTGTTGGCGACTGGCAGTAGACCAACAAAAGTGAGACGAGCGGGGATACAGGACCCCGGTGCAGTCTCTTTTTAAAAAGGAAATTTGAAGGAGGACATTATGGAACAAAAGACAAAGCTTAAATTCTGGTCAATAGTTTTACTGACCATCAACTCAATCATTGGAACAGGCATTTTCCTTTCACCTGGTGGCGTTGCCAAGCAGAGTGGAAGTATGGCACCTTTCATTTATATTTGTGCGGCAGTATTTGCTGTTATACTCGCACTCACCTTTGCAAGCGCAAGTAAGTACACTCGCGAGAGTGGTGCCGCTTATGCATATGTAAGAACAGCTTTTGGAGACGAGACAGGACTTTATGTAGGTATCACACGATTTGTTTCCGCAAGTATCGCATGGGGCGTCATGGCCACAGGTGTTATCAAGACAACATTCCAGATTTTGGGATATTCTGCAGCAGACATTACCTTTGAGATGCAGACCATCGGATTCATCATCCTTATGATCATCCTTTTCATCATCAATGTTATGGGCACCAAGGTATTTTCCATGGTTTCCAACTTATCAACTATCGGTAAGTGCGTGGCACTGGTCATCGCTATCGCAGCAGGTATCATCATCGCAATGATGACAGGTAACCATATGCATGAGCTTGACACTCTTGTGAATGAAGCCGGCGTCAAGGTAGTACCTGAAATGACAGTGACAGGCTTCGTTACAGCACTTGTTGCAGCGTTTTATGCATTCACAGGATTTGAGAGTGTAGCCAGCGGTGCAGCAGATATGGAGGAGCCTGAAAAGAATCTCCCTAGAGCTATCCCTGTAGCCATCGGTATCGTTGCAGCTATCTACTTTGGTATCATCCTCACAGCTATGATGATAGACCCTGTTGCAATGGTTACCAGCACATCAGTAGTTGTTCTTGCAGATGTATTCCAGAACCCAATCATCAAAAACGTAGTTGTCATCGGCGCATTTGTTTCAATGTTTGGTATCAACGTTGCATCATCATTCCACACACCACGACTCCTTGAGGCTATGGCTCAGAGAAAGCAGGTACCTGACGTATTTGCCAAGAGAAATTCAAGAGACATCCCTGTGAATGCTTTCATCATTACAACAGTGTTCGCAATCGTAATTCCTATGGCATTCTCATATGATATGAAGGGAATCATGATCATCTCTACAATTGCCCGTTTCATCCAGTTCATCCTTGTGCCGATCGCAGTAATCATGTTCTACTACGGCAAGACCAAGAATCCAACTATCGAGGGTGCTAAAAAGAACTTCATCACAGATGTAGTTGTATCTGTAATGTCACTTGTTCTCACAGTGGTACTCCTTGCCAAGTTCAACTGGGCAGGCAGCTTTTCAACTACAACAGAGGCAGGAACGAGCTTAAATTACTTTGCAGTAATTTCTATGTTCATCGGATATGTGATCATTCCTGCATTTGTACATTTTTACGCTAAATCAAAAAAATCGGAGAAAGTTAATGGATAAGAAAGTATATGACTCAATTATAAAATTACTCACTGCAGAGCTTAGACTCGCTATGGGATGCACAGAGCCTATCGCTGTTGCCTACGCAGCAGCCAAGGCCCGAGATGTCCTCGGGGTAATGCCTCAACGTATTGAGCTATATTGCAGCGGTAATATCATAAAAAACGTAAAGGCTGTTACAGTTCCAAATTCAGGTGGCAGACGTGGACTTGATGTTGCTGCTATCCTGGGAGCTGCATTCGGTGATCCATCACTGGAGCTCGAGGTAGTGAGCCGTGTCAAGCCAGAGGAGATTGCGCAGCTTGGAGACCTTTTAAATCAGGATCTCTGCCACTGCCATCTTGAGACTGGCAAGGACAATCTCTACATCAGAGCAGAGGTTTTTGCGGGAGATGACAGCGCCCTCGTTGAGATCAGCGAGAAGCACACCTACATCACAAGGATCGAGAAAAACGGTGAGGTGCTCCTGACACAGCCATCACTCAAGGTTTCCAAGAGCGACGATTCTGTCCTTAACTTAAAGGATATCTATGAGTTTGCCAAAACCTTTAATATGGATGATGTTGACGAGCTGGTTGAGAGACAGATCGACTGCAATATAAAGATCGCAGAGGAGGGTATCAAAAACCCATATGGCTCTCAGATAGGTCGTCAGTATATCAAGATGTATGGTGAGAATGACTACCGCTTTAAGGCTGTGGCTTATGCGGCAGCAGGCAGCGACGCCAGGATGAATGGCTGCGCTCTCCCTGTAGTCATCAACTCAGGCTCAGGTAACCAGAGTATCGCCATCAGTGTTCCTATCATTGTTTATGCCAAGGAAAAAGGTATCGAAAAGGAGCAGCTCATTAGAGGGCTTGTATTTGCAGATCTTATGGCACTCCTCCAGAAAAAGTACATCGGTGATCTCTCAGCTTACTGCGGTGCAACCTGCGCGGGCTGTGCATCAGTAGCGGGCATAGCATTCATCGAGGGCAAGCCACTGGATGTTCTCGGCAAGATTGTTGTTAACTCTATCTCTACAATCGGTGGCATGGTTTGCGACGGTGCCAAGTCATCATGTGCGGCCAAGATCGCTGCATCTATTTCTATGGGCTTCCTGGCTTACGATCTCGCAGACAATGCTCTCGATTTTAAGGACGGCGAGGGTCTGGTTGTAAGCGACATTGAGGAGACGATTGCAAGAGTAGGCCGCATGGGCCGCGAGGGCATGCGCTCAACCGATGAGGAGATCCTCAATATGATGCTCGGACATTAATCAGTACTCACATGATAGTTGCTGCTCAGTACTGGTGTTTATATCAATATGCCGGGGTATACCGGGATATTTATGTGGTGTAATGTGCATCTGATATATTCATGATTTTGAGGTGTGGATAAGTTGATCTACATATGTTCACATTGATTGTACGATGCACTGAGCAGTGACTAATAAAGAGTTTAAATATAATAGGAACTCTCTGGAGGATTTTCTATGCAGTTGACTGTCCTTGGACTTATGGATCTGGTGGGCACAATAGCCTTTGCACTATCTGGCGCCATCTTAGGCGTAAAAAAGAAAATGGATATTTTCGGCATAAACATTCTCGCTATCACAACTGCCTGCGGCGGTGGTATCCTGCGGGATGTGATCATAGGCGATATACCACCGAGGGCCTTTCAGGATCCTTTTTATGTAGGCATTGCCTGCCTGATTGCCAATGCAATGTTCATATGGCTCTCCCTGCATAGGCATATCCCTAAAAAGATGGTGAGCGTGTATGATGCTATGGTTTTCTGGTTCGATACCCTGGGGCTGGCAGCATTCACCGCAGACGGTCTGTGGATCGGCATAGAGGCAGGATATGGCGATAACATTTTCCTGATAGTATTTCTCGGATTTATCACAGGAGTTGGGGGCGGCGCCCTCCGTGACATTATGGCCAACCAGATGCCGGACATCTTTAGAAAGCATGTTTATGCAGTGGCGTCCATCGCCGGCGGAGTGATCATGGCAATAGTCTACATCTATACTAACTCCCAGCAGATATCACTGATTTCCGGTTTTGTTACCATCATAGTTTTGCGCTATCTTGCTGCAAAATATGAGTGGGATCTGCCAAAGGTCATTTTGTAAGATGTGATATCTGATTAGATTTGGATGCCGGAGGGGTTTAGCAGTTGATGGGATATAGTATCTGATTGATATATTTCAGGTACGATGTGGTACTGGAAAAACAAGGGCATCTGATAAATAAATGTGATTGATACAGCATTTATTTTGTTGATGGACTGTTTAGAAGAGTCTGGCTCTTTGGACAGTCCATTTTTAGTTCTTTTCTATTATCTTAATGCTGTTATTGAAATGCCGGTACTGTAGGGTCATTGATAAGTACTGAAAGTTTGGCAGGAGACATTAAGATAAGATTTATAATTGATCTATGAGTGAATATGAACTGATATTTAGATGGCGGAATTTTGGTTTGTTTAAATTTTTATAAATGTATTGATAAAATCATGTGTAAAAACTGAGCTTTGCTTTGACAGGGATGCATATCCGCTGATATCATGTACATGTTTATGTGGTTTATAGACAATTGTCGTTTATAATATTTTTGCTGCATGAGTGGTCTTACTGTGTTGATGGTTTGACTGCATGGCGGGCTACTATATTCACAGTTTTACTGTTTTGGGAGTTTTCTGTAAGAGCGGTTTGATTGTGTGATCAGTCTGGCTACATTCACAGTATACTGTTCCGGCGATTTTTCTGTATGAGCGGTTTGACTGTATGATGATCTGGCTACATTCACAGTTTTACTGTGTGAGCGGATTGATTGTATGAGTGGTTTGGCCACATTGGCAGTTACATATTAAGGAGGTAATAAATTATATGAATGATTCAGTTAATAAATGGATCGATGCTCATCTTGATGAGTACATCGAGGATTTAAAAAACTTTGTTTCTATCAATTCTGTACAGGGCTCTTACGAGCAGGGCAAGCCATTTGGTGATGGCCCGTTTGATGCATTAAACTTTGCCATCGACCTTGCAAGCAAGTATGGTTTTTCTGTCAACAACTACGACTACTATGTGGGCACTGCTGATTTTGATCCGGAGCTCCCAAGGAGTCTCGACATGCTCGCTCACTGTGACGTTGTTCCTGCAGGCGAGGGTTGGACAGTTACTGAGCCATTTGTTCCTGTTGTAAAGGACGGCAGGATCTATGGACGTGGAACATCCGATGACAAGGGACCTCTCCTCTGTGCATTATACGCCATGCGTGCTATCAAGGAGTGCGGCATTCCTCTTAAAAAGGGGGTTCGTCTCATTATGGGTTCAGATGAGGAGACAGGCTCAAGCGATATCGCAAAGTATTATGCAGTTGAGCCAGAAGCGGAGATGACATTCTCACCGGACGCAGAGTTCCCTCTTATCAATATAGAAAAGGGTCAGTTTAGAGGTGAGATCGTAAAGAGCTTTGAGGAGTCAACAGCCCTTCCGCGTCTTGTATCTCTTGAGGCAGGTGTCGCGCTCAATGCAGTTCCACAAAAGGCTGTTATAGAGCTTGAGGGCTTTGATATGAGACTTGCAGAGGATATCATGGATGCTGTTGCCAAGGAGTGTCAGGTTACTTGCGAGCAGACTGGCATGCAGGAGATTACGATCACTGGTGTTTCGGCCCATGCATCTACACCTGAGAGTGGCAAAAATGCTGGTCTTGCAGCGCTTATCCTCGTATCAAGACTTCCACTTGCACCATGCACTCAGCTTGAGGCGATCAACAATGTGATCAAGCTTTTCCCTTACGGCGTTACAGATGGTGAGGGACTTGGTATTAAGATGTGCGATGAGGAGTCACATGATCTTACATGCACACTTGATCTTTATCATGTAACAAAAACAGAGCTTAACGTGCAGTTTGACAGCCGTACTCCGGTTATGGCAACCAAGGAGAATTGTGAGGATGTAGCGGCCGCTCGCATTAGAGAGCTGGGCCTTGAGTTTGTAACACACAATATGATCCCACCTCACAGAGTTCCTGCTGACTCAGACTTTGTAAAGACTCTTCTCCACTCCTATGAGGAGGTTACAGGTCTCAAGGGAGAGGCAGTTGCCATCGGTGGCGGAACCTATGTACACAAGCTCAAGAACGGCGTAGCATTTGGTGCAGTCCTTCCAGATATCGACACACGCATGCACGGCGCAGATGAGTTCTTTGACCTCGACAACATCGTCATCGCAACAAAGGTATACGCCGAGGCAATCATCGAGCTTTGCTCATAAATGCGAGTAGCTTTGGGTATAAATACAGTTGGGCTGATTATCAATCAATCTGGCGCTGCTGATAAATACAATAAGCGCTGCTTATAGATGCATCAAGTGTTGCTCGTGGATTTATCTGGCACTGCTTATAAATGCAACAAGCTTTGCTTATAGATGCATCTAGTGCTGCTCATGGATTTATCTGGCTCTGATGCTTGAAGGTAGATATTTATTAGAATTGATTGAATGGATGATATTTGAAATAGAGATATTTCATTGTATTAATTCTGCTTGGCTAATTTTCAGTTTATGGTTGACGCATGAACTTATGTTCTGTATTATATCAACATGCTCAAGTGAGAGTAAAAAACAAAAAAAGATATCAATACTAAATGTAGCCTGAATTATATCGGGTAGAGGCATTAGGCTTATGCCATTAAAAGACCGAAGCAATAAAAATTACTTCGGAAATTTATAAATATCAACCAGTAAGTTGAAAATAGCCATTCTGCTTTTGCAATTGTGCTTAGATTGCCCTTTGATGTAAAGCTGCTTCGCACCGCTAACGCGGCAAGGGCTTGACACCAAAGGGCTTATATAAGCGTATATCAATTAAGCAGAGTTAAGTAATTTTATGATCTAATATGGATCAGGTGGATATAAAGAGGAATCTGATCAGACTTAATCGAATATTGATTAAGTAGAAAATAATGAGAGGCCTAATTATAGAGACTGGAATATTTGGACTGCGGTAATTGATGGCAAATTAAAAGGCAAATTGAGAGTCAGTTGAGAGCAGTTGAGAGCAATTGAGAGTCAGGTCACTTGTAAAAGTAAATTCCATTCTTCCTATATGAGGGGTGGAAGTTAGTTTTACAATTTACACAATTGAGAGTCATAAATATTCTTTGCAAATATTTGTTGACAAATGGAACTAAATCCTGTATCTTATACAAGTCGCGCGGAGGTGCTGAAATTGGCAGACAGGCAAGACTAAGGATCTTGTGTCCGATAGGACGTGTGGGTTCAAGTCCCATCCTCCGCATAAAGGATTATCACTTAGGTGGTAGTCCTTTTTTGTTATGTAAAAAAGCGTAGGGCCGGAGTGCGACTTTTCTGGAGTGTGTTTTATTGAAATGTGCTGTTGCGTATCGCGGGTTTAGTGGGTTTAGCTGCGCAGAGTAGGGGATTGAGCAGATATGTATTGTGGGGTTTAGTTGTGCAGAGTAATGAATTGTGTTGATATGTATCATTTTTTTGCTTTGTGGAGTGTTTATTTTTGATGATATGTGGCGCAGGTTTTGTGTTTAAGGTGATTAATTGGATCAATTCGATGATACTCAATTTGCAGTCATGCCAGTGAAGAAGTCTAATTGACTCCACAGACGGAGTTTAGCGATGCAGTCAAGAAATTTTGGTAGTGAATATGACTGCATAGGCAAAAGCTGCTTTTGCAGTCAATAAATCTAGGCGGGGAAAATGACTGCATAGGCAAAAGTGGCATGTGCAGTCATGAAATCCCAGCGTGGCATATGACTCCACAAGCGGAAACAGGCTGTGAGGTCAAGGGATATTAGCAGGAAACATGACCGCACAGGAAAGAGAAGCATTTGTGGGCAAGAAAGGGCGAGGTGCAATCTTTTGAAAATTTATTATTGACAAATGAGATAAAATCCTGTATCTTATACGAGTCGCGCGGAGGTGCTGAAATTGGCAGACAGGCAAGACTAAGGATCTTGTGTCCGATAGGACGTGTGGGTTCAAGTCCCATCCTCCGCATAAAGGATTATCGCTTAGGTGGTAGTCCTTTTTTTGTTATATGCATATAATTAGTGCATCAATCTATATGACATATGGACAATAATTAGTGTATCAACCTATATGACATATAGACAATAATTAGTGCATCAATCTATATGACATATAGACAATAATTAGTGTATCAACCTATTCTTGTGATAAAACAATCACTTTTTATGACTAAGCTTTTGTGTCATCAGTGATGTTTAATGTCATTACACCAGTGAATTTATCATTTCATTTGCAATAGCAATCAGTGAAACTAAATAGCAAAGGTTTAATAATCAACGAGGTAATCTTTGACGCAATAAAGCAATCACTGCCGCAACTCCATTAAAATTTGTAAACCAATACAGTAATCTCTGCTATAGCCATAGTTTATAACGCATTATTGCTTTTATTTAATTGATTAAATCAATACCATGTACTAAAATTTGTTGCATACTGAATATTCTGTATTTTGGAGGAGTTTAATGGCAAAGGGTGATAATATCATCCGATTGGTGCAGATGGGCAAGTCATTCCATACTAGTTCAGGGGATGTAGTAGCACTCGATGACATCAATTTGGATATTAAAGAGGGTTCAATACAGGGAATCATAGGACTTTCAGGCGCAGGAAAGTCTACACTGGTACGATGTATCAATTACCTTGAGATCCCTACAAGTGGCAAGGTCATCTTTGAGGGCAAGTCTTTAGGAGATTTGTCAGAAAAGGAAGTCAGAGAGGCCCGCAGAAACATGGGCATGATCTTCCAGCAGTTCAATCTGCTTGATCAGAGAAATCTTTTAGATAATGTAACATTCCCACTGGAGATCGCAGGCGTTAATAAAAAGCAGGCCAGAGAGAGGGCTCTTGAGCTCTTAAAGATGGTAGGACTTGAGGATAGAGTTAAAAACTATCCGGCACAGTTATCCGGAGGACAGAAGCAGAGAGTAGCTATTGCGAGAGCTCTTGCTACCAAGCCAAAGGTGCTCCTCTGTGATGAGGCAACATCAGCTCTTGATCCTAAGACCACAGCTCAGATCCTTGAACTCCTTAAAAAGATCAATAATGAGCTCGATGTCACAGTTATTGTAATTACACACCAGATGTCAGTTATTGAGGCAATTTGTGACTCAGTAGCCATCATCGATCACAGCCATATAGCTGAGAGCGGACCAGTGTCTGAGGTATTTGCCAACCCTAAGACAGACATAGGTCGCAGACTTATTTTAGGAGACGGCGACGCAGACTCTGTTAAGCCGGTTATTTTTGGAGAGGCACACAATCGCAAGATACGTATTGTATTTGATGGTCATTCAGCACATCAGCCTATTATTTCAGATATGATCCTTAACTGTAAGGTTCCGGTCAATATCCTTTTTGCCAATACCAAGGAGGTTGAGGGACAGGCCGTAGGTCAGATGATAGTAGAGCTGCCAGGCAGCTTTGATGAGGATGAAAAGATCGTAAAGTATCTTACGTCCAACAATATAAAATATGAGGAGGTAGTCTAATGGATGCATCATCTATTTCTATGTATTTAGAGGAGACTTGGGCGACCATCTATATGACCCTTATCTCCAGCGCAGTTTCTTATCTGATAGGTATTCCATTGGGAGTTATCCTGGTGGTCACTGACAAGGACGGAATAGCACCATGCAGTCCTGTGCATACGGTGCTGGGCGTTATCATTAATATATTCCGTTCCATACCGTTCCTTATCCTGTTGGTTATGGTCCTGCCACTTACCAAGCTTTTGGTAGGGACAACACTTGGACCAAAGGCCATCATTCCACCGCTGATCATTGCATCAGCACCTTACATTGGTCGTATGGTTGAGTCTTCCCTCAAGGAGGTGAGTGCCGGCGTTATCGAGGCGGCCAAGTCCATGGGAGCCAGCAACTGGCAGATCATTTACAAGGTCCTCATACCTGAGGCCAAGCCTAGCCTTCTTGTAGGTGCAGCGATTTGTATAACTACAATCCTCAGCTACTCAGCTATGGCGGGATTTGTAGGTGGCGGCGGACTGGGAGCTATCGCACTTAACTATGGATATTATCGTTACAAGACAGACATTATGATGATCGCAGTTGTGGTACTTGTAGTGCTTGTACAGATCATCCAGGAGTTCTGGATGCGTCTTGCCAAGGCAACTGACAAGAGAGCCAGAAGCTGATTTACTTCATATATCAGATGATGTGTAAGTGAAAAGAATAGAAAATTTTTTTACTTCATGTATCAGATGATATGTAAGTGAAAAGAACAGAAAATCTCTTTGCTATATTTATCAGATGATATGGAAATAAAAAGAATAAAAATTAACTTCATTTATTTGATGATGTGGAAATGAAAAAATAGAAATTTTCGCATCATTCAAAATAAATCACATGCCGGACTCAGTTCCGGCGAGTATCAGGGTTCACGCCCTGAGCATTCTCAGACTGGACACCAGCCTGATACAAGATGTTGGCTCCTGGAGACAATCTGGAGAGCTGATTTTCCAAAAGAGGAGGGAATTATGAAAAAGAATCTTGCAGTAACATTTGCAGCAGTACTTGCAGCAGCATCACTTGCAGCTTGTGGCTCATCATCAACAACACAGACCACAGCCGCTGCAGCCGAGACCACAGCGGCAGCAACAGAGGCCGCAGCCGAGACAACTGCAGCAGCAACAGAGGCCGCAGACGAGACCACAGCCGCTGCTGAGGAGACAACAGAGGCAGGCGCAGAGGCCGGAACAACCATCGAGCCACTTGCAGAGTCTGTAGACATTAAGATCGGTGCAACACCAAGCCCACACGCAGAGATCCTCGAGGCTGTTAAGGATGACCTTGCAGCAGCAGGTATCAACGTTGAGGTAGTTGTTTACAACGATTACGTACAGCCAAACCTTGCAGTAGACCAGGGCGAGCTCCAGGCAAACTATTTCCAGCACCAGCCATATCTTGATGACTTTAATGCTGAGAACAATACACATGTTACATCAGTAGGCGCAATCCACTACGAGCCATTCGGCATCTATGCCGGCAAGTCATCAGACCTTGCTAATGTTTCTGACGGCGCACAGATCGCTGTGCCTAATGATACAACAAACGAGGCACGTGCATTACAGCTCCTTCAGGCTAACGGCATCATCACACTTAAGGATGGTGTAGGCCTCACAGCTACAAAGCAGGATATCGTTGAGAATCCTCATAATGTTGAGATCCTTGAGGTTGAGGCTGCGCAGATCCCTAGATCAGTTGAGTCAGTTGACTTTGCATGCATGAACGGTAACTATGCTATCGATGCTGGGTTCAAGCCATCAGATGCTCTTGCACAGGAGGATCCAGACTCAGAGGCTGCACAGACATATGCCAATGTTATCGCTGTAGCTGAGGCCGACGCTGATTCTGAGTGGGCAAAGAAGCTCGTTGAGGTTCTCCAGTCAGAGAAAGTAAAGGAGTACATCACAAGCACATACGAGGGCGGCGTAATCCCAACCAAGTAATTTGTATTCAGTCAGATTCTGTGTGTGGCATTTGATACCCTGGTTTTAGTATTTCCGGCTAGAGTCCTGGGTGAGTCAATTACCAGAGAGATCACATTTAGAGCAGCACATGAAAGTGATGAAAGTAATTTGTGGATATAGTGACTTGCCACTATATATAGTACAACATTTAGTATATAATACCCTGCGGGCACATCCTGCAGGGTATTTTTATGTTGTGGGGAGAGGGCCGTATACTACATTTTGAGTAAAAAAAAATCAAAAAATCATTACGATTTAAGCACTTTGATAAGAATCTAAAAATCAAGATGGCAATTTCGACAAAACATCTTTAAGGTTAGGCGAATGCTTAAGAAACGGCGTAATCTCACGTAATCTACGTTTATGAAACAAGCAAAATCGTGAGTGACGATCGGACATCAAAAAAGGCAATTTTATACGTTTTTTACAAAAAAATGACATTTTGATTTTTCATATTTCATTTCATCCGAAATAGTAGTATATTGAACATACACACAAGATATAGTATTTTGGAAGAAAAAAGAAACAATATTTGGTAAATAAAACCATAAACAAAATAAATTTTTTTTAATCGGGGGATTAGAAAAAATTGCAAAATTCTTATAATCATTTACAAAGATCTATCCAAATCGTACCAGATCAGGAGACGGTTTGGAGGTTATCTGCGGTATGGAAGGATTCATTTTAAGGGGGAGCAGAGATGGAGTTATTAAAAGACGAAGTTAAAACAGAGGTAAAGCAGAACGTCATCAAGCGTAATGGACAGGAAGTTAAGTTTGACATTACTAAAATCGCTAATGCTATCCGTAAGGCCAACAACGAGGTAGAGCCTATTTACCAGATGAACGAGTACCAGATCATGGGCGTTGCTGACAACGTTGCCAACAAGTGCCTCAACCTCAATCGTGCCGTAAGCGTTGAGGAAATCCAGGACATGGTAGAGACCGGCATCATGGAGATGCGTGGTTACGAGGTAGCTCAAAAGTATGTACGTTACCGTTACAAAAGAGAGATCGCTCGTAAGTCCAACACTACCGATGATGACATTCTTTCACTCATCGATCAGTCCAACGAGGAGTTAAAGCAGGAAAACTCAAACAAGAATCCTGTTATTAACTCTACACAGCGTGATTACATGGCTGGCGAGGTTTCAAAGGACCTCACAAAGCGTCTCCTCCTTCCAGAGGACATCGTCAAGGCTCATGAGGAGGGTGTTATCCACTTCCATGATTCAGATTACTTTGCACAGAAGGAGCATAACTGTGACCTCGTAAATCTCGAGGATATGCTCATGAACGGAACAGTTATCTCTGAGACCATGATTGAAAAGCCTCACAGCTTCTATACAGCATGTAACATCACAACACAGATCATTGCTCAGGTTGCTTCCAACCAGTACGGCGGACAGTCATTTACACTTTCACACCTTGCCCCATTCGTAGACATTTCCCGTCAAAAGATCAAGAGCCAGGTTGTTGAGGAGAATGCTGAGGCCGGAGTTGAGATGACTGACGAGCAGATCAGCAAGATCGTTGAGAAGCGTCTCCATGAGGAGATCACACGTGGTGTTCAGACTATCCAGTATCAGCTCATCACACTTATGACATGTAATGGACAGGCTCCATTCGTAACTATGTTCATGTATCTCGATGAGGTACCTGAGGGACAGACCAGAGATGACCTCGCTATGGTTATCGAGGAGGTCCTCAAGCAGAGGATGAAGGGTGTTAAAAATGAGAAGGGTGTTTGGATCACACCGGCATTCCCAAAGATCATCTATACACTTGATGAGGACAATATCTACCCACAGTCAAAGTACTATTATCTGACAGAGCTTGCTGCCAAGTGCACAGCCAAGAGGATGGTACCTGATTACATTTCAGCTAAAAAGATGCTTGAGTACAAGGGTGATGTATATCCATGCATGGGTTGCAGATCATTCCTTACACCAGATAATGAAAACCTTGATGAGGGTCTCTGTGATGCAGGCAACAAGTCAAACAGCAAGACCTATACAGAGGGCAAGCACAAGTACTATGGACGTTTCAACCAGGGTGTTGTTACTATCAACCTTGTAGACGTTGCATGTTCATCACACGGTGACATGGATAAGTTCTGGGAGATCTTTGATGAGAGACTCGAGCTCTGCCACAGAGCACTGAGACTCCGTCATGAGAGACTTATGGGCACAACATCAGATGTTGCACCTATCCTTTGGCAGTATGGCGCCCTTGCAAGACTTAAGAAGGGTGAGAAGATCGATAAGCTGCTCTTTGGAAACTACTCAACAATTTCACTTGGATACTCAGGACTCTATGAGATGTGCGTACGCATGACTGGCAAGTCACACACAGACCCAGAGGCAAAGCCATTTGCACTTCAGGTTATGCAGCACATGAACGACAAGTGTGCAGAGTGGAGAAAAGCAGAGAATATCAGCTACTCACTTTACGGCACACCTATGGAGTCAACAACATATAAGTTTGCTAAGATGCTCCAGAAAAAGTTTGGTATCATCAAGGGAGTTACAGATCACAATTATGTAACAAACTCATACCATGTAAATGTTCGTGAAAAGATCGATGCATTTACAAAGCTTAAGTTTGAGGCAGACTTCCAGAAGCTGTCACCAGGAGGAGCTATCTCTTACGTTGAGGTTCCTAACATGCAGAACAACATTCCGGCTGTTCTCAGTGTTATCAAGTTTATCTATGATAACATCATGTATGCTGAGCTCAACACAAAGTCAGATTACTGTGAGTGCTGCGGATATGATGGAGAGATCCAGATTATCGAGGACGATATGGGTAAGCTTGTTTGGGAGTGCCCAAACTGTGGTAACCGTGATCAGAACAAGATGTCAGTAGCTCGTAGAACTTGTGGTTACATCGGAACACAGTTCTGGAATCAGGGTCGTACCCAGGAGATCAAGGACCGAGTTCTGCACCTGTAAACACAAGTAAACCACCTAAAAAACTAAAATAAAAATTTTTGAAGAAAAAGCCAAAAATCTACAAAACTATTTTTTAAGTAAACAAAAATTAAGTCTCTAGCAACCGGTTTGCTAGAGACTTTTTTACTTGTGGAAATAGTGCGATACATGTTGTCCGGAAGAACCTTACATTTTGAATGCTTTTTCTGGGTAAAGCAATTTCTTTGTTCAAAATCCCTCAATCATTACTATAAAAAAATATTTCATTAAATGATTAACAAGACAAGAATTGCAAATGATGTTATCATAATTAACAGTTTGAAAATTAGAAAATGAGAACGATAGTGTAAAGTACGCTATGAAAAACTGAGCCAAAGAAAAAAGGCTCTAATGAACCTTGGAAATGTAGATATTGATCCCGATAAGCTCTCCGAGGGCTTAGGGCTCTGCCCGAAGAACCTGCAAGA
>Ga0256405_10000731_pt1 | contig 103599 bp, 92 predicted proteins | sample RumenRJG_02DNA_FD_189096 | JGI IMG/M metagenome (GOLD analysis project Ga0256405, IMG submission 189096) | Bovine rumen microbial communities from Lethbridge, Alberta, Canada - RJG_02 | ecosystem: Host-associated > Mammals > Digestive system > Stomach > Rumen | place: Canada: Alberta...
ATGTCTGATTTTCATATACTGATATCTCCTTTTCAGCAGATTACGGAGAAGATAATTCCGACTATCTGTTTCTCTCCACTGATTCAAGTTTAATCTTTATCCGTTCGAAAGCATATCACTGCCCGACAAGATAAAGAACTCGTAATTCTATCAGAAATATCGCACTGATTATCATCAAAAACAGACAAAAATTCCCGTTTATTGCTTAATCTCATAAATATCTTTACTGACAGTATTCATAAATTCTGTCTCAGGCAATATCATCCGCACCGTCACATATACAGAAAACTCCTATCCGAACACAAAAAAAAATCCGGTTCCATCAGGAACCGGATTAATTTACAGATGATTCAAGTTAAGGATATATGAACTATCCGTTCACCGTCTTTTACTTCTTTTCCTTAACAATACGTTCTTCAGCAGTCTTTAACGCATCATCAACAGACTGACGACCGGTAGTTGCATTCTTAAGTGCAGTCTGCAGAGAGCTCCAGAATCTGTTCATTTCAGGAACGCTAGGCATTACGTCACCCATCTTTGCGTTGCTCATGGTTACTGCGATTCTTGGATCTGATTCGAGCTTGTCTTCGAAAGACTTCAGAGCTGCGGCACCTAAAGGCTTATCATCATTAACTTCCTTAAGACCTGCATCGGTTAAGAGATAGTTAAGGAGGAATTCCTTAGCAAGATCCTTATTAGGAGAAGCCTGATTGATGGTCATACCGAGTACACCAACGAATGGCTTACCTGGATTACCGTCAAGAGTTGGGAACGGATTAACGCTGTAGTTAACCTTGTTGTACTGACCCCATGCCCAGGCACCATTGATGATACAGCCAACCTTACCTGCTACGAAGCTTGATTCCATGATACCGTAGTCAGCTCCCTTAGGGATATGGCCCTTCTTAACCATGTTAACGAGGTAGTTAAGACCCTTCTTGGCACCTTCGTTATTAACACCGGTCTTGGTTACGTCATAAACACCGTTAGCATCGGTTCTGAATGCGAAACCACCATTGGCGGAAAGTAAAGGATAGGTAAAGTATGCGTTGTTGTAATCCCACATGATTGCATGCTTGCCTTCCTTCTGGAGCTTGTCATCAAGAGCGGCAAGTTCTTCAAAGGTCTTTGGAGCTTCTGGAACGATGTCCTTATTACAAATCATGGCGATTGCTTCGATTGATACTGGGTAACCGTAGTACTTGCCGTTTACCTTCATTGCATCCCATGCAACCTTCTGGAAACGATTAAGTTCATCTTCGGTTGGTTCAATTTCAGTTAAAAGACCGGCCTGAACCCATTCACCGAAACGGTCATGAGCCCACATAAAAATATCCGGACCGTTACCTGAAGCAGCATTCTGCTGGAACTTAACTTCAACCTGGTCAGGGTGAGCCACGGTAACCTTAACACCGGTCAATTCTTCAAAACGCTGACCTACTCTTGCGATACCATCATAACCCTTATCGCCGTTCACCCAAATTGTTAACTGACCTTCTTCGATACCGGCAGCTGAAGCAACTGACCCCAGACCTAAAGTAACTAATCCTACGATTGCTGATAAAATATTCTTTTTCATTAGTCTTTTCCTTAAATGATATTCGGCATTTCAAAAATGAAACCTTTACCGGGTATGCAATTATTTTTTGTCATAAAGTGTCGGTTCGAAAATCTTGCACACACATCAAAACCGACAAGAGGAATCATAAACTTTTAAAAATTTATTTAAACTGCCAATAATCGTTTTTTGCGTTCATGTCTCACTATACGAAATTATTATGTTTATTTCGTGTTAAAAATCACAGATCATCTGACTGAATTTTATTCATCTGGATATTTTTAATTTGCATGTTAACACATAAATATTATTCCATATTATTTTTTATTCTGTTTTGCATTTTGAACAGATAATGTCAAAACAGGCCTGTAATGCGGTTTTCAGCCGTTCTATGAAAATCATCAATGTGAGCTTTGTCGAATTTTTTAAGATGTAAACGTACGTATGTTTTTTTAAAATTAGATGTCAGCAACAGAAACTAATAACGCCTGAAAAAAACGGATTCACATTTATTTTACAAAAACCAAAACCCGAAGGGCCCGGCAGTAACCGTCCCTCCGGAAGGCTTCACGAATCATCAGTCACTGATGATTATGTAAATCCAGATAATGAACGGTATGGTGAAAATACACAGAAAATCCGTAATGATGTTCACGCCGGAGGCTGAACGGTAATCCTGATTTGTGATTAAGGCCATCTGAGATACGATTACTGCTGAAGGTGCGGCCGTAGCAAGCAGAACCGTGGTAAATACCAGTCTGCTGTCATCTGAAAGTAAACCCTCGGGCCAGAGAGCAAAAAGCAGAACCGGAATTACGGGGAAAAGCAGAAGACGCATGGCGGATACCATGAAATTTCTGATGCGGAAAATATCCGTCACCCTGGAGGATCCGAGCATTATGCCGATGGAAAACATTGCCAGAGGACCGATGGTCTTCCCCATTCCGGTAAACGCCGTTTCCAGCGGACCGGTTATGCGGATCTCGGCAAAAAAGCAGATAATTCCGAGAATAATGGCTATCGTGTTGACGTTGCTCATCATCTTCTTCCAGGAAAAACCGGAAGTTCCCTTAATCAGCGCAAAGCAGTGAGTCCAGATAAGAATTGTCTGAACCGCAAGAAAAGTACTTGCGTACATGACGGCCTTGGTTCCCAGCACGCTCATTACAAGAGGCACGGTAAGATTTCCGGAGTTCGTGTAGATTATACTGGCGCGTTCCACATTGGAAAGCTTTAGGAACCGTCCCGCCAGCTTCACGCCGGCAATGAGAATCACATGCACCAGGACTGCCGCAAGAAAAGCCAGAACCAGTCCGCCCGCGACGCTTGAACTGTACTCGGTCTGGTACGACATCAGAATCACGCACGGTGTAATCACATACATGAGCATTCTGGTGAGTCCCTTGGTTTCCTCAGTACCGATAATTCCCGTACGCACGGAAACAAATCCCATGAAAATCATTATGAAGAAGGCAGCAATCTGCGCCGCCAGTAAAAACGGTAAATCGGGATTCATCCACTCCCCCGTATATCCTAAACGGGTACGGCTAAAAAACGCCGGTACCCCGAAGTCGGTAAAAAGGGATATGCGTCCGCATATCCCTTCTGCCACAGTTATCACATGATGTCTGGTTTTAAAACCGGACACAGCTGATCAATACCTACGGCGCAAGTCTGCTGATATCCCAGCCGCCTTCGGCATTCTTCTCGTAAATGAATCTGTCATGAAGTCTGCTCGGCCTGCCCTGCCAGAATTCAACACTGTCAAAACGCACCCTGTAACCGCCCCAGAACGTAGGAATAGGAACCTTGCCTTCTTTGAATTTCTGCTTAAGTTCCATGAACTTGCTTTCAAGAGCTGAACGTGCGGAAATCTTGGAACTCTGATGAGAAGTCCAGGCTCCTATCTGAGAATCCCTTGGTCTGCTGGTAAAATACTTCACGACTTCAAGATATGAAAGTCTTTCGGCAACTCCGGTAAAAGCCACCTGTCGTTCAAGCATGTACCATGGGAACAGAATGGAAACCTTCGGATTCTTTTCAATATGCTGAGACTTTCTGGAACCGTAGTTGGTAAAGAAAATCAGACTGTTCTCATCATAATTCTTAAGAAGTACCATTCTTGAATAAGGCTGTCCCTCAGGATCCACGGTGCATACCACCATGCCGTTAGGATCAGGAATACCTGAATCAATGGCCTGCTTCAGCCAGGTTTCAAACAGATCTATCGGTTTTTCCGTCAGATCCTTGCGTGACAGACCGCTTTTGGCGTAGTTCTCACGCAGCACAGACACGTCAATCATTTATATCTCCGGATAGCCCGTCATGTTTTTTGGGGCCTGATGACGACCGCCGCTGCAGTTCTTTCTTTTTGGGGTACGTACTGAAGCTTGCGGTCAGGTTAAAAATCTATATCGGACTGAAGGAATTTATGAACTCGCAGTCGATGTTAAAATGTTCACCAACCATGCGGCCAAGTTCCCTTATTCCGCAAATCTCGGTAGCATGATGCCCGCAGACAAAGGCGGTTACGTTCTTCTCAACGGCCAGATGATAATGCTGCTCGTGCACCTCACCGACAATCACCGCGTCAATTCCCTCGAGGTTCTCTTCAAGGATAAAGCCGCTACCGCCGGAACCCACGGCAATGTTTCTTATGAGTCTGTCGGAAGGTCCCATCACAAGAGGAGCCCTTTCACAGAACGAGCTTAAAATCCCGTTAAGATGTTCCACCGTAACAGGCTCGGTAAAATGCGCCGTAACTGCAATGCTTGAAGGATCTCCCGGCTTCAGATAATTCACGAACTCTGCTCCGACAGCCCTCACGATTAGAGCATTGTTACCGATCTCAGGATGAAGATCCAGCGGCAGATGATAGGCAGCAAGGGACATGCCGTCAAGCGCACGCACCCTGGCACCGAGAATTCCGGTAAGACGGGGATCACCGCCTTTCCAGTAAAGACCGTGATGAACAAGTATGAGATCGGCGCCGGCATCGCGGGCCTTATTAATCAGGTCAATGTTTCCCGTAACACCGGTAACAATCCTGTTTATCTCGCGTCTGCCTTCAACCTGCAGTCCGTTAAAACTGTAATCACTGATTTCGCGTATGCGAAGATAATCATCAATGAATCCGATTATGTCCTTAAGTTCTGGCAAAACTATCTCCTTTTAACCGCAGATACGGGATTTTCGTTAAACGGTGAGCTACTTTGAAACGGCAAATGAATTTACGCCTGCAGCCCAGTCGACACGATTCTTGATGGCTCTGAAAGGAGCATCGTTTTTCGCAGGTCCGACCAGAACGGTATAGTTGCCGTTATTCGGAATCACCTTATAGCCGAATCCCGGAGCAATATCCTTCATGTACTCTTTCGGAACACCAATTCTTGCAGCCTTGAGTCTGTTTCGCACCTCATTGGCCTTAGCCAGGGTACTGAAGGTACCAACCTGCAGATAACGGCCCTTCGGAGCAGAATCAACCTGTCCTAAAGAAGCCATCCTTTCACGGTTCTTTTCCGCCTCGGCTCTGGCTTTAGCGGCAACAGCCTCTTCCCTTGCCCTGCGTTCGGCTTCAGCTCTTGCCTTCTCAGCCTCAGCTCTGGCTTTCTCTGCTTCCGCCCTGGCTCTCGCCTCAGCTTCAGCCTTCTGTCTGGCTGCCTCAGTCTGAGCCCTGCGTTCAGCTTCCAGACGTGCGTTCTCCTGCTGTGCCTGCTTTTCAGCCTCAATGCGTCTCTTTTCCGCGGCAAGGCGTTCAGCTTCGGCCCTGGCTCTGCTTTCCTGTTCCGCCGCACTGTTTTTTGCAGCTTCAGCCTTTCTTCTGGCATCAGCCTGCATTCTGGCTACTTCAGCAGGAGTATTACCGGTAATGGTAGGATTAGCCACAAAGGTGCCGTTGCGTCCGTTCGCACCGTCAGCCTCAACACCTACTACAACACCTGATTTAACTGAATTGTCGGTAAACTCCACCGGAGGATTACTGCCTTCATCTTCGAGCAGCTCCCCATAACCGAAATTCTCATCCATTGCATCATACTCGTCGACGGCATTGGCTTCATCACCGGCATTCTGAGCAGTCTGCCCCGACTGACTGCCGGAAGACGCCGCAGATGACGAATGATCCACTATCTCCGTCGGTTTGCGGATATCATCAGCAGTTTCCTGTGGAAAGAATTTTGGCACCGCAAAAGCCAGCAGTGCCAGCAGAATAATTGAGCCTACTAATACTCTGGTAAACTGATTAATCACTTTTAGTACTCTTATGCAATATGTATGTCTGTCTTAGTTACTGCTCTTCTGCGGCAGTATTTTTTATCTTTATATATTAAATCAGAAATGTATTAAAAAATCATTACCGCAAAAATAAAAAAACGTTTTTACGGCATAATTATTCACATGCGACAATCACATGAAGATTCAGCGCCCGAAAAATGCTCCTCATTGTAATCTTTGGGACGCATCGAATATCTGCATACGACTCTTCTTAAAATTCCTGATTAGGCATTAAGCTTTCTTAAAAGCTCCTCAGCCGTCACGAAGGAACCGCATACCACAAGCTCTGCACCTTCAGGAAGAAGGCTTACGGCCCTGACGTAGGCTTCATATGCCGTGTCAAAGGTCTCAACCTTCTCAGGAGCCATTCCGGTTCTTAAAAGATTGTCCTTTACGTGTTCGGCGGTTGAACCTCTTTCCCCCGGAAGTGAGCATACGAATATTCTGTCAAATATGCCTTTAAGCTCGCAGAGCGAACTGTATATATCCTTATCCTTAAGCATGCCGATAACAGCATATCTTACCCCGTCACCACGCTGTCGCAGCATTGAGGCAAGATAGCGCATGGCAGGAGGATTATGTGCCACGTCAAGAATAACGACAGGATTCTCGGAAATAATCTCCACCCTGCCGTGAAGTCTGGTTGTTCTGATACCCTCAAGAAGCCTGTCATAATCAGGCGTCTCGCCAAGCTGTTGCAGAATTAAAAGAGCGGCGGTAAGAGAAAGAGGCGCATTGATAAGAGGAAGTGCAGGAACATGAACGCCGTTCACCGCCAAAGGAGCCCTGAGATTAAAATGGGTGGCATCCGTATATTCCACGCCAATTTCCTTTTCAAGAGACCAAATCGCAGAATCTGAAAGACCTCTCTTGGCAGCCTCGGAGACAATTGTTCCGAAAGCCTCGTCGCTTAAGTAACCAAGAAGAACCTTCCCGGTTGAAGGCTTGATGATCCCGGCCTTTTCAAAGGCTATTTCAGCCTCGGTGTTCCCCAGAAGCGCGCAGTGATCCCTGCCTATACTTGGAATTACGGCAATATCGCAGTCAAGAATGTTTACGGCATCAAGACGGCCGCCCAGACCAACCTCAAGCACCAGTACGCGACATCCGTTTTTTCTGAAAAGCCAGAAAGCGGCTAGAGTCGTATATTCAAAGAAGGTAAGATGAATTCCGGTCTCCGTAACCGCATCATAAACTGCGGAAAAGGCCTCACACAGTGATTTTTCGTCAGCATTCACACCATTTACGGAGATTCTTTCGTTGAAATTAAGGATATGCGGAGAGGTGTAGAGACCGCAGCTTATACCGGATGCGGTCAGAGCCGAAGCCAGCATTGACGCAGTGGATCCCTTGCCGTTTGTTCCCGCTACCGTAACAATCCTACTGTCCGGGAAGCTGTCAACTCCCATGAAGGCCGCAACCTTTCTGATTCTGTCGAGCCCCAGTTCAATGATATTGGGATTAATCCCGTTGAGATAATTCTCCCAGGAAGCCAGATCGCCAGGTCTGGAATTAAGATCCGTACTGCTCATGTTTATAATCTCCGAAAGGTCCGTCACTCAGTCTGCTTATAGCCGCAAAGCACATGACGGACTCATGAATATCCATGTATTATGCGGAAACAATATACAGCGAGACGCTACTTATTACAACCAGAAAACACAGGCCCGGATTAACACCGGTGCATATCATTCCTGTTTTTCGCGAGGCATTCGCAGCGTGCCTCAGTCCGCGAAGCCAAAAATAAACGGACACTGCACAATGAGCGGTGTCCGTAATATAAAAAAGAGTAAGTATTTAGAAAAGACTGTTACTTTTTGTCTTCAGCCTTTTCTTCCCTGCTGTTAACCTTCATCAGGATTGAAATGATGTTGGCCAGACGGTCACGCATTTCACGTCTGTCGATAATCATGTCAATCGCCCCCTTCTTAAGAAGGAATTCAGATCTCTGGAAGCCTTCAGGAAGCTTTTCACGAACGGTCTGTTCGATAACACGCGGACCGGCAAAGCCGATTAATGCCTTTGGTTCGGCAACGTTAATGTCACCGAGCATAGCCAGTGACGCACTTACACCGCCCATTGTAGGATTGGTGAGCACGCTGATGAACGGAATACCTGCTTCAGAAAGTTTCTGAAGAGCTGCAGAAGTCTTTGCCATCTGCATTAATGAGAACAGGGATTCCTGCATACGCGCACCGCCTGAGGTGGCAAAACAGATAAGGGCACGGTTTTCATTAAGACATTCTTCAACAGCCTTTACAAAGCGGGCTCCGACAACGGATCCCATTGAACCGCCCATAAAAGAGAATTCAAAAGCTGCACACACAACCGGAATACCTTTAAGATTTCCCTTGATTACAACAAGGGCATCCTTTTCGTTGGTGGTCTTCTGAGCGGCACTGATACGATCCTTATAGCGCTTGGTATCCTTGAATTTAAGAATGTCTTTAGGTTCGAGATTTTCACCTATTTCGATAAGTTCTCCGTTATCAAGGAATCTTAAGATTCTTTCCCTGGCAGCTATTCTCTGGTGGTGTCCGCACTTCGGACAGACATTCAGATTTCTTTCAAGTTCAGCACGGTAAACCATCTGATCGCAAGATTCACATTTAGTCCAGATACCTTCAGGAATATTATGGCGTACAGCCTTTTCCTTACTAGGACTTATAATTTTTTCAAGCCAGCTCATTAAACAACCTTGTCAAATTCGTAAACAAATCTTAAAAATTTCACCTATTATAATTCAATAAAACCACAGATGCACTCAATTTGTGATTTATGACCGGGGACCGGGTTTTAAATTAAGACTGACGTCATTATTTTTAGTTCTAATGATCAATTATTAACCACCCAAAAACGTGCTCCGTATCAACATTGCCTTTTCAGGTAACTTTTCCCGGAAAAGAATCCCCTTGTCACGCATGCCCAAACTGATTAAGTGATTTTGAAAGTCCGGAATGTTTCATGCTTAATTTCTCGACAGGGACCTGTTAATTAAGTTTACCGACATGACCGGATGAAAACCGGCTCACACTGAAAAACGATAACTGTGTAACAAAAGATAAAATAAGTTAAATCATGTAACTTTTATTGAAAGATACCTCACACAGTTCAAAAAATATCATGTGATATCATTTTTAGGACAATAATGGAGAGTCAGAACTGTTTTCATGTTTTTCTCTCTCCCATTTCCGGTAGGATTATCACTTAAACATACAGAATAAAACGGATGCGGAAACATAACCGGAGCATCCGGACATTAAAGGATTGGAATATGAATTCTATAATAGCCGTGTACAAAAAAACACCGCTTATCATAAGACTGGTTCTAGGTCTCTTTATAGGCGGCATGCTGGGACTGCTGTGCCCGGAACCGTTCATGTGGATGGAAAAACTGGGGTATCTCTTTGTCACTGCCCTCAAATCCGTGGCTCCGATTTTGGTATTCATTCTGCTTACCAACGCAATAGTACATTCCCACATCGGCGACGATAAAGGAACCACTTACGGACTCAAGCGTCTCTTATTGATGTTCTTAACCAGTGCCTTGTTGGCATCGGCATTATCCATAGTAATCTGCACACTGTACAGGGTTCACGTTCCGATGCAGGATATTGATCCGAAAACCGCTGACATTGCTGACCGGTCTCTGCTTACGACCTTCGTAAACGAAATAATCTATAACCCTGTTGAAGCCCTTGTCGAAGGCAGATATCTGGCAATTCTCCTCTGGTCTGCAGTTTTCGGTATTTTCATCCGCCAGTGCGAACAGTCAACCAAACAGTTGGTAGCCGACCTTTCAGAAGTAATGACAAAGATCACCAAGCTCATTCTTGAGCTTGCGCCTATCGGTGTAATGGGTCTGATGTTCCATGACATGGTGGAAACAACCAGTAACTACAGCATCAACTTCAAGGACATTATCATTCTGTTCCTGACCATTTCAGCTATTACATTCTTTATCGTCAACCCGCTCATTGTTTTCCTAATGACCGGAAGAAACGCATTCAAGCACTTCCCTGCTCTGGAAAAGAGTATTCTTTACTCCTTCTTCACATGCAGCTCCGCCGCCAACATTCCGGTAAACCAGCAGATTGCCGATGAAAAGAATGTAACCAAGCAGCTCAGCACCATATCAATACCTCTCGGTGCCAGCATCCACAAGCCCGGCTCAATCATTACCATCAATATGCTGGCTCTCATAGCCCTGTTCAGCGCCAACCCGCAAGCCGACATCACCATGATGCAGTATCTGGAACTCGGAATTGTGTCTGTTATAGCCTCCGTATGTACAGCCGGCGTTCCTAACGGCTCAACAGTACTTATTCCGATTGCCTGCCGTATTCTGAACGTGCCTGATGAAATGATTCTCAACATCATTGAAATCAACATCATGATTTCATTCATCAGAACATCCACCACAACCGTACTTAACAGTTCAACAGATCTTCTCTTTACCCTTGCCATCGATGAACGTCACAAGAACAATTCATCAGAACTCGTTGACAACATCATCAACGCAAAGCGTGTAAGAATCCGTGAAGAGAACGAAAACGCCATCAAGAAGGCTCTTCAGGCAACCGCAAACGGTTCCGACAAGCCTGAATAAAGCCGCCAAAACAGAGGCTTCAAAGCAACGTGACCTCTGCACATGAAAAGGCATGATTTCAGAAAACCTTTAACGTTTCGTTAAAGGTTTTCTTTTTTTCTTGTCCAAACACACATGCTCACCAAACCGGTACTCTGGCATAAAGCTGCAGGAAACAGCACGCAGCCTAAACTTCTGCGGAACTTACATGGAACGACAAAGTACCCCATACACTGGAATCATTAACCATATATGGATTATCTTCGTGATTTTCATGCTTAATATGGATTTCTTCTGATGAGAAAGTTTTGATAAGCGAAATGCACCAGCTGCTCAGATGAAGCCATGCATAACGCTCCTTACGAACAGATAAACACTGACGGCAGGCATTTACTGCGACTCTGTCGAACTCCCGCCGTCCGCCTGTCTTTTCTCCAGCTTTTCCTGCTTTTTCTGAGCCCTTCTGCCCGCAAAAAAAGCTGAAATCATGGAACTGCACTCCTCCTCAAGCACACCTCCGACAACCTCAGGATGATGGTTGTGTCTTAAATCCTGCAGTATATTGAATACGGAGACGTCACCTCCGGTCTTATAGTCTCTGGCACCATATACCACCCTGCCGATTCTTGCATGGATAATGGCTCCTGAGCACATGATGCAGGGTTCAAGGGTAACATAAAGAACGGTATCGGTCATGCGATAGTTGCCAATGGCCGAGCCGGCTGCCCGTATTGCCATAATCTCTGCATGAGCCGACGGGTCATTAGAGCTTATCATGCGATTATGCCCTCTGGCGATAATCTCGTTTCCGGAAACCATCACGGCACCCACAGGCACCTCTCCCAACGCAGCGGCCTTTTCTGCTTCCCTCATGGCCTCACGCATAAAATATTCATCAGACATGCCGCATTCCGGAGGAAGCGGCTTTTCATCAGGAAGATTAGTTCTGGTATCTCTGCTGTCAGTCATCGGAGCAATCCTTAATACAAAAAACCGGTGCGGGAACAGAAATCCCTTCACCGGTCTTATTCAGTAACGTATCTTAATTACAGGGTTCCCTTGTAATCAGGATCAAATTCACCCATTGAAGGCTTGTTCTGCTGCCAATAAGGAGAATATGAACGGAGCTCGCTGATGATTCCCGGAAGCACCTCGATCACCCTGTCAATTTCAGCTTCTCTGGTAAAACGGCTTAAGCTGAATCTTACTGTACCGTGAGCGGAAGTGAATGGAATCTTCATAGCCCTCATTACGTGAGAAGGCTCCAGTGAACCGCTGGTACACGCACTGCCGCTTGTTGCCGCAATGCCGTATTCGTTAAGCTTGAGCAGAATGCTTTCGCCTTCAACATATTCAAAAGCTATGTTTACGGTATTGGCGGTTCTGTTCTCCACGTCACCGGTAACAAAGCAGTTAGGAACAGCCTTAAGAATTCCGTACTGCAGACGATCCCTCAGTTCCTTCACGGTATCGTTCATCATAGGCAGATGCATCTTTGCAAGTTCGCAAGCCACCCCCAGCCCGACAATGTACGGAGCATTTTCGGTACCTGCTCTGCGACCGCGTTCCTGATGACCGCCGTGCATGAATGAACGGAATCTGGTTCCGCGACGGAGATAAAGAACACCGATCCCCTTAGGTGCGTGAATCTTGTGACCGCTGAAGCTCAGCATGTCAATCTTGGTACGCTTGAGATCAATATCAATCTTACCAGCGGCCTGCACGCCGTCGGTATGGAACTGTGCGCCTACTTCCTTTGCCATTTCCGCCATCTGTTCGACAGGGAAAATGGTGCCGGTTTCATTGTTTGCCCACATTACGGAAACAATGGCGGTCTTATCAGACAAAAGTCTGCGGTATTCGTCAAGATCAAGACGGCCCCTGCCGTCAACACCGAGATAATGAACCTTGTAGCCCTTCTTCTCCAGAGTGGCGCAGGTATCAAGAATAGCAGGATGTTCCACTGCGGTGGTAATCACCTCACGACGTTCCGGCATGGCGTTAAGGGCGCTCCAGAGAGCGGTATTGTCTGATTCGGTAGCACATGAGGTAAAAATGATTTCGTCATCATGCTCCGCTCCAAGAAATTCGGCAACCTGATGTCTGGCTTTGTCTATTGCATGACGTACCGGTTCGCCGAAATCATGCATGGAACTCGGATTGCCGTAGTATTCCGTGAAAAACGGAATCATGGCATTGTAAACCAAAGGATCCGTTTTGGTGGTGGCATTATTGTCTAAATAAATTCCCTGAACTTTAGTATCTGTCATAAACGCCTCTGTTAGTGATGAGATGAAGTACCAACGTTCACAACCTGGATGTATTCACCGATTGCTTCCATAATCTGCTGCTGAATCCATGACAGTGTCATATCGGTCATCATACAGCCGGTGCATGCGCCTGAAAGTTCAACCTCGACGCGATCCGGGGTAACCCTCTTAAGCACGACGTCGCCGCCGTCCTGAGCCAGAGCAGGCTTCATTCTTTCAATAATGTCCACCACTGCCTGATAGAAAGGAACCGCTTCATTTTCAGGAACATTTTCATCAGACGCAGAAGTCTGAACGGCGATTTCCTTTTCCTCTTCATCGTGAGAATGAGCATGTTCGCACTGGTTCTTGTAGTAGGCATCACCTTCCATTTCTGCCAGTGTTCTGTTGAGGACATCCTCAATCTTCTCAATGCATGAACCGCAGGCACCGCCGGCCTTGGTATAGTTGGTCACGTCCTGAACTGTCTTGAGATTATTTTCTTTTATGGCTCTTACAATCTTGGCCTCATCAATGCCGAAGCATTTGCAGATAAGAGGAGAATCTTCATTATCATGGACATATTCCTCACCCTTGTACTGTGCGACGGCCGCTTCAAGTGCTTCCCTGCCCATTACGGAACAGTGCATCTTTTCAGGAGGAAGACCGTCAAGGAAATCAGCCACGTCCTGATTGGTAATCTTTAAAGCATCGTCAATGGTCTTGCCGATTATCATTTCGGTAAGAGCAGAAGATGAAGCAATGGCACTGCCGCATCCGAAGGTCTGGAACCCTGCATCCTCAATCACTTCGGTTTCAGGATTGATTTTCAGCATAAGACGCAGTGCGTCGCCGCATGAAATTGAACCAACGTCACCGATTGCGTTCGCATCCTCGACGACCTTGGCATTTCTTGGATGGAAGAAGTGATCCTTAACCTTCTCTGAATAATCCCACATAGATAATCCGTCCTCAATCTTGTAAAAACTTTCCCGCAGCATGCCGGAGAGGCTCTCGGCACCGTGAGGAAAAATTAAATCTGTTCTTTCTTTACCGCTGAAATTATAAATCATTAATCACACTTTTATCTTGTTTTTTTTGGTTCACAGGTAATTTTTTTCACTTAAAAAACCTTTTCCGTCAAAAGCTTCGAAAACGTGCAGCAGTCCCCGAAACACGTGATTCTTACAAAAACAGAGTGTTTTCATGGGAATTTCTGCCGCAGTAGCATCCATGACAGATCATTCACGTAAGTTTTCTCTTTTTCCTCAACAACATGTACATTTTGACCATTCGATCTTTTTACTGAGTTTTCTTTTGTGATATATTTTCACTTCACGAATTACATAATCACGGGCGGAGGATGATGCGGAATCGAAAAGTGAATCACTGCGCAGAAAAAAATCTGCGCTTTGCTTTCTCTTTCCTGAACATCCCCGCCTGACACATACAGGAACAGCGGACAATGCTTAATGCAAGGGAAATGGAAAAGATCACCAGCGGATACATGCATCTGCAGTCGAGAACCATATATGCCGTCTATCTCTCCACCTATGCGGAAAACGGCGAAATCATTCTTGACTACGTAACCGCATCCCGCTGCATCAGCATTCTGAACCCCGACGGCAGCCCGGCATACAGTCCGAATGCCACGGAAATCAACGGTTACATACTGGAACTCATCGAATCCGGGCTTATTGAACCGCAGAACGCCCCGGCTTCGGTTCTCAGTGACGGAACGCCGTACTACAACGGTATCCTCTGCAGACTTCCCGCAAAATTCGACGGCGGAATATCCGACCTCTCATTCAGGCTGTACCGCATGCACGCCGGATGGCAGCCGTCCGCGCAGTTTTCCGAACAGGCCGTGTTCAGCGGTCTCAGTGATATCTCGTATAACCTGTCCGAGCTTAATGACTTCATCAGCTACTGGATTACCACAAAGGCCGTAAAGGATGATGCCCACTGGAATCTCGCCTTCATCTCCTTTCTGAAGAGAAGAAGACACGAAATCTGACGGTTAATTCCACCTTCTCCGCCTGAATTCCGCCGTCAACGTCAGAATGTTACATCCTTCCGATTTCTGTTATAATTGGCAGGTTTTTAGACAATGGAAGCTATCTGACTATGCATGACAATATTTTTGCGGCACCGCGTGACCGCATCGGTGATTTTTCTTTTGATGACACTGTAGCCAACGTATTTCCGGACATGATTAAAAGATCAGTGCCGGGATATTCCAACATTGTCAGTGCCATAGGCATGTATACGGCAAAATTCTCAAAGCCCGGTACAAAACTGTATGATCTCGGATGCAGTCTGGGAGCATGCAGCATAGAAATGAACAGATATGCGGCCGAAGGCTGTGAGGTCATCGGCATCGACAATTCCGAAGCCATGGTATCAAGAGCCAGGGAAATTGTGAAAGGATACAAGGGGAACGGAAAGGTCACCATTATCTCCGGTGACATTACCGACTTTGATTTCGAACCGGCCTCCGTGGTTGTTCTCAACTTCGTACTGCAGTTCATTGCTCCTGAAAAACGCAATGCCCTGATGAAGAAAATTGCGGATGCCCTGGTTCCCGGCGGAATTCTTGTTCTCAGTGAAAAATTCAGATTCACCGACGAAACCATACAGGACACGCTGTTTGACCTTCACCTGGATTTCAAGAAGGCAAACGGTTACTCCGATCTTGAAATAAGCCAGAAGAGGACATCCCTCGAAAACGTGCTTATTTCCGATGACATTCCGACTCACCTCAGCAGACTGACGGACTGCGGATTCTCTCATGCATCCGTATGGTACCAATGCTTTAACTTCGGATCGATTATCGCCATAAAGTAAGAATAAGCCGCAGATTTTTCCCGAAAACAGGCCTTTCCGTTCACCCGTACGTTGCGGTCTGCAGTTCTGATTTTCGGGAGCGACGGACGCCCGTGCGTGACGGCCGTATTTTTTATTTTCAGGCCGTAAAAATCTGTTTACCAAAACGGTACAAAACATTAAACTACGCATCGTGTTACAAACGATATTTTCATGGAGTGATTTTTCATGTTCAGTCCCTTCAATAAGTTTCTGGAAATAATTGCAGGAGATCCGAGTCTCGGCAGATGGCTGACAAGACTTCCTCAAGATCTGGAAAACTTCCTGAAATCGGCAGAAGGACAGGAATTCCGCAGGTATGAAAAAATACTGGAACGCACCAGACCGCTGCACGCCGAATCCCTGAATCTCAAACAGCCTTACGTGTCGTTTGGCAGTGGAGACGCAATCACCGAAGGACAGCATCAGATGCTTAAGAATCTCTTTAAGGAGATGATGCCGTGGCGCAAGGGACCTTATGAACTCTTCGGCGAAAAGGTTGAATCGGAATGGCGAAGCTTCATGAAATGGGACCGTCTGCTCGGAGGCATTACTCCTCTTGAGGGACGCAGAATTCTGGACGTGGGATGCGGTAACGGATACCACATGTGGCGCATGCTCGGCGAAGGAGCCGAAAGAGTTGTGGGCATAGACCCGTGCGCACTTTTTACCGCCCAGTTTGAACTGTTTAAACGCACTGTTCCGGAAGAAATCCGGCAGAAGATTCATCTGCTTCCGCTCGGCATCGAACAGCTGCCGGCGCTCGAAGCCTTTGACACAGTTTTTTCAATGGGAGTTCTCTACCATCGCAGAAGTGCGGTGGATCACCTGATGCAGCTGCAGAACCAGCTGGTACCGGGCGGAGAGCTCGTTCTTGAAACGATGGTCATCGAAGGAGACGAAAATACGGTTCTGATTCCTAAGGACCGTTATGCCAAGATGCCGAACATCTGGTATATACCTTCGATCCCATCACTGAAAAATTTATTAAATAGATGCGGATATATTGATGTAAAATTAATAGATGTGTGCATGACAACAACCGAGGAACAGAGACGCACGGAATTAATGATTACGGAATCACTGGAAGACTTCCTTGATCCTAATGATCATACCAGAACCGTCGAAGGTTATCAGGCACCGACAAGAGCCGTATTTACAGCCAGGAAAAAAGGTAGATAGACATGCTCAGACATACAAAGAAATTATGCTCAGCCATTGCCGTGATTTTACTGTCAGCAACAGGCTGTCAGACAGCAGGTACCGCACAGAACAGTGCTTCGCTGGACGCACTCAATGAATTAAAGGCCCAGCAGGCTCTGATTCTCCCTGAACTCAGTTCCATCAGGGCGGAGATTGCGGAATTACAGAATTCAAGAACTGCCGACATGGCGGCGCTTAACGAAAAGATTGACCTTGCCGGAAGCAGCCGCAGGGATATCGCCGAGGTCAACAGAAACATAAAGTCACTGCAGAACACCATGAACAGCAGAATGAACGCCACCGCAGAACCTCAGAGGGAAGTAAAGTCCATGAATTCAGACAACACCAAACTATCTGACGGCAAGATGATCTTCGGCGAAGTTGAGTGGATTTACATCGGTGAAGCAGATGCCTCACTCGAAGGCCGTATCGATACCGGCGCCGCTGTTTCATCAATAAGTGCCGTAGATGCTGAAAAGTTTGAAAGAGACGGCAAGACCTGGTACCGTTTCGGCATTCCGCTTACTGATGACAACGTCATCGTCGTTGAGGCTCCATGGGTACGCAACACCCAGATCAGACAGGCCTCAGGCAACGGTCAGCTCGAAGACAGACCTGTTGTCAGACTTACAGTAAAGGTGGACAACTATACCGGCAAGGCTGAGTTCTCACTCAAGAACAGAACAAGCATGGCCTACCCTGTACTCATCGGCAGGGAATTCATCAAGGACATTGCCGTGGTTGACGTGTCAAGGCACCACATTCAGAAGAGAATAGATGCAAATACCGTCTTTACAAACTATCAGGACAACACCAAAAAGAATCTGCAGAAAAAGGAAAGCAGAAAAGAGGAAATTCCGGCAAAACCTGCCGCCTCTGAAAAAGCCGTAGCTGCAGGGAATGAAGCAAAACCCGCCAAGTAAATAAAGCCCTCAAAATCAGAAGATAACCCGTTTATCTTCTGATTATTTCTTTTATAATTGGCACATTTGATATCATCAGGAAAAAGGAACCTGAAGCTTATTCCTTTAACTAATCTAAACATTAAAAAAACATATAATATTCAGGACAAAATATCATGATAAGTCGTGGAGTGTACTACCTTGTTATAGCCTTACTTCTGATAACAGGCATAAGTTTGATGTGCTATCAGCACATCACCTATTCCGTGCCGTGGCTTCCGGGCAAGAAGAACGTGGCATGGGACATCGAAGCCAAGATAACCTTTCAGGCCAATAAGGAAAACCTGCCTGTAAAGGTATCCTTTGCCATTCCGACTCAGCAGCCGGGATACAAAGTCGTTAACGAAACATCCGCAAGCCCTGACTACGGACTCATATACAAGGACGTAAACGGTCAGCAGCGAGCTGAATGGAGCAAGAGACTCGCATCAGGCAATCAGACCCTGTACTACAGAGTTGAGGTTCTTGCCGATGAAGCCTTCAACAACACCCTCATGACCGTGCCTGAGGTTTCAGAAATTCTTGAACCGGAGCCTTACTATACCGCCATGGTGCAGATAAAGGACGCAGCCTACTCAAGAAGCGTTGATCCTTTCAGCCTCACCCATGAAATCTTCCAGGAACTGAACAATCAGGATCAGAATGCCAAGCTTCTTCTCAACAAGTACAAGAAGGCAGACCTCATCGTCAAGATTCTGAACCTTGCCAATATTCCGGCCCAGCAGGTAACCGCCATCAAGCTTGAAGACGGAAGAAGAAACCAGAAGCTTCTAACCTACATTGCCGTGTTCAATGAAAACAACGAATACCACATCTTTGATCCGACCTCCGAAACAATCGGTCTCGGCAAGGACGTATTCATCTGGAATAACAACAACAGTTCAACCATTGACGTTACCGGCGGTGAAAACGCAAGCGTAAACTTCTCCATCGTCCGCAACTTCATCAGTGACCAGAAGGCCTTTGACCTGAAGCACAACGTAACAAACTCTCAGGGTAAGGAATACTTTGACCTTTCCGTCAACACCCTTCCTATTGAGGAAAGAGCCGTATTCAAGAGCGTGCTTCTCATTCCTATCGGCGTTCTCATCGTAGTGTTCCTGCGCATAATCGTAGGCCTCAAGACTTCAGGTACATTCATGCCGGTACTTATTGCCATGTCATTCCTCCAGACCAACCTTTCCGTAGGTCTCATCGGCTTCCTAGCAATCGTGGGCATCGGTCTTATCATCCGTTCATGGCTGTCTCACCTTAACCTGCTGCTGGTAGCCCGAATATCGACGGTTATCATTGCGGTTATCGGCATTATCGGCATTCTGAGCTTCCTCACCTATAAGATCGGTATTTCAGACGGCATCAAGATTACATTCTTCCCGATGATTATTCTTTCATGGACAATTGAAAGAATGTCCATTCTCTGGGAAGAAGAAGGCCCTAGAGAGGTAATGAAACAGGGGTCCGGCTCACTGCTTGTGGCCGTGCTTGCATATCTTGCCATGAACAATACCATCATTCAGCACATTACCTTCAACTTCCTCGGTCTGCAGCTGATAATTCTGGCAGCCGTTCTCCTCATGGGTAACTACACCGGCTACCGCTTAAGCGAATTAAAGCGTTTCAAACCGCTTGCAGAACAGATCAACTCACCTACCGGACAGAAGCTTGAAGCAGACAGACTGAAGCAGGAAATCAAAGAGCTGAAAAAGGATTTATAATATGAACTTATGGCCTTTAAAGAAATACTGCTCTCCGTTCACCCTGGGAAGACTGGGGATAATGGGAATGAACCAGCGTAACGTAAACTATATCGGACGCTATAACGAGCGAGCACTGTATCCTCTGGTCGACAACAAACTGCTGACCAAGGAACTGGCGCTCAAGAACAAGGTTTCAACAACCAATCTGATCGGTTCCATCAAGCATCAGTATGACGTGGAAAACTTTACAAAAATCGTAAAGGACAGAAGCGGCTTCTGCATCAAGCCTGCTCATGGTTCCGGCGGCAAGGGCATTCTGGTTATTACAAAAACCGAAGGCAACTCTTTCTATAAGCCTAACGGTCAGGCCTTAAGCGCCATGGACATAGAAAGACACATATCCAATATTCTTGCCGGGCTGTTCTCACTGGGCGGTAAACAGGACTTTGCCCTGATTGAGGATCTGATTAACTTTGATGACGTATTTGCCGACTACAGCTATGAAGGGGTTCCTGACGTACGCGTAATCGTATTCCAGGGATATCCTGTAATGAGCATGATGCGTCTTTCCACAGCTGCTTCCGACGGCAAGGCGAATCTGCATCAGGGAGCCGTGGGCGTGGGCATATGTCTGCGTTCAGGCAAGGCTGTCCGTGCAGTGCAGTTCAACAATCCTATTGAAAAGCACCCGGATACAGGAGCCCTGCTCTCCAACCTGCAGGTTCCGCAGTGGGAAAACGTTCTGAATCTTGCCGCAAGATGCTATGACATGTCACGCCTCGGCTATATCGGTACTGACATAGTTCTTGATAAGATGAGAGGACCTCTGCTCCTTGAGCTTAATGCCCGTCCCGGCATGGCCATTCAGACTGCTAACGGTGCGGGACTTCTTCCGAGACTTCATTTTGTGGAAGCGTTCATTGAAAAGTACGGCTATCTGCCACCTGAAGAAAGAGTCAAGATTTCACAGGAACACTTCGGCGTTCACAGTATCTAACCTTTCCCCAGAGAACAGATGATAAAACAAAGGGCTGCCCGGAAGGCAGCCTTTTCTTATGGAGCTTTATGATTTGATTCATCCAAGGCCTAAAGGCTCTTACGGATGAAAGTTACTTCTGAACTTCAAGTCTTTTCACGTCAACTTTCGTACACTCGAACATTTCGTTATCCACCTCACCGTAAATGCGAATCAAGGTATCAGGTGTAACAGTGTTTCCAATGGCAACCGCCAAACGTCGGACATGAGATGTCCTTATTGCGGGAAAATGAACGTGTATGTTCATGCCGGACACTCCACGGATATTCATCTGCGGTCTGACACCGCACGGAACTATACGTGAAGCGAAAAAGTAACCGGACCGTCATTCTCCAGGAGAATCTTCATGTCTGCACCGAACATGCCGCACTGCACGTCAGGATTTTTTGCTCTGGCCATTTCAAGAAGTTCCGCAAACATTACGGCCGCATCCGCAGGAGGCATTGCCGTATCGAAGCTCGGACGATTTCCTCTGTCCGTGTTGGCGGCAAGCGTAAACTGAGGTACCAGCATCATGTTGCCACCGGCATCGCCAACATTGAGATTCATCTTACCGGCCTCATCACTAAAAATGCGGTAATTTGAGATACGCTCAAGCATACGCGCCGATTTCTGCGGTGTATCACCGCGTTCGTAGGCAATAAAAGCCAGCACTCCCCTATTCATTGAGGCTATGCACCTGCCGTCGACATTTATTCTTGCGTGATTCACACGCTGCAGTAAAGCAATCATTGAAATCTCCGAACCTGACGGAAACGGTCGTGCATTAAATGCGCTTACCGAATTCCTACGGTAAAAATCAGACAAAAAAATACCACACCCTAAGGTGTGGTACATTTCACCAAAATATTAACAGTATGTCAATTTACTGAATTAGAGAGCAGCCTTAGCCTTTTCTACAAGTACAGTAAAGGTTGACTTATCATTAACAGCGATGTTGGCGAGGATCTTACGATCTAATTCGATAGATGCCTTCTTTAAGCCACATACGAACTTGCTGTATGATAAACCGTTTACGCGAGCAGCAGCGTTGATACGTACAATCCATAACTGACGGAACTGACGCTTCTTCTGACGACGGTCACGATAAGCATACTGACCAGCCTTGGTTACAGCCTGAACTGCAACACGGTAAACACGTGAACGTGCACCGTAGTAACCCTTGGCAGCCTTTAAAACCTTCTTATGACGTGCATGAGCGGTAACACCGCGTTTTACTCTAGCCATTTCCTAACTACTCCTCTGTTATGCGTAAGGTAATAAATTAACGATGTTACGAAGATCAGACTTATGAATCATGGTCATCGCACGTAAATGACGCTTACGCTTGGTAGACTTCTTAGTCAGAATATGACGAAGATTACAGTGCTTACGCTTGAAGCCGTTAGCGGTCTTCTTAAAACGCTTATGAGCACCCTTATCAGTTTTCATTTTTGGCATAATAAAAAAACTCCACATTGGAATATTAAAAACACATAATACGGGAGGCTGTACTTTCGTACCGCACTTTGGTTAACTTCCCCGGATTACTACCTTTTTTTAGGTGATAACACCATGACAGCCTGGCGACCTTCCATCTTAGAGGCAGATTCAACCACGGCAAGATCTCTGTCGACACAAAGTTCTTTTTCAATACGCTTCATAACGTCGAGACCGATGTCCTGATGAGCAATTTCACGACCGCGGTAACGCATGGTTACCTTAGCCTTGTCACCATCTTCCAGGAAACGTATCAGGTTGCGAAGTTTTACCTGATAGTCGCCTTCGTCAGTTGCAGGACGGAATTTGATTTCCTTTACCTGCACCTGCTTTTGCTTTTTCTTCTGCTCTTTCTGAGCCTTACTCTTTTCGTAGAGGAATTTACCATAGTCCATTATACGACATACAGGCGGTTCTGCATTCGGACTGATTTCTACTAAATCAACACCTGCCTCAGTAGCCTTGTTTAAAGCTTCTGAAGAACTCATTATACCTAAAGCTTCTCCATCGAGACCGATTAAACGAACTTCACGGTATCTAATTTCACCATTTATTCTGGTCTTATTAGCGGCCTGTTTGCCGGTTTTCTTTACGTTATTAATGGTATTACTCCTCTGAGTTACTAATTCCGCGGCTAATAATATCCTTTTTGATTAAAGAAATCAAGTCGGAAATTGAATAGCAACCTAAATCTTCACCCTTTCTGGTTCTTACTGATACGGTGCCGTTTTCAACTTCCTTGGCGCCGCATACGAGCATGTACGGAACCTTCATCAGAGTGTGTTCTCTGACCTTGAAGCCGACCTTTTCATTTCTGAGGTCTGACTTAACACGGATTCCGGCCTCATCGAGCATGTCGGTAACCTTGGTTACGTAATCTGCCTGAGCATCGGTAATACCCATTACTACGGCCTGAACCGGAGCAAGCCAGGTTGGGAAGGCACCGGCGTATTCTTCGGTAAGGATACCGATGAAACGTTCCATTGAACCGAGGATGGCTCTGTGAATCATGATTGGGTTGTGCTTTTCGTTGTCTTCACCGATGTAGGTTGCTTCCAGTCTCTGTGGGAGGAAGAAGTCAAGCTGTACGGTACCGCACTGCCAATCACGGCCAAGACAGTCGTGAAGGGTGAATTCAATCTTAGGACCGTAGAACGCACCTTCGCCAGGCTGATATTCGAAAGCGATGCCGTTTTCGTCAAGTGCATGAGCGAGGTCATGTTCCGCCTTATCCCATAATGCGTCGTCACCGATACGCTTTTCAGGTCTGGTTGAAAGCTTAACATCGATGTTGTTAAAGCCGAATGAGCCGTATACGTCATATACGAACTGAATACATCTGCTTACTTCTGACATTACCTGTTCTTCGGTACAGAAGATATGAGCGTCGTCCTGAGTAAAGCCTCTTACGCGCATCAAGCCGTGAAGTGAACCTGAAGGTTCGTTACGGTGACACTGACCGAATTCAGCCATTCTTACAGGAAGATCGCGGTATGAGTGCAGACGCTGGTTAAAAATCTGAATGTGAGCAGGACAGTTCATAGGCTTAACTGCGTAATCTCTGTTTTCAGAACTGGTGGTGAACATTGCTTCAGAGTACTTAGCCCAGTGACCTGAACGTTCCCAGAGAACACGGTCCATCATGAACGGAGTCTTAACTTCGATGTACTTGTACTTATGAAGCTTTTCACGCATGAAGTTTTCCAGGATGCGGTATACGGTCCAGCCGTCGTTGTGCCAGAAAATCATGCCAGGAGCTTCCTGCTGCATATGATAAAGGTCAAGCTGAGGACCAATCTTGCGATGGTCACGCTTTGCTGCTTCCTCAAGTCTCTTCAGGTATGCATCGAGAGCCTTCTTGTCAGCCCATGCGGTACCGTAGATTCTCTGAAGCATCTTGTTCTTTGCGTCGCCGCGCCAGTAAGCACCGGCAGACTTTGTAATCTTGAAGAACTTGCAGAAACGCATGTTCGGAACATGAGGACCGCGGCACATATCGGTGTATTCAAGGTGATGATAAAGTGCAGGATGGTCATCATGAGAGATGTTCTCTTCAAGGATAAGCTGCTTGTAAGGTTCGTTTCTTTCACCGAATACCTCGTGAGCCCTGTCCCATGTTACTCTTTCCTTGACAACGTCATATTCGGTCTTGGCAAGTTCATGCATTCTTTCGTCAAGCTTGGCAAGATCTTCTTCTGAAAGGGTATGGTCCAGATCAACGTCGTAATAGAAGCCGTTGTCAATTACAGGACCGATTGCCATCTTGGTTTCAGGCCACAGCTGCTTGATGGCGTGACCGAGAAGATGCGCACATGAGTGTCTGATGATCTCAAGACCTTCCTGATCCTTAGGAGTAATGATGCTTAATGAAGCATCTTCGGTAATAAGTTCACAGGCATCAACGAGTTCCCCGTTCACCTTACCGGCAACACAGACTTTGGCTAAACCAGGGCCAATACTCTGAGCAACGTCATAAACTGAAACAGGGTTTTCAAAATTTTTAATACTTCCGTCAGGAAGAGTAATAGCAGGCATTATCCTAACCTCATACGTACTGATACAAACCAAGTATCATGTACTCTAAAACAAATAAAACATCTTTAAAAAAGATACCCTTGAAAACGCAGGCTGACATACCGTATCAGAACACTGTAGGCGGTTTTTCGGGTATTTCCGTAAAAAGTCCTGTCTGCTCCGGGTGTACAAAATTCTCCCGAAAAAACAGACCCGTACAATATAATGACATGAGATGAATTTTGCAAGAGTTTTAACGTGCGGGATGGCGGAAACCATGCCATGATTCCGATTCGCCGTACTGCTGTCCGGGATCGTAACCGCATTCCTTTTTACCAATGAGGCAAACCGCGTATTATGTTCCGCACTGCAGATATTTAAAAACGGTTTGTTTTTTGCACAAGCGAATTCTGATATATTGAGATATAATGCACGCCCCGTCTAATAAAAAACTCATAACAAAAGCTAGTCACGCAGACCGTATCTGATATTCATATCCATCCGGAACGGGCCGGAACATGCGTGCGAATGATAAAGAAACACAAAACCCATTAAAAGATAACGACATGAATTCACAGAAGAACCAGGGATCGACCTACAGCAGCTCGTACAAGGGCGTTCTGAAAAATGAAATATTCCAGCAGCTCCGTCTGGTGATACCGATTCTCATCGGGCAGCTCAGCACTTCACTGCTCGGACTCATAGACACGGTGATGGCATCCAGTCTCGGCATTTCGGATCTGGCCGCAATATCACTCGGATGCAGCTTCTGGATACCGCTGTCACTGCTCAGCATCGGCATCTGCCTCGGCCTGTCCCCGATAGTGGCTTCTCTTCTCGGTCAGAACGAGCCTGAGGATATACCGAAGTATGCCCATAATGCGCTGTTTCCGCTCATGATTATCACCCTGATTTCCATGATAGCGCTGCTCGTTCTTCCCCGTTATCTGCTCGGACTTACCGACCTTGAACCGGAAATCATCAGCAAGGCCACGTCATATATAAACCTGATAGTCCTGGCTTTTCCCGGAATGAGTCTTTATCACCTCATGAAAAACACTGCCGAAGGCGTGATGGTTGCCGTACCGACCATGATTATAGGCATTGTTTCGGTTATTCTGAACATACCTCTTAACTACATATTCATGTACGGCAAGCTGGGAATACCGGCAATGGGTGCCGTCGGATGCGGTGTGGCCACTGCCATCATTACCTGGACAGCCTTTGTCATTATCCTGCTGTTCTGCAGATACAGCGGCAAGCTGAAGGAATTCCACATTCTGGGAAGAAAGGAAGTCACGGATTTTGCAATCATCAAGCACATCTTCAAGATCGGCTTTCCAATCTCCATTGCGCTTCTCATTGAAAACTTTACCTATTACTTTTTCGGGTACGCCACTGCCCATATCGGCAGTTCCTATACCGCCGCACACCAGATAGCAAGCATTGTCAGCGTAATGGTGTTCATGCTGCCGGTTGCCGTATCCACTGCCGAAGCCATAAGAATAAGCAACAACCTGGCCGTAGGCAGTAAGAGCAAGGCAATACTCTCCGTAAAGGCCTCCGCCGTCATTGCACACGCAATGATCATTCCTGTTGGATTGTGCATATTCATATTCCGCCACAGGATCATTGACTTCTTTACCGATGATCCGAATCTCCATGCACTGGCCGCCCCACTCTTTTGGGCCGTTCTGGCGTTCCAGGTACAGGACTCGATTTTTGGCGTGGGACTCGGAATCCTTCGCGGTTTTAAGGACACAAAAAACCTGATGCTGATAAATTTCGCCATTCTGTGGTGTGCCAGTGCCCCGCTCGGATATCTGGTGGGCTTTACCGATTTCTTCGGCAGAAAGTACGGACTCTACGGTCTGTGGGGCGTCATAGTATTCTGCTACTGGAGTCTTACCCTTGCATTTGCAGTCCGAAGCATTTATCTATTCAGACATCATAAATTCAGAATTTACAGATACTGATGTCCTCAGCGGGCGCCTCATGCGGCAAAAACTTTGAATCAGGGCGCAAACGTCGGCAGGAACCATCCCAATGGATCTCCGCTTCCGTATAATATAACGGTGTTCCGCATTAGATGCGGCACACCGTTTTTTTTATGCACGATGACACGAATGAAACATGAGCACTATTCATAATTTACTGAGAAAGTCTCTTTCGGGGATTATCCTCGTCCTGCTGCCGGTATCAGGCATGGCGGCATCCGGGGAATCCGTGGTTTGCTTCTCGCCCGAATCCCTTACGGAAAAGGCGGTAAAGGAGTATGCGGCATGCAGTGACGCCTATATGCACGGAGTTCCCGACACTCTGACCATATGCACGAATGCGGCGCAGGTCTCTGACGATCCGCGAATACTCTATCTGCTGTCCCGCATTTACATCGAAGGAAAACACATGGCCCCTAACATCGGCAGACACATAAGCATGCTGAAAAAGGCCTCTGCGGCTCACCTTGCCGATGCCGATGCCGATCTGGCCGACATCATACTCAACGCCTATCTGCAGCAGGAAAACAAAAACGAATCCACCGGCAGACAGGCTATTGCATATCTTGACCGGGCCGCAGCCTGCGGCAGCGAAAAGGCACTGTTCAGGCGGGCGGAAATCAGTATGCACGATGACTTTAAGAAACTGGGCATTCATGACCATGATTCAGGCAACGCAGAATTAAAGAAACTTCTTCTTAACGGAAATCCGCATGCCATGGTCTACGGTGCCATGTGGCTTCTTCACGCAGAAAAACCGGCTGATTCCGGAATGAACGTCACTCCGGAGAATAAGCCCGGACACAAACTCTCGTTCTTTGATTTTCTTACCGGTGAATACTCCAAAAATCCAGATTATCCGATCTCGCTGCTGGAAAAGGCCGCTGACAGGGGCATGAAGGAAGCCTACAAAGCGCTTGCGGAGGAATATGCTTCATCAGCAGACGGAGAAACCAGACTGCGAGGACTGGCCTATGCGCGTGCCGTAGCCGAATGCCGCGGACTTACGACTGACGCGCTGGTAAAAAGTTATCTCAACATGCCGGACATTGAAGAGAGTGCGGCCGAGGCCGCAGTAAAATCCGGGAAGGAGATTGCTGACACCAGAGGATGTCATTAAATGATGCCTCCCGGAAACTTTCCGGTCAGCAGAAATGTCCAATCACCTAATAATGACCGCACATCTCAGCAAACAGCTTTTTTGTGTGCTAGAATATGAAACATATTGTGCTGACCGGATATCAGACAGACCAGAAGGATTTATTTTTTTTATGAAAAAGACGGCTGTAAGATTTTTATCAGTCATTGGCCTCACCGTCATGACACTCTGTGCGGACGGATGCGCCTACAGACCCGATGTATATCAGGGCAATTTTACAGAACAGAAGGATGTTGACAAGCTGCGTGTGGGAATGACTCAGGAACAGGTGAAATTCGTACTGGGCACACCGATGCTTCTGGATCCCCTGGACAATACCAGATGGTATTACATAAACTTTGTCCGCAAAGGCTGGAGCGATCCCGAATTCAAAACTCTGGTGGTTCTTTTTGACGATGACAGGGTTGTTAAGGAAATTTCCGGCGATTTCCAGAAAAGCAGAAATTTCTATACTCCGCTCTGACGGCTACGGCATTCACGTTTAACAGCATAACGGACGGAAAGGCATGAAAATGAAAACAGGTTACATACTGATGGCGCTGCTCCTCTGCGGGTGCGTTACCATTCCGGAAAGAAATCCTGCCAGACTCCCGTTGCTTCTCAATACGTTCGATGCGGATAACAACGGGATTTTTGAACCGAACCCCGAACTTGGCCGCAAATTCACGGCCTATGCCAAGGAATGCGGAACGGGAATCCGTGAAAGTGCCGACAAAATGTCGGATCTCTTTGCCTCAACCCTTGATGAGGATGCGCCGGACTATCTCTATCTTCAGCAGTCAGGTTATCTGTACGAGTTCAAGCAGTGCATGACGCTGGTTAAGGACAGCATTTACGTACGCAGTCTGAATTTCAGAAAACTGATGATGGAAAGAAGAGCAGCTGCGGACGCTTCCAAACCAGGAGAAAAGATACCGCGCGGCAGAATGACGCCAACAGCAGATCCGGCCTTCCAGAAAACCTATGACAGACTTGTTGAAGTACTTCCGTCAACTCCTGATGAAATCGGTAAAATCATCCTCGATTTCTACCTGCTTAAGGACTACAGGAGTGTCAACGCCTGGCAGGATGAACTCAACAGGGTGCTGACAAAGGAAGACAACATTTCTCCTGAACTATTTGTCGCCAGATACTTCTTCAGAAACGCCGAAACAAAGGACATCGGCTATAAGATGCTTGAAGATTATGCCATGGGCGGCAGTACAAGAGCCCTCGAAATAATGGATACGACTTCCGGCGTAAAGTACCGGAAGGAGCATCCCGACGCCATAGCCAGATACAAAAAGATTGTGGAGATGCACGTTAATTCGGAATAATTCCCCGAAACAGGCATTTTCGGCCCGAATCTGAATGCCAAAGAGCCGGACAACCGCAAATATTTGTATATGTTCACATCCCCCGCATTCCAATATATTGTATGATAGGAACTGTGTGTTTTAGCATACCTCCGGAGGCTGAACATCCCTCATCGGAAGTTCTTAAATATAAATAACAACTACCTTAACTGTAACGGTACGAAATCAAATGTCAGAAAACAATACTCTTAACAATGACGGCAGCAATGCCGCAGCCGGAAGCCCGGAATCCGTAATCAATAACGGTAAGCTGGAACAGGCAATAACCAATCTCAGTGAATCAAACACCCAGATCAACACCCAAAGGGTTGTTCAGCTGCTTATTAATGCCAAAGTGGTAGTACCGTTTAACATTTCAGATGAAAAGAAAGCCGTAAAAACCGAAGAAAAAGCGGACGGCAGCGGTGAGGTCGTCATAAACAGCGGTGCCGAAATCAATCTGGTGCTTCTCACAAATGATGAACGGGAAACCTACTGTCCGGTATTCACCTCCAAGGAAGAATCAGACAAAATGACCATTCCCAGCTCCGGCATGTTCATTCAGCCGTTTACTGCCCTGGCAAAGGCAGTTACCGCAACTGATACCGGTATTAAGGGGATTGTAATCAATCCTTTCGGTATGGCCATGACACTGTCAGCCGATCTGCTGAAAAACATCATCAGGAAGGCAGAGGAACAGACCAGAAACCGCAACTACACACTTAAAGCCGGTGAAAAAGTGGTTATCACTGAGGCTGACGAATCATCAAAGACCTTGAAGGATATCATTACCGCGGTTGTCAGAAACCACAAATGCATTGAACGCGCCTTTTTAAGAAAGATGATAAGGCCGGAAGCTCCAAAGGAAAACAACTCCAGCTACCTCATCATTCTGGACTCAAGCGACAAGGACGAGGACATTACACACCTTTTCAGGGATCTGGGCAAGCTGTGCACCCCGCACGTAAAAGACATGCCTCTGGACTTTCTGCGCTATGACGAATCAAACCGCTTCGTAACAGAGGCAGTCAAGGACGCAAAGCCCTTCTATCGCAAGAAGATCTTCGGACTGTTCTGATAAAGACGGATTTTTCGGTTCCTGAAGGATTATGTTTTTGGCACATGCTGATAAAATTCACTCACGCAGGCAGAGAGTAATTATGAAAAACGATACTTTAATGGCTAAAGAATTAAGCTGGATTTCTTTTAACGAGAGAGTTCTGCAGGAAGCTCAGGATCCTACCGTTCCCATTATCGAAAGAGTACGTTTTCTGGGCATATATTCAAGCAACCAGGATGAATTTTTCAAGGTAAAGATAGCCGAACTCAAAAGACAGGTAATGATTGAGGAGGAAAGCGGTAAGAACTCACCTGCCGGTGCACTTCTCAAAAAGGCTCTCGCAAGAGTCAAGCAGCTCGGCAAGGTCTTCGACAGAACCTACAAGGAGCTGATGGAGGAACTGACCACACACAACATCTACCTGCTTGATGAGAATCAGATATCCCAAACTCAGCTGGAATGGGTAAAAAACTATTTCAGAACCAACGTGCTTAAGCACATAAGTCCGGTAATCATCAACGAGAACATTGATCTGGTAACCTTTCTTAAGGACAAGTACCCTTATCTCTTCATAAAAATGAGCAAGAAGAACGCTCCGGATCAGTACGCTCTCATTGAAATACCTACCGACATTCTGCCACGCTTCATTCAGATCCCGTCCGACAACAGACGGGACAAGGTGCTTATGATTCTCGACAACGTCATAAGAATCGGTCTCAACAGAATATTCTGCGGTCTTTTTGACTATGACGAAATCTGCGCCTATACCGTAAAAATGAACCGTGACGCAGAATACGACCTGTCCGCACAGCTGGACAGAACACTTCTGGAAAACATGTCCCACAGCCTCAAGCAGAGACTCATAGCCATGCCGGTTAGGGTTGCATACGACAGGGAAATGCCTAAAGCCATGGTGGAGCAGTTCATCAAACAGCTGCACATAAAGGACATGGATTCCGTTATGGACGGCGGAAGATACCACAATTTCAAGGATTTTATCAGCTTCCCGAACGTAGGCAGGGAATATCTGGAGCACACCCGACTTCCTGCGCTGAACTCCAGCCGGTTCGACAATGCCAGAAACATGTTCAGTGCCATTGCCGCCGGTGACATTCTGCTCTACTACCCATACCACTCATTCAGATACTTTACGGAGCTTCTGCGTCAGGCCTCTTACGATCCTGCCGTAAGATCCATAAAAATAAACATTTACCGTGTGGCAAGCAACAGCCGCGTAATCAATTCACTCATTGATGCGGCAAACAACGGCAAGAACGTAACCGTTGTGGTTGAGCTCAAGGCCCGCTTTGACGAGGAAAACAACATCAGATGGGCTAGCCGTCTTACCGAAGCCGGCGTAAAGGTGCTGTTCGGCATGCCAAGCCTTAAGATTCACTCCAAGCTCTGTCTGATTTCCCGAATTGAGGACAATGCCATTGTCCGCTATGCCCACATCGGTACCGGTAACTTTAACGAAAAGACGGCAAAGATTTATACCGACTTTGCCCTATTCACCAAGAATGCGGATCTCACTGAGGAAGTTGAAAAGGTATTTGACTTCATCGAATATCCTTATACAAGACCTAAGTTCAATCATCTTATGGTATCTCCTATCAATGCACGCAAGAAGATCTACGAACTGATAGACAACGAAATCAAGAACGTCAAGGCCGGACTTGAAGCCAGAATCATTCTCAAGGTTAACAACCTGGTGGATAAATCACTTATTGAAAAGCTTTATGAGGCCTCCGCAGCCGGAGTCAGAATTGACATTATAGTCAGAGGCATGTGTTCACTGCTTCCTGGCGTTCCGGGCTTAAGTGACAACATCAAGGGCATCAGCATAGTAGACCGATTCCTTGAACATCCGCGCATCATGTATTTCCACAGCAACGGCAATTTCAGACTCTACATCTCATCCGCAGACTGGATGACCAGAAATCTTGATCTCAGAATCGAAGTCGGCACTCCTATCTATGATCCGGAGCTTAAAAAGCATATTCTTAATATCCTGAACATTCAGTTAAGCGATAACATGAAGGCCCGTATCATCAACAGGGAACAGGACAACAAATACGTTCCTCGCGGTAACCGCAAAAAGGTACGCTCCCAGATAGCCATCTATGACTATGTTGAATCTCAGGAAAACGCCATGGCAAAAACAGCAGTACCGGATGACTGCTGTGAGAAAGGCAATAACAGATAACTGTTATCTGTCATCCCTGCGGCGCAGTCTGCGCCGCATTTTTTTTGACTCCGTTATCAGACGACCTTTGTAAGTCGGTGATTCAGGCAGTGCTTTCTTTATCTGCGTAGGCACGATATCGGTCTTTCTGTTATTATTCCACGGCATCCGGCCATATACCGTGCATCTCTGCAGCCTTTTTTCTTTCTGCCAATAAACATCTCATGTTCGAGGTCTGACGGTTACTTACAAATAAAAACCGGATTTTAAAGGTTTTAGGATCAAAGCGGAATAAAACATCAGCAATGGTTGGCCGGCGCATTTTATCTGTTTATAATACGTTTGAAGAGACGTAAATCATCTCTGCTTTTTGTATGGGAACTTATCTGACACTTCTTCAATATACACGATTCCAGGAAGCCCCAAAAAAGGAATAATCATGAATATTCTTCCGTTTATTATAATTTTTATTATAGTCTGCATTATGTTTATATTGCCTGCCGTGTGTTTTGTCAAATGTCCCTACGATACGATTCTGGTTGTTTTCAAAAAGAATGACCGCAACAGAATCATAAAATATATCACCGGAGGAGGAACATTCGTTGTTCCTTTTATCCAGGACTATTCATACATACCTTATCCGATTTTATGTTTCCCGATTCCGCTGAAGGATGCTCCCGCACGCAACAATGTACGCATCACAATGCCCATAGCATTTTCAGTCGTGCTCTGCAATGATGATTTAGAAAAAGCCGTTAACTTTCTTTTTGACAAAAAAACAAACGAAATTGAAGAACAGGTAAACAAAATTATTAACGAACAGTTACGTCTGACCATTGCCTCATTTTCCGCTGAAGAGATTTTCAGTGACAAGGAAAAATTTTTGACACAGATTCGCAATGACGTAGATCGGAGGCTCAAAAAAATCGGACTGACTACAACCCGTATGAATTGTACCGATCTTACCGATGACGCCGGATATTTCATAGAGGCAGGCCGTAAAATGTGTCAGGAAGCTCTTGAAAGAGCTAAAGCTGATATCGCACGCACAAAGGAAGCAGAAGCCAAATCAGAATCTGATGCTGCCGGCTAAATATACGGACACATGCTTATACGTTCACCAAATCCAAGAAAGTGAAAATATAATAAAGTAGCCGCCCCACTTTCCTACTTTGCAGCGATAGCTGTTAGTCGGATGGTAAGAGCGCCTATGCCAACAATTCCGTGAAAAACAAAAAACAGAACCATATCCGACGGATATGATTCTATCTTCCATGGTATTTCGCAGTGAAAGCGTCAATGAGCTTACATAAAATAATCCATTATGTTGTCGCGTATCTCATCCTTCCAGCTGCCCCGGCTTACATTAAAGGTCTTCACAATTTTTGAATTATCCAGAATACTGTTTTTTGGCCTGTCCACGCCGAAGCCCAGCTCCATGGCTTTTACCGGTTCTATATTTGGACAGTCGGAAAGAAGTCCAGAACTGAGAACCACGGTTCTGACGAAATCCGCCACCTCAAATCTGCTGGCATTCGGTGTACCGCTGTAATTGTATACGCCCCAGTCTTTAAATCCGGGCTCGGAAATTATTCTGCCGGCAATGAGCAGACATACCTCGGCAAGATCCATGGCAAATGTAGGAGCACCTACCTCATCGTCAACAACCTTAAAATCATGTCCTTCCCTGAGACGCCTGATTATTGACGTTATGAAATTTTTTCTTCTGCGGGAAAAAAGCCATGATGTTCTGATTACTATCGCCCTGCCTCCGGTCTGAAGTACCACTTCCTCACCCGCCAGCTTGGCCTTGCCGTAGGCGTTGAGAGGATTGGTGACGTCATCCTCACTGTAGGCTCCGTTCTTACGGCCGTCGAATACAAAATCCGTTGAGATATGAATAAGGGGCTTTCTTTTCTTGCCGCACATAAGAGCGACACACAGCGGCAGACGGGAATTGATGTCATAGTTGGAAAGGGTTTCTTCCTCAGCCATTTCCACGTTCGTATATGCTGCGGTATTGATGACAACATCAGGTTCGGCATCCAGGAAGGATTTTTCCAGACGCTCCATCAGTTCAACCATACTGGTTACAGGCAGATTTTCATGTCCCAAAAACTCAGCCGAAATCTGATGAAGTCTGCATCTTTCGGCAAGAGCCGTGGCCAGCTGGCCATTTTTACCGATCACCAAAATATTCACGATATTCCCCCTGTCCTATCTCCGGCAAACGCCCCTCCGACATAATAAAGCTCCGGTATCCTAAATCTCGGACTTCAGACAGTTTCCAAGATACCATTCAAAGGTCATGCGAAGTCCCGCCTCAAGCTCAACGTCCCTCTTAAATCCAAGCTCCCGTTCTATTTTTTCGGCATTGACCGCATAGCATATGTCATGTCCCGGGCGATCTGTCACGTGTCGTATTAAATCGGCAGACCTCATTCCCCTGCATACTGCGGCATCAGGGAACCGGGCACGGAGTCCCGCATCGGACTCAAGAACGGAGTCCAGCATGGAGAGTATTCCGTTAACCATTTCATTGTTTGTCATCGGTATGCCGTCGATGTTGTAGTGCTCACCGCTCTTACCATAGCGTAAGACATAATCAACGGCTTTACAGTGATCAGTTACAAAAATCCATTCCCTCACCTGGTTTCCGCTGCCGTAGATGGGAATTTCCTGTCCGTTTAATGCTCTGGTAAGGGTCATCGGAATCAGCTTTTCCGGATGCTGACAGTAGCCGTAGGTATTGGAACCGTGGGTGACGGTAGTATTGAGACCATAAGTGCGGTTAAAGGATCTGACCAGCAGATCTGCCGAAGCCTTGGATGAGGCGTAAGGTGAATTTGGCAGATAGACCTGTCCCTCGGTAAAATGACGGTCATCAGGAGAACTGAGTGAACCGTAAACCTCATCGGTGGAAATCTGATGGAATCGAGTATTCTCGTTTTTTCCGAAGTCATTCCAGCATTTTCTGCAGGCCTTGAGAAGAGAATAAGTTCCCTCAATGTTTGTTTTTATAAAATCGTCGGCATCGGCTATGGAACGGTCCACATGGGATTCCGCCGCAAAGTTCACGACCTTGAGAATGCGGTATTCCCTTATCAGTGATTCGACGAGGACGGTATCGCATATGTCCCCTTTCACAAACAGCAGTCTGTCACCGCCGATACGGCGTGCCATGTCAAGATTTGCGGGATTACCGGCATATGTAAGCTTATCGAGAACCAACACCCTGACATCGGAATAATGCTCGAGCAGATAAGCCGCGAAATTGGATCCGATAAATCCGGCTCCGCCGGTAACCATAATATACTCACTCATAGACACTCACTCCGGACGGCTACTGAAACAGGCATCAGCCCCTGTACAGCAGTGGTATGCCGACACGTTAATCAAAAGACGTAAATAAGCAGAAAACCAAAAAACTAAAAATAAAGCGCATCCCTGAAAGCCTTGGCAGCCGCATCCTTTGCGGAGACGACCGGAGCCTGAACGGAACCGTCGGCGTTCTTCACTGACGGCCAGCAGATGGCCAGATCAGGATCATTCCACAGAATGGTCTGTTCCGAGGCAGCGTCATAATAATCAGTACAGCCGTATATAAAACAGGCAGACTCACTCAGCACCAGAAAGCCATGGGCAAAGCCCTCCGGAATCCATAACATGCGGTGATTATCCGCCGAAAGCACGACGGAAACGCTTCTGCCAAAGGTAGGGCTGTCCCGACGCAGATCCACGGCCACGTCAAAGACCTCTCCGTGAACCACGCGAACAAGCTTGCCCTGAGGATGCCTCATCTGACAGTGCAGTCCCCTCAGTACACCTTTTGAGGAAACAGACTGATTAATCTGAACCAGATTCTTTCCGCCGGTAAAACTGCTGAAATCGGAAGCCCGTATTATTTCAGCAAACTCTCCGCGGGAATCACGATGCACGACTGGATCAATTATCTGTACATCAGGAATATCGGTTTCGGTTATCTGCATAATCCATACAATCCGGTGTTCTATTCACACAGTGAAGAGAACAGAAACAAACAGGAGACATAAAAGGAACAGACCTCATGAATCTCCCGAAACAAAGGTTAATCTACTTACGGGAACCGGCCAGCTCGGTCAGGTATCGGCCATAATCGCTGTTGCCGTATTCTGCGGCAATTCGTCTGAGCTGTTCCGCATCAATGTAATGCTTCACGTAGGCTATTTCATCAGGAGAACATATCTGACAGTTGAGTCGTTTTTCCAGGGTCATGATATACGATGACGCCTCAAGCAGCAGCTCCGGAGTTCCCATGTCCAGCCAGGCCACTCCGCGACTCAGAATCTCCACCTTAAGCTCACCGTTTCTTAAGTATATATTATTGATATCGGTGATTTCCAGCTCATTACGGGCTGAAGGTTTAATGCTTTTGGCGTAAGACACCACCTTCGAGTCATAAAAGTAAATGCCAGTAACCGCATATGAAGATCCCGGATGCTCCGGTTTTTCCTCAATGGACACAGGTTCGCCGGTATCATTAAAGCTGACCACTCCGTACCTTTCCGGATTGTTGACCCTGTACCCGAATACCACGGCCCCGCTTTCGAGGGATGCAGAGCGACGCAGCAGTTCAGACAGCTGATGACCGTGATAAATGTTGTCTCCGAGAATCAGACAGACACTGTCTCCGTCAATGAAGTCCTCACCAATGATAAAGGCTTCCGCAAGACCGTTAGGTGCTTCCTGTGATGCATACCGGATGGAAAGTCCCCATTGGCTGCCGTCACCTAGGAGTCTTTTATAAAGATACTGTTCTTCCGGATTGGTGATGACGAGTATCTCCCTGATTCCGGCCAGCATCAGTATGGACAGGGGGTAATAGATCATGGGCTTGTCATAAACGGGAAGAAGCTGCTTGTTTACCGCCACGGTAAGCGGATACAGTCTGCTGCCGGTTCCGCCGGCAAGAATGATTCCTTTCATGATTTCCGCCCTTTCCTTTTCTGTTTTCCTGCTGAAAAACCCGCCTTTTCAGTTCCCTGCATAAACGGATACCGGAGGTTCCGGACCTCCGGTATCCGTGCACGCAATACACTGCCGTTTCGTGCGGACACCGTCTGCGGCATCCGCACTCTCACCGGTTAATTCCATTACCCGTACTTTACAGGTAAGGATCTTCCTTATTCAGGTAGTTGATGACGTAATCGGCCACGCCTTCCTCGAGAGAGGTCATCGGCTTATCGTAGCCTGCGGCACGCAGCTTGGTCATATCGGCTTCAGTAAAGTACTGATATCTGTCCCTGATGTTTTCAGGCATATCCACGAAGGTAATCTTTTCTTCAAGGCCCATGGCATTCCAGGTGGCCTTGGCAAGATCGTAGAATGAACGGGCCTTACCGGTACCAACATTAAACAGACCGCTGACATGAGGGTTGCGGAGCAGCCATACGATAACGTCAACCACATCCTTCACGTATACGAAATCTCTTAACTGCCAGCCGTCCTTGTAATCGGCCCTGTACGACTTGAAGAGCTTTACAGGCTCGTTTCTCTTAACGGCAGGGAAGATATGGGCGATAACTGACTTCTGACCGCCCTTGTGATATTCGTTAGGACCGTATACGTTGAAGAACTTGAGACCGGCATACTGCTTTGGAGTTGCTCTGCCTTCAGCAAGTTCACGTGCGACCTTCACGTCGAATGAAGCCTTGCTCCAGCCGTAAGGATTAAGCGGACGCAGAGACTTGAGATAGTCAAGGTCGGCATTGTCAACAAATCCGTGTTCACCTGAACCGTATGTTGCGGCTGATGACGCATAAATGAACTGTGCATTGTTGTCACGGCAGAAGCACCAGAGCTTCCATGCAAGCTGCTGATTGTTTCTGAGTATTCTGTCAACATCACTTTCAGTGGTGGTGGAAATGGCTCCCATGTTGATGACTGCAGTCACCTCGGACTTGTGTTCTTCAAGAAATTCATCAAGCTGTTCAGGCAGGATAATACCGCCCACTTCATGCTTGGCAACATTCTTCCATCTGTCATCGGTACCGAGCCAGTCAACAACGTAAACATCGTGAATGTTAAGTTCATCGAGCTTGGCGACAATGCATGAACCGATAAATCCGACGCCGCCAGTAACAATAATCATAAACTAATCCTCAATTCCAAAAAACACACGGTCCGGACGCTAAACAGCGCTGTCCAGAGCCATAATATCCCCTTGCTGCAGCTTAAGTTCCGCAAGATGTTCCTTCAGCCATGCCTCAGCATCGGCGTAGACGGCCACGCCGTCAACGGCGATGTGGTTGCAGAGCACGGCCCTTGCAAGATCGCATTCAGCCCCGTTTCCGGAAATCACGGCAAAAAGACTGTCACAGCCTGACTTTATGTCATTCAGCTTCTCAATCTCAGCGGCTCCAAACTTTCTGAAATCACCGTATACGACCTTTACGGTTCTGTTCTGGGCACGAGCCCTTCCGATAACCGTCTTCAGTTCATCATCCTTAAGCAGCGAATCCCTGTTTCCCGTTCTGCCGGTGCCTGAACATGCGGCACAGAGTTCCTCAAATGAAACCGTGGCGGTACCGAGCTTGCCAACTACGATGCCTGATGCCCTGTTCGCCAGAACCATGGCATCCTTTATCGGCATCCCCGAACCTATTGCCATGCCGAGAGTTGCAAGAGTTGTGTCCCCTGCGCCGGAAACATCATATACCTCTCGTGCTTCGGTAAAGATGTGGTTAACCTTCTTTTCACTTCTGGAAATATGAAGCATGCCGTATTCACTGAGAGTGACGATGAGATTATCAATGTCATGCTCCTCCATGAGACGTAACGCACCTTCGGTAACCTCTTCATGGAAGGTCGCACTCTTTGGAGAGTATTTTCTGCCGGTGGCTTCTCCGAATTCCTTGAGATTAGGCTTAATCAGGGTAGCACCGCGGTACTTTGAATAATCGAGGCCCTTAGGATCCGCGATGACCGGCTTGTTCAGTCTGCGGCAGATGCTGATAATCATCTGCGTGGTTTCCTTGGTAAGAATTCCCTTGTTGTAGTCGGAAAGCAGAACCACGTCGGCACTTCTTATGGCCTTTGACAGAATGCTCTCAAAACGATCCAGAACATTGGCGATAATCGGCAGATTCTTTTCATGATCCACTCTGACGATATGATTATTGCCGGCAATGAGTCTTGCCTTGACGATTGTAGGATAGTCATTGAGGCGCAGCAGATGGCTGTGTACACCGATTTTCTTGAGAAGAGTTGATATTTTACGGCCTTCGGCATCATTGCCGATAACCCCGAGGAAATCGCATTTACAGCCCAGTGACGTTATGTTGGCAACCACGTTACCGGCTCCGCCCAGCATTTCCTTTTCATGATCGTATTTAAAAATCGGTACGGGAGCTTCAGGAGAGATTCGTTCAACCTTACCGTAAATAAACCTGTCCAACATAATGTCACCAATAACCAAAGGACTGATTTTACGGAGTTTTTCCAAACGTGTTGCCGACATGCAGTACATCCTCACTTTATAAATTGTTTTTTGTTTATGAATGTCCGGATAAAAAGCCGTGACAAATGTAAACAGTTATGAACATATTATCATATTATCGCCTGTTACAGATAAGATAATTGAACACAAATGCCCGCATATTCACGGGTATGGACAATTTTTGGGTTCTTTTGAGTACCGGGATGAAGAGTATTTCTTCACCCTGATTAGATACCCGGCATCTCTCGGTCTCCCAACAATTCCGTGAAGAACCATTTTCGTTATTATCTTACTCAATTTAGTTTCAGTTAAAGTTTAACAGTATCTCACTGAGATTATTCAACAGATGTGCTAGACTAGACTCCATGAGAAGCATGTTAACCGACGTTGGATTCAGAGGATGACAGAATGTTAAAGTCTATAGGTATTGGGGCAGAATTATTTCATAAGCTTATTGAAAATGACTGCTATTACGTCGATAAGACTCCTTTTATCAAGACCATATTTAAGGAAAACAAAGCGGACGTAATGCTTATCACAAGACCAAGACGTTTCGGTAAAACTCTTACCATGTCAACATTCTATGATTTTCTGTCTCTTGATCCTGAAAATCCCGGAGACGTGTCCCGTCAGGAAAAGTGGTTTAAGAACACCAAAATATTTGAGGATAAGGAATTTTGCCGTGAACACATGGGAAAGTTTCCGGTTATTTTCATTTCACTGAAGAACGTATCAGGGAGTGAATTTGAGAGAGCATACTATCAAATGGGATGTATGGTTTTTGATTTGTATAGTTCATTCAGTTATCTCTCTGAAAGTCAAAAGCTTAATGATGCAGAAAAGAATATTTTTAAAGAAATTGTATCTGATAAAAATTTTATCTGTAATATTAGTAATAAAGATAAAGTTACTGATTCATTGAGCAATCTGCTGAAATTTCTGTACAAACATCATGGAATAAAGCCAATACTCCTGATAGACGAATATGATGTACCCATTGCCAAGGCCGCCCATTACAACTACTACGAGGAAATGATTGACATCATCAGTCCGTTCTTAGGCAATGCCTTAAAAACCAATCTTTACCTCGGCAGAGCCGTGCTTACCGGCTGTCTGAGAGCAGCCAAGGAAAGTATTTTTACCGGGCTCAACAATTTAAAAATCTGTTCAGTTCTTTATACCGGCAAGGATGATATTTCTCAGGGAATTGGTTTTACTGAAAAAGAGACTGGAGAGGTACTGTCTTACTATGGTCTTACCGACTATTATGAAGGAGTAAGAAGTAACTACGACGGGTATTACTTCGGGAAAAATCACATGTACTGCCCATGGGACGTAATGTCCTTCTGTGATGACAACCATGAAAAGCTTGGTGAGGACAGAAATCTCATTATTGCGGACAACTACTGGATAAACACCAGCGGTAACGACGTAATAGAAGAATTCATGGGATTTATAGAGCCTGAAGACGTCGATAAAATGCAGGATCTTCTGGACGGCAAATCAATTACCACGGAAGTAAGAACCTCTCTGTGTTACGGTGATTTAAAAGGACATGACATCACCGATTTCTGGACACTGCTGCTGTACACCGGATATCTCACCTTCGATCCGCAGTCCCATTCTCCGGAAAATGACAGTTACAGTCTGTATATTCCGAATGAAGAAATCAGAAAATGCTTTAAATCCAAGATTCTGAATTTCCTTAAAAACAATTCCGTCATGAAAAACAATACCGGTAAACTGGTAAAAGGATTGTTTGAGGGGGATGCTGAAACCGTGGAGAACAGTCTTAACGGACTTCTGGAAAAATACGTGTCCATCAGAGATTTCTCCGTCAATGCCCCAAAGGAAAACTACTACCACGGATTTATAAACGGTTTATTGGTTGGAAGTACATCTCTCATAGAAGAGCAGAGATCCAATTTTGAATCTGGAAACGGATATATTGATTTGATAATAAAGTCTCTAAAGAGCAGAGGCATTATCGTAATTCTGGAACTGAAGCAGACTTCTAATGAAAATGAAGACAAGGTACTGATTGCCGAAGAGGCTATTGAGCAGATACTTCAGAAAAAATACGCCGATCCGTATATTAAAAGAAACGATATCAAGGCAGTTATCACATACGGCATATGCTTCTGTAAAAAGGAATGCGGTGTTGCATGTAAAAAACTGAAATAAGCTCTATATAACATCGGAAAAGCCTTATTTTTGTCATCGGGCTCGAAACTTTCCGTCACGATGCATCAAACGGCCAAGACAAAAAACTTCCTGTCTCAACAGCTCAGACTATAAACCGCAAAATAAGGAAGGCGCACCGTAACGGTACGCCTTCCTGTTTTTCAAATCACTGTAAAAGATTATTATTCAGCCTTTGGTGGCTTAGGTGCTGCAGGAGCAGGACCGTCCTTTGCCCCCACTGAACCGAGGTACGCAGGAAGCTTGAGACCGGCCATCTGAGCAACGTCATGGAGCGGAGGAAGACTCTTAACCATTCCTGACAGGAAATCTGCAGTAGAGGTCTTACCGTCACCTTCTCCGTTGCCGCGATCCCATACGGTAACCTTATCAATCTTGATGTTGCGGATAGCCTCGGTCTGGAGGGTTACGATATCCTGGAGTTTTTCGATCATGAGGAGTGTTGAAGCAGCGCTTACGTCATCACCGGCACTCTGTACCAATCTCTTATAACCTTCAGCCTTAGCCTCAAGCAGTGCTCTCTGACCTTCTGCTTCAGCCTTATACTTGAAGAGTATTGCGTCTGCGTCACCCTGTGCAATCTGTCTTGCCTTTTCTGCGGCAGCTTCTGCATCGATGATGATCTTCTGCTTGTCAATTTCCTGCTTAGCAACTTCTGCAGCATTCAAACGCTGCTTTTCTGCGGCGTACTGAGCCTTCTGAATTTCAACTTCGGCTTCACGCTTTGCAACTTCCGCCTTACGGAAGGCTTCGGCTTCGATAACCTTCAGTTCGGCATTGGAAAGAGCCACGGTCTGCTTGGCTGAGTTTTCACCCTGAATTGCCTGAGCTTCCTGATCAGCCACGTAGCAACGCTTTTCAGCTTCAGCCTTCTTGATCCCCTTCTGTGCGGAAGCATCGTTGTTGGCAACCTGAATATCCTTATCCTTTCTGGCTTCAGATTCACCGATGGAACCGATCTTTTCCTGAACGGCCACCTGAACCTTTGCAGTGTTCAGAGCTTCGGAAGCAGCCTTCTTACCGATACTTTCAATATACCCTGAATCATCGGATATATCGGTGATATTAACATTAATAAGCTTCAGACCAACCTTATTGAGTTCCGGTTCAACGTTCATGCGAATCTTTGACTGGAATTCCTCACGGTCACTGTTAATCTTCTCAATGGTTAATGAAGCTACGGTAAGACGCAGCTGACCGGTAATGATGTTTCTGGCAAGATCTTCAATCTGATCAACATCCTGGTTTAACAGACAGTCTGCAGCATTACCAACTATATCCTCTTCAGGAGAGATCTGAATGGTAAAGCTTGAAGGAACGTTGATACGAATGTTCTGAAGAGACAGAGCACCGGTTAACGGAATGTTGATGGTCATCGGGGTAAGACTCATATATGCGTAATCCTGGATCAGAGGCCATACGAAAGTACCACCGCCGTGGAAACACTTGGAAGAATTACCACCGCCAAACGAAGTTTTACCGAACACAACAAGAATCTTGTCTGACGGACACTTACGATATCTGTTAACAACAAATGCTATCAGCATGAACAGTATAACTACACCTGCTGCTATACCAGCAAACATTACACCCATTGATTTATTCCTCTAATAATAAACATTACACACATATGTGTTTATCCCGCTATCAGGGAAAACACAGAAAAACTTAAAAAACAATCCAACTGTCAGCTCAGACTGCGTATTCCTGCCTGCACATTCCGGAACACGCATAACACCGCACGTTCCTCCTTCAGCATCTTTACGTAATACCTCAGTCAAGCCACTGATCAAACGTTATTCTCAACCGTCACCGCCGCTTCACCGTTTTCACTGCCTGAAACGGAATATTCATTGAGTGTTACTCTCGTGAGATTAATTCCAATCTTTTCAAGCTCCGGTCTGGTCATGGAAAGAATTCTGAACTCCATTTGCATCCTGTTACGCATTACCTCTTCGACAGTAGCCGATGCAAGCGCAAGCCGGAACATACCGATAATGACCTTAGCCGCCATTTTCTCTATTTCGCCCCGGGACATATCCAACAGGCAGTCTGCAGCGTTCCGCATGCCATCTTCATCTGACGATATACGGATAACAAATTCAGCTTCCGCATCGACATGCTCATTTTTACCGGTCAGAGCATCTTTTAACGGAACATTCAGCGTCATTGGATTCAGATCCAGAAAGGCAAACTTCTGAATCAGAGGCCATACAAAAGTACCACCACCATGAATGCATCTGGAAGAAAAACCTTTACCAAACGGAGTCCCGCCGAAAACAACCATAATCTTGTCTGCAGGACACTTTCGATAGCATTTAAAACCAATTACACCAGCCATGAGCGGTATAACTACGTAAGCAATGATTATCCACATAGCTCTCAGTCACCAATAAAAAACATTACACGCACACGCATCCGCTCCCTACAGCTGTCAGAAGTCCAATTCTAAGAGACAGCACAGTCAGACTTACGGAATACTCAGACTGATTACAGTCTGTTAAGTTCATCCTCCAGCTCAAGAAGCTGTCTCATTGCCCTGCGACTTTCCCGAAACTCCATGTTTTTTATGGAGTCCGCCAGCAGATCCCGTTTCCGCTGAAGATCCAGTTTTCTGAAATCGGCAGTCTTATCGTCAACTCCCAATTCACCAACCTCAAGTTTTACGATGTTCAGTCCGCTCAGTGACAGCCCGAAAATATTCAGATTCTTTTCCACCTCTGCATGTATTATCTGCTTAACTTTAGAGATATCCCCCGTTAACTCATCCGAAGTCATTGAGGCAACTGCCTGACGCAGACTTCCGGAAAGAGCCATGTGCACAACGCTGTCAACGTGCCCGTCATCGTTAGTCATAACGGCAATTTCAGCAGCCTTGTACATAAGCTCCTCTTCTGAAGAAACACCGTAAACGAATCCAACCTCTGTTTTTACCCTGACATCGTCAGAAGTATTACAGATAAGAGGGACGGAATCTCTTACGGGGCCAAGGGGCATCTGCTCGCATGTCTGAAACAGAGGAAACACGAAAGCCCTGCCCTCCGTGACACATCTGCAGCTGTGTTTACCGAATGAGGCAAACAATCCACTAATTACAAGGACTCTGTTCTCCGGACATCTGGGACAACAGACCAAAAACAGCACAACCAAAAAAACCGCAGTTAAAAGAACGGCAACAAGCCAAACTACAGCGTCCACGGATTCCCCCGTCAGAAATTCAGACAACAACCCTCCTGAATGTACGAAACATGCATCTGAACATTCCTTAAAACAGATAGAAAAAATACATCATGAACAATCAGACAAATGCGACGTTCGGGAGAGTCTCTTCATAAAAAGAGACTCTCATCCCTTCATGAGGTTTAATCAGCCTTTTCCACGACAAGGATGCCTCCATCCTTTACGTCAACGACCTTGACCAGAGTACCGGTAGCATATTCAGCGGAACTGTCTATCGCTACTGCATCAAGATACTTGCGTCTGCCCTGAACGCCGACCTCGATCTGTCCGGCCTGACCGGGCTTTATTGTGATATAAATCTTGGCGGTCTTGCCCACAGCATTGGAGATCTTGACAATACCGTTACTCTGCAGTTTATACAGAGTGGACTTAATCTTGTAAACAAGATAAGCCATTCCAGAACCGACGATCAAGGTAACAAGAATACCAAGGATTAAACTATCGCTTTTGATATTGGCATAAAGACCGAAAGTACCGCCGACCATGGCAAAGGATGCAACGGTCATGAGAGAAATAAATCTGACCGAAAAATCTGATGAACCGAGATCACTCAGTCCGTCACCATCAGTTTCAATCCCTACACCGATAAAAGAAATAAAAGCCTGAATGGCAAAAATCAGAAATCCGGTGAATATCATCAAAGAATAAATGATGTACGGCCATTCAAAAAACTGACTGAATTCCATTGTCGGACTCCTTAACATCCTCTGAAATGCAATAACAAAACGTCACGGCAGGCAACTGCCGGCTCCACAATTAATACATGGCATCGTTCTGAATAAAATTCAACTGCTGACGATGCGATTATTCATATCTTTTTTATTGATCGTATTATTCAATAAACAGGGAAATTATCATGAAAAAACCGATCAATTAACAGCCAATTTTTCGAGAATTATCACATTAATGTATTTGCGACGGTTAGACGTGTTTTCACTGCATACAAATTACTGCCCCGGAGGAACTCGAAATGTCGCGGAAAGTCAATGTCCGAAACGTATTCAACGTTTTCATGGCACCTGCCACGGATCGATGAATCATGACAGGTAAATAACATCCGGCAAATATGCGTGACAATGACAAAATCAAGACAGCGTTCTGTTACAACGGCACTCAGCCAAACCTTAAAGAGAAATAAATACCGACGCAGATAAAAAGAAAAATGAATACGTAATACATCAGGTTGGATTTATATGTGTAGCCGCAGTACCGGCAGTATAAACTTTGACGATAACCGCGTCTCCAGGCTTTTCTTCCGCAGACGGGACAAAATCTGTCAGCTAACGTACCGGCGAGACAGTTGTAGGCGGAATCGTCATCCCTGCCATGCTCAATTATTCCACGCTCACGGATTTCAGAGTCAAACCTGTAACCGCAGTGCGGACATAATGCATCTTTTCCGGGAACATAATCTCTCCTGCCGCATTCCGGACACGGAGACTTCAGAAGCTCACGAAGATTCATGGGAAGAACCCCATGAATGGATTCTCCGTTTTTCATAAAATAAACAAAATCGCCACGATTCGGAGAAAATCCGCCAAGCTCCCCTGCCGAAATACTCCATACTTTCCCCGTTCTCACTGCTTTTTTGACATCGGAGATTTCCTCGATAAGACAAATCCCACGTTCTCTGTCAAATGTTTTTACCATTCCGGTATAGGAATAAAGATCCGGCAATGGCAAATCGTGATTATATTCTTCCGCATACTCAGTCCTGTTTTCCTTAATTCCGGAGTAAAACGAGGATATTCGTGATTTCAGATTCATGATTAACTTTCCACGTAATTATTCATACGACACATTTGATAAACCGCACTTCACGTACCATGCAGATTCAAAGATTCAATGATATACATTCTCTTCCGTCATTACGGCAGACAGGAGCATGTTTTTTCACACCAGTCCCCTGAAAATGACCTTCATCCGCTCCACGACTCCCTGACTGTGTGCGCCGTAAGCAACCACTGCAATACAGATAAAGTAACCGTTTATTATCGGATTGATGCTCAGCATCCACGGATTCTGATAAAGCTGCAGAATGACGCTCACGAAAATGGCGAATGCAGCAACATAGCCTATGCGGTAATTTCTGAAAACCAGCCAGCATAAAAGAAAACAGAGAGGCATAAGGGTATCGGCAATATCCTCAGCGCTGTAGTCAAAACTAAGGAGATAGCTCTTAAACTCCCTGTCTGTCAGAAAACCGGTTATTATCGGTCTCAGTGCCAGAATAAACAGAAACACCTTTCCAAGTCTGGCACTCTTTTGCCTGTTGCGAAGCTTTATGACTTCCGGAATCTTTTCAATATCACTCCCGTCATCTGAGGGCTTCGCATCCCGGACACTCTTTTCCCGAGTACTTTCATCTCTCATCAAAAAAGATCCGTGCAGACATGAAGGATGATGAGCACCCAGGTAATAACGGTATATGTGAGTGCAATGAATACTGCGGCTGAACCCATGTCCTTTGCCCTTCCGGACAGCTCATGGTACTCATCACCAATGCGATCCACAACTGCCTCAAGTGCGGAATTTATGATTTCTGCGGTCATTACAAGAAAAGGTCCGCTGATAAGAGCAGTAAAGCATAACGGATTAAAACCGTTCACATCACGAGACAGAAAAACCGCAGCCACAATCATGATTACGGCCAGAATGCTTTCCTGCCTGAAAGCCGCCTCGTTTACAAAAGCCGCCCTAAGCCCCTGCATGCTGTACTTTCCGGCCTTAATGATCCTTGTAATGCCGGTTGCCCCAGTTTTTGCCATAATTCCCCTCTCCAGTGATATGATTCTGAAAATTATTTCCTCTGCTTCAATGTTCTGAGGTCCGTAATACGTTCCATGAACCGTTCCATCATACAATAAAACACGCAAAACAGACCATAACAAAAGGGTTCAGCATTCGCAAACCTGCTCAGATGTCTAAATTTATGCAATTAAACAGTCCTCAAATTGAGGGCATGACATATTTTTTGATAAAATGTGATAGTTAAAAGTGTGTTCCAAAAACGACATGTATTACTTTTTTATACGGATTGTTGCTTTTCATGAGAATTTTTGTTTTTCTGCCATTGCTGGTACTGCTCGGCATGTCCCTGCTGGCCGGAGCCGAAGCCTCCGCCTCTGAGGGAATAAACCGGGACAGTCTGATATACTGCTCAGAGAGAAACATCTCCCACATGAATCCGCAGCGCCACCCGATTTCATCAATGGCCTCCTCAATCTCGTTTGCGGTCTATGACAGACTTTTAAGCATCGATCCTCAGACCAAGGCCACCAGAAGCGCAGTGGGTACACTCGAAAGAATCTACCACAACGACACCATATACGTGTTCGACATTGCGAAAAACATATCCTTCCACAGTAACGAGTTCTTCACCCCGACAAGAAAACTGAACGCAGAGGACGTGGTTTTCAGTTTTGACCGCATAATCAACAAAGATAATCCCTTCTACAGGCCTCTCGAGGATTTTCCATACATATCCCACATGGATATCGTGAACAACCTTATAAGCGTCAGAGCCGTGGGACCATACAAGGTAGAATTCAGGCTGAAGCAGCCAACCAATCTTCTGCAGTCATTTCTGGCCACTGACAATTCGGTGATTCTCAGTAAGGAATATGCAGACACCATCCTGAAGAAGAACCTGCCAAAGGAAACAATCGATCACTATGCCATAGGCACCGGCCCTTACACCCAGTACAATTTTCTCCGCGGACGATACGTAAAACTCAAAAGATTTCCTGAATATCACGGACACAGGCCGGAAATACGCAATCTGATTCTTACCAACTCATACCGTGCAAACAAGCTTCTCTACAAAATGTTTACCGGTGAGTGTCATATCATCAGTAATCCGACGGCCAGCCAGATGAGCTTTCTGCAGAAGGTTCCAAAGGACTTCAATCTCATCAGAAAGAACACACTGAACGGTACTTTCATCATCTACAATACCAAAAAACCTTACCTCAGCACCGGAGCCCTGAGACGAACACTGTCTTCAATGTTCAGTCTTGAAGATCTTAACAGATCCGTGTTCTTTGATCAGGGACACTACATCGTTGAGCTTTTCGATGAGGACCCGTCAAACTTTCTGAAGATTCAGAAAGGCAATGCCTCAGCCTCCGACCGAACCACATCGGAAAAGGACGTTGAACGCGAACTTCTCAGAGAAGCAGACGTCAAACCGCTGACATACGAGAAATCAGACAAGTTCGTCAACATGTTTAACGAGGACATTCCTGACTACGCCATTCCGAAAAAAGACCTGCCGGAACCCGGCCACGATCTTTTTGCCCATGAGCTTAGCAGACAGGAATACATTGAGGCCTACGAAACGCTTAAACAGCAGGAGCTTGAAATCACCATCTTCCAGTCAAACGTGATATCCAACACCGCACACTCCAAGATAGCGCAGTTCCTAAAATCAAATTTTGAGAAGAAGGGGCTCAGGGCCAGAATAAAGACGTACCGTACAAATCAGGGACAGAACCGCATCAAGAAGGGACTGTTCGATCTTGCCATCGTGAACGTGTACTCCGACTCAGAAAGTCTCATCTATCAGATGATTTCCTGCAGACAGAACAACCGCAGACGCTCATCACTCAGTTCCAACATCAGCTATACCGGAAACTATACCGGATGGTGCAACGATACCGTGGAAAACATGTATGAGGATCTGTCATATCTCGACAAGAACGATCCTGACGCAATCCGTCTGCAGAAATACATCATGAACATTCTGGTAAACGAAATGCCGGTCTACCCGCTCATATACAACCTTAACCTCTTCGTGGCCATGGAATACGTGGAAGGTCTTGAGCCAACCCCTTACGGCGGCGTATCTTTCATAAACGCACGCATAAAGCATGAGGGGGATAAAAAATGATAGATTTCCTCATCAAGAAGCTCGAACTGTTCTTCATAACCCTTTTCATTCTGACACTCATACTGTTCTGGGCTCACATAAGACTCGGTGACGTAGAGATTAACAAAATCGTTCCGGAATACATCCACTATGCAGGCAATCTGGTAACCCTCAACTTCGGCAACAGTACCGAAAGCGGCATGCCGATCATTGAGGAAATGAAGCTGTTTTTCCCGCCGACAATCGAGCTTCTGCTGCTGTCACTTGCAGTATCATTCTGCGTCGGCATCTTTCTGGGCATAGTCGGCGGTCTGAATCATCACAGTGTCGTTGACAAGTTCGTTTACGGTTTCTGTCTTCTCAGCAGCTCCGTACCTGTATACTGGAGTGCCCAGATATTCATTCTGCTGTTCTGCATATACATCAAGATCTTTCCTACCACGGGAAACATCTCCATGCTGTATGATGTTCCGAGATACAGCGGCTTTCTGGTCATAGACGTATTCATTCAGGGCAACAATGAAATAATAATCGACATGCTGAAGCACCTTGCCCTGCCTCTTATAAGTCTCAGTCTTGTACCGTGCGCCACTTTTGCCCGCATTACCAGACGTTCCACAATCAACCTTACGCAGAACTACTTCATAAAGGCGGCATACTGCCGCGGAGAAAGCCGTTTTGACATAGGTGTACACCATGTTCTCAGAAACATTCTTCCGGACATTGTCCAGAAGCTTAACATCATCATATGTAACCTTTATTCAAGCTGCATTCTGGTAGAAGTAATATTTGACTGGCCTGGCACCGGATTATGGATTACCCAGAGCATAAACAATTCTGACGGCAGAATCATAGAAACCACAACCTTTGTACTGGGAACCAGCTTCCTACTTCTCAACATTACCCTGGACATTCTGAGTACGCTGGTAATTAACCGAACCCGCCTGACCCACGGCTGACAAGAACAGGAAACGCCATGTTTGACTTAAACAGAGAAGCACGTGAAATTCAGTCCGACAAGGACATCGCGTGGGAAATTTACAAAAAGAGCACCACGGACATGATTGGTCTCTATACGCTGATACTCTGCATATGCGTTATTTTCATTCTGCCGATATGGGTGAACTTTGATCCACTGACTCAGAATGTGGCTGAAAGACTGCTGCCTCCGTCCTGGAGTGACAGGGGTAATCTTCATCACTTCCTGGGAACGGACGAGTTCGGCAGAGACTTCCTGTCACGTCTTCTCATCGGCGCCCAGAACACCACCAAATACGCATTTCTTGCCTGCTTTTCATCCCTGATAATCGGAACTTCGCTCGGCCTCATGAGCGCAATGTCCCGCAGCAGGACACGCAAAGGAGTACTTCACCACATATTCGACATACTGTTCTCCATTCCTTCAATACTTATCGCCTTCATTACCATCGGCATACTGGGAGCAAGTCTGCCGCACGCAGCTCTTGCCATCGGTGTATCACTGCTGCCGAGATTCATTCATGAGAGCTACGGTGCCGCAAAGAAGGAGCTGGAAAAAGAATACGTCAGAGCGGAAATATCAGACGGTTCATCACGTCTGCATCTCACCTTCACAACCATTCTGCCGAACATTCTCAGCACCATAATCTCAAACATGTCACAGGGCATATCCATTGCCATCATAGACATTGCGGCAGTGGGATATCTGGGATTCGGGGCGCAGCCCCCTACTCCGGAACTCGGCAACATGCTGGCTTCAGGTATCGACATCATTTACGTCAGTACGTCAAAAGCCATCATTCCCGGAGTGGCCATGATAGTGCTGATTGCCTCAATTCAGCTGGTAGGACACGGAATCTGCCGCGTACTCAATACGGGGGTGGCCGATGCTGCTTGATATCAGAAATCTGTCCATACAGCTCAGAAGTGAAACCTCGTACATACAGGTCTGCAAAAACTTTGACCTGATGATTAACGACGGGGAAATATGCAGTCTTGTCGGAAGCTCCGGTTCCGGCAAAAGTCTCATCATCAACGCCATAATGGGTATGTACGGTCACGACATGAAGGTGACCATGGACTACTTCAAATTCAGGGACATGGATCTCACGAATCTCAGTGTTGCCGAACGCCGCAAAATCCTCAGCAGTGAAGTGGCAATCATTTTCCAGGAAGCTCGCGCAAGTCTGGATCCGGAACTTCCGATAGGCGTACAGATGAGAGCCTCACTCGGAAGTCACTGCTTTGACGACAAATGGTATCGCTGGCCGTTTTGGAGGTTCAGGGCAGTAAACAACATTCTGCACAAGGTAGGCATAAAGAATACAAAGCAGATCTTAAGAGCCCTGCCGTACCAGCTGTCAGAGGTTCTGTGCCAGAAGATTATCATAGCCATGGCACTCTCAAGAAAACCGAAGCTTCTCATTGCCGACTCCCCGATAAGTGGCATGACAAGCACCTCTCAGGTTCAGATACTTAAGCTGTTCCACAGCTACGTGGAAAACAGCAAGGGCACCATGCTGTACGTCACCAATGACCTTGGTCCGGCCTCCAACCTAATGGATACCATTAAGATGCTCTACTGCGGTCAGATTGTTGAAAGCGGGCCGAAGGAACAGGTAATCAACTGCCCGCACCACCCGTTTACCCAGTCAATGATCAATGCCATACCGGAATTCAACAGGCAGGTTAAGCTAAAAATGAAGCTGGACGTTCTCAAAGGCGATCCTCCGGAATTCACGCAGACACCTATAGGCTGTCCGCTGGGGCCTAGATGTCCGCATGCCGATCGCGAATGCAATACCATGCCGCCGATTGTCAAAACGAAAAACGGGTTCTTCAGGTGTTACTATCCGCTTAACATGGAGAAGGATAATGAATCAAAATAAACATATTCCCCTGCTTCAGGTTAAGAATCTCGGACTCACCATAAAAAACCGTAAATATCTATTTTTCCGTAAAAAAGTGGAGATTCTCAAGGATATCAACTTTACTCTGGAAAAGGGACAAACGCTGGTACTGACCGGAGATGCTGGTTCAGGCAAGTCCAGCCTGCTGCACATTCTGAACAATCCGGACATTCCACACACCGGTGAGGTGCTGGTATACGGCAAACCGCTGAAGGACTACGAACGCAGAGACAGAGTCGGCTTCATCCGTCTGCTCTCTTCAGACTACAACAACGCCATTAACCCGCACAAAAGAGTAAACTTCATTCTGGAGCAGCCACTGAAAATCAATACGGACTACTCCACCGTACAGCGCGATTACCGCATAGACAGGATTCTTGAGTACGTTGGTCTGTCATCAAGCATAAAATACAGTCACCCGGGATTTCTGACATCGAATCAGATGCTCAGACTGGCATTTGCAAGAGCCCTGGTTATGGAACCGGAAATTCTGCTTGTCGACTCCAACATTGAAAAACTCGATGCGCAGCTGCGCTCTCACTGTCTGAACATGTTGCTGGACTGTCAGGAGGAAAAGGAAACCGCCCTTGTCATCTGCCTCAACGACATTGGTCTCATCAAACACATAGCCGATAACATTCTTGTTCTCAGTCAGGGCAGACAGGAAGACTATGGTAATGCCAAGTTCATCATCAGCAAACCGGAAAAGGAAATCACCAAAAGACTTATCCAGGACTACAACAACGAATACCGCATACGGCCGGAGAGATAAAGGACAGTCTCCGGCTAAAATCGCATAATTACGACATATAAACGAAAAATACAGGATGTACAGGATGAAAATGAACACAACAGCAAAACTTGCACTTATTCCGGCTGCGGCACTTGTGCTGTCAGCCTGCGATGACAACCTGCCGGCTGAATCATCAGCTGAGGCGGCACCGGCAAAACCTGCGGCTGCCGCAACGGTAAAAGCCGAACAGTCCGCAGCAGACAAGTCTGAAAACAAGGTTCAGGAAAAGGCGGCTGAACCGGAGTCCGCCGGGAACTATTCACTGGAGATTCTTCACGTTAATGACATGCACTCCTACATTGATCCTGTTTCCATGTCATTAAGAATACCGGAAGGACTGGTAAGGATTAAGGCAGGAGGTCCTGAGGCCTTAAAAAGCATCATCGAAGAGACCCGCAAACGTAATCCGGACATACTGCTGATTTCCGCAGGAGACCAGATAACCGGCAACGCCTCAAACTATGACAATTTTCACGGTGAGGCAGACGCCGTGGTTCACGGTGTATTCGGAACGGACTACTACATGCTCGGTAATCATGAATTCGACCACGGCGGAAAAGGTATCGCCGAATACATGGATTACATGAAAAAACTCAGTCCGCAGAGCGTCATGATAAATTCAGATCTTACCGTCGGAAAGGACAGTCCGGTTAAAGACACCGGTATTCCTCAGGTCATCCGAAAAATCAACGGCCGCAACGTAGCTTTCTATGCCGTTACCACAGCAAACAAAATTCAAAAGAGCTCTTCGCCGGATCCGGACATGTCATTTAAGGACACCGTAACTCTCATCAATGCCATGACAGCGGAAAATGCCTCAAAGGCAGACATCCATGTACTTATAACACATCAGGGCATAATCGATGACCGAGTCAACGCTGCAAAATTCAACGACATAGACATCATTCTCGGCGGCGACTCTCACAGTCTGTGCGGAGATTTCAGAGCCGGAGGCATCAAGGGTGACTGCGTATATCCGATGACCAGAAAAAATGCCTCAGGCAATAAGATATGCGTGGTTCAGGCATATGAATACGGTAAGCTTATCGGTGACCTGAAGGTAACCTTTGACGACAACGGCAACGTAACCGAATGTTCCGGCTCGCCGATACTGCCACTGTGGTCGGCAACCGCAACCCTTAAGGGTGACAATGTCACGGCCGAAGCACAGAAGGCCGCCGCAGCCAGAATAAAGGAAATTATCAGCGCCGAAGACAATCCTTTTGTGGAAGCTTCACCAAACGATGAAATGACAAGGGCACTGGAACCATACAGAAACAAAATCAGGGAGAATTTCAAATATCTGGGCAGAGCCACCCAGGATTTATGCACTACCCGCTATCCTACCGATAACTGCCTAATCAAGGATACTCCTAATCCATACGGTTCAGAAACCTGCAAGGCCTTCGGCAGAATGTATCTTGACGGTACAGGTGCGTCAGTTTATCTGGGCAATTCAGGGATGTACAGAGTCGATCTGGAACAGGGAGACTTTACCGATCTCGAGCTTATGGCCATAACTCCGTTCAACAATGAGATTCAGGAAATCGAACTCACAGGTACTGAGCTCATCGAAGTCCTGAATCAGGTTCTGACCTACGTTAACGAGGACATTACATCCAGAGACGGAGGCATTCCGTGCGGCTACGGCTTCAGCTATGCCATCGACAACACCATGACACCGGTTGTATCAGACGTAATGATCGTCGGAGATGACGGCAAAGCCGTTCCTATCGCCAAGGACAAGAAGTACCGTATTCTTACTACGGACTACATGCTTAAGGGCAAGGACGGCTACAAAAAACTCAAGGGAAGAGAGGTTCTCAGAAGTTACGGCAGCGATGCCAATCTGGTAAGACAGTATCTTAAGAAACACGAAATAATTCCTGTTATTCCGCATGACCTGAAAACAATCACCTCATTTAAGGATAACAAGAATCAGTAACCTTTTTGGAGGAAGGCTGCCGGATATGATTTTCCGGCATTTCCGGATTCCGTCGAGAAGAACAACCCGTATACATCAGAAGCGCCGTGAACTGCGAATTTACGGCACTTCTGCAAAAGTATGGGTTTGCCCGGTGTTTTAATATATGTAACGATACTGCACGAAACACCGTAACATATAGTGGTATCGATATTTTACCAGTCTTGAAGTTTGAACTCTTATCCCTCAATTTCCCTGAGTGTTACCGTGTCTCATACAAAAAGCGTTCAGTCGCTGCCTTATCTGTTTTAAAGCGGTCTGATGATCATCACGCATCCTGAGGTAATCTCTTACCTCCTCATCTTTAATATCAGGAACATAACCTAAACATCCTGCCTCATACCCGCAAATGATATCAGTATCCTTTCTCTGTGATTTCAGATTATTGATATACCTTTTGGTGTTTTTTACTAGGTCTTCTTTAAAACTGCACCTGAGCGGATATCCTGTCCTCGGTCATGCCGTAACCGGTTCAAAAGAGCATAAAGTAAAGTTAGAAAAGTGGACATCCCTTCCAATATATATTATCTTATTCATAACGACCTTCATTCAATGTATGCGGTAAATCCGTTTCTGTTTTTCAACAACTACGGTTTTTACGGTAAATCCACGTTTTTACATTCATTCGTGGTTGTCGTTTCATATTGTCTGGTTTTGCGAGGGATTAATGAATAATAATATCGTAGTATGTTCTGACAGCAATTACGCAAAATACATTGTTCCACTGTTTGAGTCCATTGTTCAGAACACGACATACAGTGTAAATTTTTACGTGATATATTCTACAATCAACGAATCTGATATCAGAGACATAACGGCAATAGTCAGACAGAATCCTGATAATACCGTTAATTTTATAAAATTTGATTTTTTAGATGTATTGGCAAAAATGGAATATAACGAGGACGTCCCGACATTCAGAGGCGGCTATGACGCATATACAAGACTGTTTCTTCCATCCATACTGAAACCGTATGACGTTAAAAAGTGCCTGTATATGGATGTGGATATCATCGTGAATAAAAATCTCGATGAACTGCTGAACATTACCGATAATATAGAGTGTATGGGTGGTGTTGTCGATACTGTTTCCATAGAGCTGAAAATTCCTTTGAGTAAAGCAAATTATGTTAATTCCGGAGTTCTTGCGCTGAATCTGGAGATGCTTGAGAGTCTGAATTTTTCACGGGAATGTCTGGCATTTGCAAAGGCAAACAAAGATTCCATAGTTTTGTTTGACCAGGACATAATAAGCAATGTATTTCCGGACAGCGACAAACGTATGAAGCTGCTGGACTTTAAATTTAATACATATCATTCTAAAACATCCTATGTAAAAAATGCAGTTGTTCTGCACTTTACAGGACCATTTAAACCTTGGAATCCGAAATGTCGTTGGCGTTTAAAAAAATGTATCTGGGTGAAGTATAATCTGGCAGCCAGACTGGTTTTACGCGGCTGGAATATGAATCGTAGAAGGGTTGAGCTTTTGGGAAAGGTTGTTTCATCAGTGAGATTCTGGTGTAATTGCTGGCTGAAACTTAGGCTGATGCTGAAAATTCTGAAGTAACAGGTCTGAACAAACTCCGGAGAGTTTTTCAAATTATAATTATAAAAGTCTGCTTTTACGGTTCTGTTATGAAACTACCGTTGTTAATCGGTAATTTAGGCAAGATATTTTTCTCAGTATTTTCAACAATTCCGTGATGAACCAAAAAATCTCCCGTTCCCATGAATCACGGGAACGGGAGACTTCTGTCGGGAAAGCGGATCCCTGCCACCCTTAGTCCTTACTGTACTTCATGATGGTTTCCGCATTTTCCTCAAGGAAGGTATCAAAAAGCTTCAGTCTGATGTTGTTTTCATCATCAGATTCCATGTGAACCATGTCTGATGTAACTTCATCGCCGGATGCATTGTAGAACGTATAGCTGAATGCCACACTGTTCTCACCCATTGATTCCCTGATAACCTTTGAATCCTTCTTATATACGATTTCATCCATTTCAATCATGTTGTCATCATCATCCCCTTCTCCCTGAAGAGTTGACACACTGAATAACGGAATAATCTTGTCACCCGGGGCAAGGCGTACGTTACTGCGAATCGGCAGACCTTCATCGTTATATGTCTGCATACCGATAATTCTGTATTCCTTATCCTTTCGGTCATAAATTATTTCCATCATATATTCAGTACCGTTAAGCTTAATCGGACTTTCATAGAAGATATAGTCATCAGTTGAGTTGACGACGTTGACTGAAAGCGGATTGCCGTCAAGACAGATCCAGGTATTGTCAACGTTATCCGTGAATATTCCCTTTTTCCAGTCGGCTTCAAGAGTTTCATCGAAACCGAGTACCACAACGGCTCCGTCAGGATTATCATCAGAAGGGAGAATAATCATCATGTGGGCGATATCCACACGGCTCACTTCGGCAAGCTGTTCGGCTGTCAGCTGCACATAACTGTGTCCCTGACTGTTGAATTTCGGCATGATATTCTCTATGCTCTTGAACTCCGGAGTAAGCTTTCTGTTACCTGCTGACAATTCCAGGGCATTACTGAACCCGCCGGTGAGACCTGAAGCCACGGCTGAAGCCGCATCGGAAGTTGCCGTGGATGATCCGCCGGTAACATTCACGACATTAAGAAGACCTCCGAGAATACCGCCGCCGGTTCCGCCGTTTTCGTCAGCTTCATCCTCGTCATCTTCCTCGTCATTGCCATAATCCTCATCCTCTTCATCATCATAGCCTTCTTCATCCTCATCTTCAGAAGAAGCTGCGGTTCCGGATCCGATACCGGATGATGACTGCTCAAGACCGGCAAGCATGGAAAAATACTCCTTACCGTTCTCTCTGTATGCATCCAGATATCTGACAACGTCATCATCAAGAACATTAAGAATGTCACCGAATATCTTTGCAAAGCCGGTATTAACGTTGTGCTCAAGGAAGAAGGCGTATTTGTCCACGTCCTTGCTTACGGGATAATACATGGCAAGGCCTGAGCCCTTTCTGTACCTGCCGTTTCTCTTGTAAACCACGGTACTGTCAAGGTTCCTGAGAACCTCGTCCGCCTTCTTGGAATCATATCTGCTGAGCCCTTGGACAAACTGCCCCATATCGAGACTTTCAGGACAGTTCGGAGCCTTTTTGGTGAAACCGTAGGACTGTACGTCTCTCTGAGCCATGCGTTCAACATAGTTTAACTGCTGTCTGTTGCTTAAAACCCTGCTGCCGACAGCTTCGGAAAAATCCATCACGGAAACGGCAAGCTTCGGGAACCGGTTCAAATCAATTACCGACAGCGTAGTGGTTTCAATATCCTGACTGCTCATAAAATCCGCATAACTGTCGACCACGGCTTTGCTTACCTCAAGCGGAGTCATCTTCGGTTTTTTTACCAGTTCGGCAAGCCATACGTCATAGCTCCATCCGGCACCGGGTTCCAGTTCTTCAGAAGCAATCATGTAATCGGCAAATGGACTGAGAAGGGACGCCACGTTGAAATTCGCCATCAGACAGGCATCAAAACCGATGATGTCAAAATACTTAAATGCCCTGTCACCAAAAGCATTGCTCATGGCCACATGCACCTCATCCATTTTAAGGAAGGAGTTCTGATACAGCTCATCATAACCGACACCGCCGGCTGGACCGCCGCCGTGATTCCAGAGAATCAGCATCCTGTGTTCGGCATCATAGCGGGAATCACCCCACTTTATAAAATCCGTCAGTGTTTCAGCATCACCCATCGGCCTGTTCTTAACTGCGTCCAGCTTGACAAGCTTTCCGTTCTCAACGGTGTATCTTCCAAGTTCACTGCTGGATATTTTGCCGTGCCACTTTCTGGCACCTCCGGTTTCCACAAGTACCCTGACATTTTTGCCCGGCTTGGCTTCCATGATCTCATTCAGGTCACCTGAGGCCGCTCCGCCGTCAGACTCAAGATCACTGCCGACCAGATAAATATACACAAGCCAGTCACTTTTCTGCTTTCCTGCGGCCTGACAGATAACCGGATACATTCCGGAAATCATGAATACGGCCAGAATCAGAAGCAGCTTCTTAAAATAAACATGAATCATAATGCTACCAAATATTAAGTCCCGCTATAAATCACAGACAGTAATTACAGCGCCCATTATAGACAAAACCAAAGCTTAAAACCTGAACTGAATGCAACTCTCTTAAAAATACGTATGCAGAAGAACCTTTTTTAAAGAAAAACCCCGTCCGGGCACAAAAAAACCCGGAACAACTCTGATGCCCCGGGTTCATGCATTCAAAAAAGGTTACTGATTAGGCGAGGAGCTTATCAAGTTCAGCGCTTACTTCGCTAACCTTCTTGGTACCGTCAACCTTGATGAACTTGCATTCGTTCTTTTCAGCCTTTGCAGAATAGAATGCAACTAAAGGTTCGGTCTGTGAGTGATATACGTTCAGACGGCTGCGTACGGTAGCTTCTTCGTCATCCTTGCGGATTACGAGATCTTCACCGGTAACGTCATCCTTGCCTTCAACCTTTGGAGGATTGAATACAACGTGATAAGTACGGCCTGAAGCAAGGTGAACGCGACGACCGCTCATGCGCTTAACGATTTCTTCATCAGGTACGCAGATTTCAACAACGGCATCAATGCTGATGCTGTTGGCGTCAAGAGCTTCAGCCTGAGGAATGGTACGTGGGAAACCGTCAAGGAGGAAGCCGTTGGCACAGTCAGCCTGAGCAACGCGATCCTTAACAAGACCGATGATGATGTCATCAGATACGAGCTGGCCCTTATCCATAACTTCCTTAGCCTTAAGACCTAACGGAGTACCTGCCTTGATTGCTGAACGGAGCATGTCACCGGTAGAAATCTGAGGGATACCGAACTTCTGCATTAAAAACTGAGCCTGAGTTCCCTTTCCTGCACCAGGAGCACCTAAAAGAATAATACGCATGAGTAATACCTTTAATCAATAATAAAAAAAACAGCGATACGGAATCGCCACAAAAAACCATTCACATTATAAGCAAATAGAACAAACCATACAAGCTGACAGACGGATTAAAAACCTTTTTGGGAAGAACGTCAGCCACCGCAGAAGAACAGTTTTTCACGCCGTAAAAGGAATGTTTTCCATTTACCAAAATTAAGCCGCACGGCTCAGGCAGAACCGTACGGCTTCCATTTCTGCACGGCTGCGGGTCACAGCCCCCGCTCAGCCGTCATCCCGCAACTACGCAAGGAGTAATGAGTTTACAAGCTTAACGTAGGCAACAGGATCCTTAAGACCGCGCTGATCCGCAAGCAGAGCCTGATCCAGAACCAGTTCAGCCCAGTTTTTAAACTTCGCTTCGTCGGTTTCGGCGCTCATCTTCTTGATGATTGCATGGTCTGGGTTGATTTCAAGAACAAACTTTTCCTCAGGAAGCTTCTGACCTGAAGCTTCAAGAAGTCTGCGCATCTGTGCGGTAAGCATTGCGTTGCCTTCGCTGATTACGCAGCTTGGGGTATCAACCAGACGGCCGGAAACCTTAACCTCGCTGACGTTTTCACCGAGAGCATTCTTGATTCTTTCAAGGAGATCCTTGTTTTCGGTAGCCTTGGCTTCCTGTTCTTCCTTTTCAGCCTTATCTTCGAGTTCGCCGAGATCAAGGTCAGCTGAACATACGTTGATGAACTTCTTATCCTTGTATTCGGTAACCTGGTTCATTACCCATTCGTCAACACGTTCCCACATGAGAAGAACTTCAACGCCCTTCTTCTTAAGGGTTTCGAGGTAAGGACTTGCAGCAGCAGCCTGATATGATTCAGCGGTAATGAAGTAGATATTCTTCTGCTTTTCAGGCATGCGTGAAATATAGTCATCGAGTGAAACGTTCTGTTCACTGCCGCTGTTGGCGGTTGATGCGAATCTGAGCAGACTGAAGATTTCATCACGGTTTTCCCAGTCTTCAACAAGACCTTCCTTGAGTACTGAACCGAACTGGGTCCAGAAAGTCTCGTACTTGGTCTTGTCATCATCCTTGGCAAGCTTGGCAATCATCTGTAATGCCTTCTTGGTGCATGCCTTCTTCAGCTGAGCACTGATCTTGTTACTCTGAAGAATTTCACGGGATACGTTAAGAGGAAGATCGTTTGAATCCAGAACACCCTTTACAAAACGTAAGTATCCAGGCATGAACTGATCAGCGTCATCCATGATGAATACTCTCTGTACATAAAGCTTTAAGCCATGCTTCTGTTCTCTGTTGAACATATCGAAAGGAGCACGCTGCGGAATGTACATAAGGCTGATGTATTCCTGACTGCCTTCCACACGGTTGTGGGTCCAGGTAAGAGGATCCTGGTAGTCATGAGATACGTGCTTGTAGAATTCCTTGTATTCGTCGTCAGTCACGTCCTTAGGATTCTTGGTCCAAAGGGCCTTGGCATCGTTAACCTGCTTCCACTCGGTATATTCTGCTTCTTCCTTCTTGTCGTCCTTGTCATCGCTCTCAGGCTTTACGGTTTCAAGCATCTGAACAGGTACGCTGATATGGTCTGAATACTTGCTGATATTTGAACGGAGAGTCCAGTCTTCGAGGAATTCTGATTCATCGTCACGGAGACTTAAAATGATTTCGGTACCGCGGTCTGCCTTGGTGGTCTGACTTACTTCAAACTCACCGCTGCCGTCAGAAACCCAGCATACTGCCTCGTCGGCATTTGACTTGTATGAACGGCTGATAACGGTAACCTTGTCAGCAACAACGAAAGCTGAATAGAAACCTACACCGAACTGACCGATAAGCTGTGAGTCCTTTGACTTGTCACCCGTAAGATTCTTGAAGAATTCAGCGGTACCTGACTTGGCAATGGTACCGAGGTGATCAATGGCTTCCTGTCTGGTCATACCGAGACCGTTATCGGAAATGGTGAGTGTCTTCTTATCCTTGTCGGCTGAAACACGAATGCGGAATTCAGGATCATCGCCTAAAACTTCAGGCTTTTCGAGAGAAATAAAACGCAGTTTATCGATAGCGTCTGACGCATTGGAAATAAGTTCTCTTAAAAATACTTCCTTGTTGGAATACAAACTGTTAGCCAGCAGACCTAAAAGCTGTTTAACTTCTGTCTGAAAACCATGCTTTTCAACTTCGCTCATAATACCCTCTGTTATTTATTTCAAATGGATTATTAAAACTAAAAAAACTAAATTGAAAACCGCCCGTTTCTAAAAATGCGATACGGTTTTCCGTATGTCTAGATTCAATATGGGGGTAAAAAACAGGATTTCAAGGATTTAAAGTCAAAACGGGAAAAAAAATATCGGATTACCGGTATCCGAGTGAATTCACAACGGAAATCTCCGTAAGCATGGAAATCTCCGTCAGAAAAATAAAGGAGGTTAGAGCGGGCTTCTCCCGGCAAGGGATCTCATGATTGTTGAACCGTCGATGGATTCCAGTTCCCCGCCGACGGGAATGCCGCGGGCTATTCTTGTGGCAACAACGTTTCTGCGGGCCGCCATATGGGCGATGTAATGTGCGGTGGTATCGCCCTCCACGGTCGGATTCGTGGCAAGAATTATTTCCCTGTAGTTTCCTCCGTCCAGCAGTGTGGCCAGTTCATCGAGACCGAGCTCGGCAGGTCCAATGCCGTCAATCGGTGAAAGATGTCCGTGAAGCACGAAATAGGTACCGTTGTACTCTCCCGTCTGTTCGATAGCCAGAACATCGGCCGGACTTTCAACAACACAGATAATGCCGCTCTGCTGACGTTTTACGTCACTGCAGATTTCACATACGTTACCGTCACTGTATGAACGGCAGACAGGACAGCAGCTCACGTTTTTCATCGTCTCATTCAGCGTGTCTCCGAGACGCATGGCGCCTTCCCTGTTATGGTCAAGCAGATAAAAGGCTATTCTCTGGGCACTCTTCGGACCTATGCCCGGCATAATCTGCAAATCATTAATTAATTTTTCAACCAGTGGACTGAATTTCATGACTCATCGGCTCCGCTGCCGTAAAAACCGTATCAGGTTAATTTCTCGTATCTGCAGTGGACTAAATAATCGGAACACTGCAGTGGTGTTAAAAAACGCCCCTTCACTTAAATGACGTAAAGGGACGTTTCGTTATCTGATTCCTCAGGCGCATCAGAACGGGAACTTGAATCCCGGTGGTAAAGGTACGCCGTTGGTAACCTTGCTCATGCGTTCGGTTGAATATTCACTGATCTGACGTACGGCGTCATTGGTAGCGGCAACAATCAGATCTTCGCACATTTCACGGTCATCACCATATGCGGCTTCCGCAATTTCAACTTTGAGTACCTGGTGAGCACCGTTCATGCGCACCTTGACAAGTCCGCCGCCGGCAACGCCTTCAACTTCATGAGCTTCGATTTCATCCTGAGCCTTCTTCATGCGTTCCTGCATCATCTGGGCCTGCTTCATCATGTTGCCCAAACCACCCATACCATTGAACATATCAAATTCCTTTTTAGTTATATTATTTCATAAGAGTTACGGCCGGGACATACCAGCCCCTTCGATTCAAAAATCCGTAACCGTGTCATGCCTTTATTATGCAAGATTTTTACAATCTGTCAAACCATGATGGACAAAGCATCCGAAAATTAAGACAGACCTTTTGTTTTAGGCTGAACCAGCTCAATTTTTGCATGCTCCAGATCAAGCCCCAGCATATCACCGAATTTTCTGAAATCAGGATTACCGGTGATATTCTGATATTCCTCATCCAGCGTCTTCTCGTAGCACATCTTATCGAGTTCGTCCGGACATCCGTCAATCACGTCAGCATCCACGAAATCAAATCTTACGGTAATGTCCCTGCCGAGACCGCTGCTGATTTCGGCACTGATTTCCGCAGGTGCCCTTCTGTCCAAAATACCGTCCATAGCCTTAGGCAGTCTGATAATCCATTCGTTCTCACTGCTGCCGAACTCGCGTACACCATTGTTGAGAATGACCATGTTTTCCATGGAAACCCCCGCATTAACCAGATCCCTCGTGTACGAATCCTGTACCTTATCCAGAAGATCCATAGGCATTACGATCTCACGCCCATTAATCATTCTGCGGTGATGATTTACGTTCTGCTGCTCGCCGCCGGTGTGACTCTGTACTGACGAACTGAGATCCATCTGCGTGTACACCACGCTGTTTACCTTATCGGATTCATCATCACTGTCAGAAGCGAAATCCTCGAATTCCGGCATCGGCACGTCATCAAACTGCTGTTCACCGGCTGAATCACCGCCCTGAATTTCAGGAGGAATAAAAGCACTTCCGGGGATGGCGTAACCGTTAGGTACAGATGACTGATTACGGCCAGGAACTGCCGGAGCAAAATCCGGTCTGCCCTGAACCTGAGGCGGCATAACTCTGCGGCCAGGCTGTTCCCCAACTGGAGATTCGGTTCCTGTTAAGGTACGGCTCTGCCATGAGTTTTCCGTTCCTCCACGCATATCCTGAGCCGGCTGATTTCTGTTTGCACGCTGCCACCCGCTGTCAGGCACCGGTCTTGAATTATCGGGAACGTATGATGCCACCTGAACGGAATCCCGTCCTGCGACCCTCATAACCGGACGCTGAGGTCCGACGGAGGCGGCCACGGCAGCAGTAAGCTTCTGATGCTGAACCGATGAAGGAGCCATTGACTCACTGCCGTTATCTAAACGGCCGGCATAACGGCTGCTGACTGCGGCCTCTGTTTCCGCATGAATGGCACCGGCCAGAGTATTTCCCGGGATCTGTGTCGGACTGACGGAGGCGGTCACGTTCTGAATTCGGCCTGCAAGAGCCGATTCACGCTGTCTGTACTCTTCCTCGCGTTTACGGTTAAGCTGCTTCTGCTCGTTTGCAGTCAGCTTGTAGTACTGATTTTCAATTTCCTTGTCCTGACGGTCAATCTCATTCTGCAGAACGGAAATATAGTCAAAAAGATCGGCATAACCGCGGGCAACGTCACTGCGCATGGCCGAAACAGGAGATGACTGACGCTCCTTCTGCTTCTCGTTTGACTCATTTTCAATTCTGATGGCGTCACGCTGCCTGTTCAGATGATCAAAAGTTACCAGCGGATCGTTAATTTTATCGAGGGCAAGGTCCGGAAATACGACCTTTCTGAAACTACCTAACGTTTTTTTTTTAAATTAAACGCAAGAAGACGCAGCATCGTCATCTCAAAAGCCGCAAGTCCGTCCGGCGCGAAAGGAAGCTCCCTTCTGCCTTCAAGAACAATCTGGTAGTAAAGCTGGATTTCTTCAGGGCTGAACAATCCGGCAAGATCGGCAATGATGTCGCTGCGGAGAGAATAAATGTCGGCACTGCTTCCTGCAACCTGATAAAGCGCAATGTCATGGAATACCCTGGCAAGGCTCAGATGCAGAGTATCAAAATCAGGAGTAACGGAAGCAACAGTATTGAGAACCTTAGACAGTGAGGCTCCATCGTTTGTGGCTATAACCTTGATAATCTCGATAAGATATGAGGAATCAAGAGTACCCACCATATCATAAACCCCGTTAAGGGTTACCTGTCCGCCGCCAAGTGCTATGGCCTGGTCGGTAAGACTGAGGGCATCACGCATGGAACCGCGTGCAGCTCTGGCAAGCTCCACAAGACCGTCTTCCTCGTACTGAATTTTTTCGGAATCAAGAACAAACTTCAGTTGTCCCCTGATGTCATCTATTGACAGGGCCTTCAGCTGAAACTGCAGGCAGCGGGACACAACGGTAACAGGAAGCTTCTGAGGATCCGTGGTAGCAAGAATGAATTTAACGTATTCAGGCGGTTCCTCCAGCGTCTTCAGCAGTGCGTTGAAGGAGCTGGTTGACAGCATATGAACTTCGTCGATGAGATAAACCTTGTAACGGCCGGCAATAGGCTTATACTGAACGTTTTCCAGAATTTCCCTGGTATCTTCAACCTTGGTTCTGGAGGCAGCATCGATTTCAATGAGATCAGGATAGTTACCGTTGGCAATTGCCCGGCAACTTTCACATTCACCGCATGGATGTGCGGTTACGCCCTTTTCACAGTTAAAGCATTTTGCCAGAATTCTGGCGATTGTGGTCTTACCCACGCCTCTGGTTCCGGTAAGAAGATAGGCATGATGAAGCCTGCCTGTATCCAGGGCGTTTATCAGCGCCGCCAGAACATGCTTCTGCCCGACCATGTCCTCAAATGACTGAGGTCGGTATTTTCTTGCCAAAACGGTATAATCTGCCATCTGCCTTTCTCAAAATGAAACAACCGTGATAAACGGTAACATGAAATTCTTATGCCGGCATGGTGAACATGCTTTTTCCATGCTGTTATCAGTGCGGTATATAGCTTATCACTAACACGTAAAAAATCAAAATATAAATGGGCGGAAGGTCAAACATGAGGCGATCCGTCACAGTAAGCTGCAATAGCCGGCTGTTTTATATACGGATTTCAATTTGTCTCCGCCGGGACTCAATCAGTGCCCCGGAAATTCCATTACGGCACGGCTGTCAACGCCATACTTTTCCTTAAGCAAGGCCGTACCGCCGAGATCAGGAAGTGAAATGGCAAAAACAGCACCGGCGATCTCAGCATTAAAACGTCTGATAAGCTTAATCTGAGCACCCACGGTACCGCCTGTGGCAATAAGATCATCGACGATCAGAACACGGTCACTGCTGCTGATTGCATCCTTGTGGATTTCCAGGGTATTGGTACCGTACTCCAGTTCATAATCCTCACTGTATACGTCTCTCGGAAGTTTTCCCGGCTTTCTTGCCATGACAAAGCCGCAACCGAGAAGAACGGCGACAGGAGCACCGAACACAAAACCTCTGGACTCACTGCCCACAACCTTGGTTATGCCGGCATCCCTGTACATATCTGCCATTGCTCTGCAGAGACGGGAAAAGGCGTCGGGATTTTCACATACGGAAGTAATATCCCTGAATACAATGCCCTTTTTTGGAAAATCATTAATAGATTTGACGCAGGATTTCAGATATTCAATTTCGTCCATTTTTAGAGTTCCTCGGTGACACCACTGCCAAAATCATGAAAACTTCAGCATACATAAATTCTATTCTATTAGGAGGAGCAAAAATGTCAAAGAGAAATTTCCTCTCGGCTGAAGCTGCGCACGGTTATCTTCCTCACGTGCTATAATGAGCCCCGTAAAAACTTCCTGCCGCAGTGTCGGCGGGAGTTTTCAGTTTAACGTTCATTTTGCCAGCAGTTAGCACTCAGTATGAATAATTCAAAATATGAAGCCGTTCTGTTTGATCTTGACGGCACCCTGCTCGATACGGCTCTTGACCTCGGCATGGCCACAAGCCACGTTCTGTCCCTGTACGGTTTTCCTCCGATATCCGACGAAACCGCACGTACCCACGCCTCAGACGGAATGAGGGCACTTCTCAAATCCGGAATACCTGAAAGCGAGCATCATAAATACGATTTTGAGGCAATGAGACTGCAGTTTCTGCCCTATTACCACGAACACATAGCCGACAGAACCTGCTATTTCAACGGAACGGCGGAGCTCATCATGGCACTTAAACGACACGGCATTCCGTATGCGGTGGTTACAAGCAAACCGGATCATCTTGCATGCAGGGTTCTCGGCAAGTTTCCCGAGCTTGCTGACATCGGCGTGATTGTCGGATGCGACACCCTGCCGGTTTCCAAACCGAATCCTGAACCGCTTTTTTACGCCTGCAGAAAACTGAACGTAAACCCTGAAAAATGTCTCTACGTCGGAGACCATATAAGGGACATTGAAGCAGGTCACAATGCGGGAATGGAAACAGCACTTGCGCTATGGGGGTACATAAAGGACAAGAGCAATCCACAGGCCTTCGGAGCCGACTATGTTGCCGAGGATTTCAGAAAACTGGCTCAGATCATAGGAGTAGAAATCTGATTGCGTTAACCTCGATCAGGAAACAAGATACGGCATGATTCGCACTGATAAAATAAAGGCGCATCACGAACAGTGGACAGTTCGATAATGCGCCCGCAAAAAAAATGCTTAATAAAAATAAAAGTTTAAGGATAAATCAATCACTTTTCACAAAGTCAAGGTGAATCCTTTCGTCTCCACCCACTTTTAATTTTAGTCAGAGACATTTGAAATTGTGTTTTAAAAGTGATACAAAATGTTACAAATTGTTACAGCAACGATGTAACATTTCATTCCGGGTCTGTCAGCAGAATTTCAGAATCTCATACAGCAGATCTCGCAGAACCGAAAGCTTCTCATCAGAAATCTCATATCCCTTTTCGTTGAGAGCCCCGCATACCTGCTTCGGAACATCCTTAACCTTGTCGTAAAGCTTTCTGCCCTCATCTGTAAGACTGACAACAACCAACCTCTCGTCACTTACGCTTCTGTGCTTGATGATATAGCCGTCATTGATAAGCTTTTTGATTACCGGGGTAATGGTGCCGGAGTCAAGATACAGCTTAAGGCAAAGATCTTTAATGGTTATCTCTTCCTCCTCCCATAAAATGAGCATTGTTATATACTGAGTGTACGTAAGTCCCAGCGGCTCGAGATAAGGAGCGTAGTTGTTTGCCACTCTCCTTGCACAGGCATATAAAGGAAAGCAAACCTGGCTTTTAAGTTTGAATGAGTCATCTAATATCATGTCTGTTCCACTCTGTTCATCAATTGTGTATATGGGTCAGGATGTTTTCTTAACTTTTCCGGACGAGAATCCTTCAAAGCACGGCACCGTGTTTTCACCTTCGGCGTTCTGTTAAAAACCTCATCTGCTTTTTAGGTGTCTTACCTATATTCTACAGATAAATTCGAATATTTTCTTTTTTTAATTAAATTTTTTAAATTAAATTTGATTCAATTAAATTTTGTGATATACTAAAAGCATAGAAAGAGGTTATTAAACCTCTCTGCCGTGAAAAAACGTACGGCGTAAGACACAAAACAAATAAACAATACGGGACACAGGAATAAAAACAAGGTCCCACAGGAGATAAATTATGAGTATGGTTATGATAAACAACGAGAACTTCCGCAGTGAAGTTCTTGGAGACAGTGAGTTCAAGCTTCTCGTTTTCGGGGCCGAATGGTGCGGTCACTGCAAGGTGCTTAAGCCGAACATCATGAAGCTCGGGCAGGCCAATCCGGATTTAAAAATCTGCCTGCATAACGTTGACGAGGCCACCGATGCCGTGGAAGAGTTTCACATCAGCGGCGTACCGTGCCTCGTGATACTCAAGGACGGAAAGGAAGCTGACAGACATGTTGGAGCAATGAGTCTCAGTCAGCTTGAGAACTTTTTAGGGAAAAACCGATAGACATAAATGTCTGATTTTCTCCGGTTTCGAAAACGGCGAAACCGGAGTTTTTTTGTCTAAAAAGCGATTTAAAGCATTGAAAAACAAGGCTTTTCCCGTGTATTCACGGCAGAATTCCTTATCCTCAAAGATTTTTGTGTCCTTAAACCATTTTTCCTGACCGGAGATGTCTCCGGGATTTTCCGGATCAAGAGCCAGAAAATCATAGAATGTGGACATGGTGAGTGTCTTACCGAAAAGTCCCGGTCCGGTAATGAGCATTACTTTTGAAGTGTTTTCAGCAAAAACGGTCTTTAAAAACATTGACTTATCCACGTAATAACTGTTGCTTTCAATCAATTCATGAAATAATTCTGAACCAATACTTATAGACTTCAAAATTCTGTTCCTCCTCTGAGTCTGACACATGCGGACATGTTTCACATAAAGCACAGTCTGGCGCATCTATTAACTAATCGCAGTTAGATACTGTTAAACTTTAACTAAATTGAGTAAGATAATAGTGAAAATGCCACATGGCTCTATTTCGCTTGTTTGGATATTTAAGAAAATGTCAAAATGATTTTTTTATTTTCCTAAAAAGATTGGCTGACGCAACTGTAGTCTCTATAAAACACCACTGTTTTTCGATGCGTATAGCAGCTGTATACTTTAATGATGCAGTTAAGCGTGACACAACCTATTGGAATGTGAAACGTGAGGATTTTAGGGTGACTTGTACAGATATAGAAGTCGAAGTCAAACCACGTAAAAAACTAGAAGCTGAAAGGCTCACCACGAAGCTAAAAAATAAGTACAATATCACCTGCACCAAGCCACCATTACCATAATACGGACTTGCGTGACTCAGTAAAATCAGAAGTTCAGAATATCTCCCGAACGGATGCGGAAAAGCCTGTCCCCCATAACCGACTTCATTACGTCAAACGGCTCATCTCCGGTACAGTGACAGGTATAAAACACCGTCCCGTAGTTTAAAAGCTTTTCGGCCATGTTCCTGATTTCCGCCAGATCGTCATCCGTGTATGCCGTTTTCTTTCTGAGATGGAAACCGCTTATTACCGCATCGGGAACGGTTCCAAACCTTTTCACGTATTCACGCATGATGTTGAGAATACCGTGATGGGCACATCCGGACATAAGTACCCGATGTCCGTCTTCGTTAATTACCAGACACTGTTCATGCCGGAAGTCGTCCTGCATAAACATGCCGTTCTTCATTACCCAGAGTGTGCGGTTTGCCGAAGGCACCGGCTCTGAAACGCAGATTCCGGAAAAAATCTCCAGTTCGTCATCGATCTGCCGCCCGTCTTTAACCGTGACGATCTGAGGATGATCGAAAACCCCCTCGGGAAGACCTATAAATACCGGCTTTTCATGAATTGAGTAATATGAGTCAAAAGCCGATTCCTGAACATAAACCCGTGCCTGACCATTGATTTCCAGAAAGAACGGAAGTCCTCCTCCGTGATCGTTATGGCCGTGACTGAGAACCACGGTATCCACATTCGTTAAATCCACGTTAAGGGCTGCGGCATTTCGCAACAGCAGATCGGAAGCACCGGTATCCATCAGCAGGCGATGCTTTCGCGTCTCGACATACAGACAAAGTCCGTGTTCGGCACCGAGCGTGCAGCCTGATGCCGTATTTTCAACAAGGGTTACTATTTTCATACACGTATTCCGTTCCGGTCGGGACTTACTGATTAATCGTCATCAGGCTCCGCATCCTGTTCCGAAAGCTCACCGTCAGACGTCTCCTGATTATCGTGAAAAACGTGTACGGAAGTCTCCGGCTCATGCAGTGAAGCGTGACAAAACAGGCCGGGATCCGCATCAGGATGCGTACCACCGTTCAGTTCAATGAAATCATAGAAAGGGAGAAGGGTCTCCGGCCCCGACTCTCACTACTTCAACATTGCCGTCCTCAGAAAGGTTTATAACGGTTGTAGGCTGCTCCGCCAGATAACCGCCGTCAACGATAACATCCACCAGCTTTCCTATCTTGTCATCTATTTCATAAGGATCGTTCTCGGCCTTCTCACTGTCCGGAAGAATCAGGGATACGCTCATGAGAGGTTCCCCCATATATCTTAACAGCTCGGAAATAATATTGTTTTCCGGAACCCTCAGACCTATGGTCTTGCGCTTTTCGTTCATAAGCTTCTTCGGCACCTCCTTTGTTCCCTTGAGGATAAAGGTGTAAGGGCCGGGAGTGTTGTTTCTTATGAGTCTGAATGCGGTATTGTCAACCTTTGAATACGTGGCGAGTTCACTCAGATCCGCACAGAGCAGGGTAAAATTATGGTTTTTGTCCACATTTCTGATTCTGATTATTCTTTCGCGCGCATCCTTGTTTTCCAGCACGCAGCCGAGCGCATATCCGGAATCAGTCGGCAAAACCGCCACGGCGCCGTCTCTTAAGAGTTCGGCAATGCGCTGTATGTTTCTTTCCTGCGGATTCTTCGGATGAACTACTATAACCTCAGCCATGATAATCAAACCTCCAACCTGAATTTTTCATGATTCCATACGGGATTAACGGCTCCGGCATCAATCCGGCAGCCTCCTATGCTAATATATTTGCATTCTCTGTGAAAATCTGAGCCGAATGAAGCAAAAAGCGCATATTCACGTGATAATACCTGCAGAAAATCACGATCTGCGGGAGACTGCATGCTGCCTGACACCTCCATTGCTTCTCCGCCGGCTTCCCTAAAATCCGTTATGAGCATCCTCAACCACTTATTATTTAGATCATAACAGCGGGGATGGGCAAGAACGGCAATGCCTCCCGAAAGACGCACAGACCTTACCGCATCATCCATGGTGCACCATTTCGGTTTTACGTAGGCCTTCCGTCCCTCTGCAAGATATGATGCAAAACACTTGCCCGGAGTATCGGCAGCACCCATGCTGAATAGATAGTCGGTGTAGTTTCCCCTTGTAATTGAGGCATTATTTCCCGCCATTCTTCTGGTTTCCTCATAGGCATTGACGAATCCGCAGGACTCAAGCTTTTCACCTATGGCCCTCGCCCTCTCGTCCCTTAACCTGCGCTGTTCGGCAAGAAGCTCCTTCAGTGCGGGATGCTTTTCATCGACACAGAGCCCCACAACGTGAATCTCACGCCCGCGCCAGAGAGTGGAAACCTCAATTCCCGCAACAAAATGTATTCCTGCCGTTGCTGCCGCAGCTGCCGCACCTGCATTGCCCGCACAGGTATCGTGATCGGTAAGAGCAAGCAGCACGACACCTGAATCCGCGGCATGACGCACCAGTTCCTCCGGACTCATTTTTCCGTCCGACGCATTTGAGTGCGTATGCAGATCGACCCTGATACCTGGCATTTCAAATGTCCGCCTCAGTTCCTCATTGATAGTCATCATTACCATTATTTTCCATCGTTACGGAAACATCCGCAACCGGCTCATAAATCAGAAAAACCGGCGGGATGTACCTCTGATACCAGAACGTCTGATACCAGGAATCCGGCCGGAATTTTGAAATGCACGTGCGGATTCACCGCAGGTGCATCCAGACACTAAAACTTTCTGCGTCCAGACAGAGTAAAACAGGAAGCGGCAATAAGCATAATAAGACCTCCTATACCGAGACTGCCGCCGCGCTTTGTTGAATAATTCTTTACGACTGCCCGGTTATAGGTAACCTTTCTGCTCTCGTTCACGATCTGTTCTCCGGTATCCCCGTCAACAATGAATGCATCTTCGGACGGCTTCAGGAGCACGGACTTAACCGTAGCATTAATACTGTTATCCCAATCGCTCTTGGTGTCATATTGGAATGCGGTTGCATAGATTACATTGGAGTTATTTATGTCCACCGCCCATTGGATGTGATAGTACTTACCGTCTTCTGCCCTACAGTCTGTATTGCCGGCCTCATCCTTATGGCAGATAAAGTCATTGATGTAATGATACTTACCGGCATTGATATCGTAGAACAGCGCCTCGGTATCCCTGTAGCTGCCGCCGACAACCGCACGAGTATCGTTACGCCTGTCAGTCCATCCGACAATAAAATTGTTGTCGTTGATGGCAGCACCTTCGGAATTCACACCGCCGAAAGGATCATTGTAAAGAGGGTAACTTACCGTATCAAAGCTACCGTCATCATTCAGTCTGGTATAGGCAAGATTCATGGCGTAGTTACTGTTCTTTGCCTTTGCAAGCTTTCTGTTGGCCAGAATATAGCCGTTGTCATTGGCCCCTACAGTCCATGTGTATTCATTCCAGTTGTCCTGGTTGCCCGGACGCGCCATTCCCGGATATTCACTGACGGTTTCATAATTCACAGTATCGCCGTCAAGCCCCAGTTTCCAGTAAACGGCGGTATTTGAAGGATTTACCGCTCCGCCCCAGTCATTGGTAACTGAATAACCGAGTGCATACAAATCATCACCTTTTTTGATGAATGACGTTACTGCTGCGGAAACCATTGCCGTAGGGTTGGTGGTATAGTCTATGTAGCTTTGGGTCTGCTGTCCGGTAATCTCAGCCCCATCCGGATCCCTGTCCGGATCTATGACCCAAATGGTCGCCTGCATCTTATGCCCAGGACAGAAATGATAACTGCCGTCTGAGTTATCATTGCCGGCATAACAGTTATAGAAGAACTGCTCCTTCGCACTCGGGAAGTTGCTGTAGCCGCCAACAAGGATTCGGCCGTCACCAAGCTTCACGAACCCAAGGGCTGATGCGTAGCTACCGAGAATGTTACCGTATTCCCTGTCGATAACGGGACTCTTCAGTATAAAGGTTTTATTGTTGAATTTGGCTATGCCGTATGAGGTCGGATTGGCATAGGAGGAAAGTGATGAATCATAGTCATAACGGTAGCCGACTCCTTCCGATGCATCATTACCCAGACTGGTATAGATAACGTCGGTGTCATCAGCGATGGTCTGGTTAAGGAAAGACTTCAGATTCGGAGTTCCGTTATAAAGACTGTATCTCCACGCTTTTGCCATGTTGGCACCGTCCCAGAGGGCATCACAGTAACTGGAGCTTATTCTGTTTCCGCGACAGCTGAAGTGACGATACATCTTCTGCCCCAGATCCACCTGATGCGGAGGAAGGTTGAAAAACGAGAAAAAATCAAACTGTTCATAAAGTCCGACCACGTCAGGTGATTCCCCCTCGCCCATTGACACGGCAAACGGGCCGTAACCAAATGAGGTGGCCGGGATGTCCAGGGCTTCGATTGAATACATCGGCGTAGCAGATTCATTCTGAGCATCCGCAGCAGCATAACCTGCTGCAAGACATCCCGCTATCACAAAAAACAGTCTTTTAATTTTCATCATAATCCTTTATCCATCCAATGCTCTTTTCCTCGGATTCCGCCAGCAGCGGGATCCTGTCGTCATGCATTATTAATTTTTTCCAATTCTTCCCAGCGCTGATACAGCTGTTCAAGTTTTTCAGTCAGGGAATTGTACTCCTGCTGAATTTCCTTTCTGTAATCCTCAGAACTTGTTCCGTAGTCCGCTCCCACAAAAATACCTTCTATTTCCTGAATTCTGGCATCGGTATTTTCAATCTCCTGCGGAAGCTGCTCAAGCTCTCGTGCTTCCTTAAAGCTTAATTTTCTCTTACGCTCTCTCGGAGGCTGTGCCGGTTCCTGCTTCTTTACCGGTTCAGCTCCTCCGGTTTTCCGTTCTCCGGCATTGGACAGTTCCATGCGGGATAAAGTTTCCTTAAGGTCGGTGTAGCCGCCCACATTTTCAAAAATTTTTCCGGAACCGTCAAAATACCAGGTATCGGTGGCAACGTTATCGATGAAATAACGGTCATGGCTCACCACAATAAGGGTGGCCTGATAGTTCGCCAGAAGCTCCTCAAGGAGATCCAGCGTGTCAATGTCCAGATCGTTGGTAGGCTCGTCCAGAATCAGAATATTGCACGGATGCAGGAAAATTCTGGCAAGAAGCAGACGGTTCTTTTCCCCGCCGGACAGCGCCTTGACCGGCGTTCTGGACCTCTGAGGTGAAAACAGAAAATCCTGCAGATACCCGAGAACGTGCTGCTTTCTGCCGGCCACGTCCACCTCTGACTTGCCGTGGGCAAGATTGTCCATTACGGTCTTTTCAGGATCGAGCTGTTCACGGTACTGGTCAAAATAGGCAATCTTCAGGTTTGATCCTAGTTTCAGTCTGCCTGACGTTGGCTGCAGCTGTCCCAGAATCATCTTGATGAGTGTGGTCTTGCCCACACCGTTGGCCCCGACCACACCAATCTTGTCGCCTCTCAGAACAATGGTACTGAAATCCCTGATAATATCCTTTTCGCCGTTGTTGAAGCAGAGATTCTCGGCTTCAAGAACAATCTTTCCGGACATTTCCTTGTCGTCGATGCGCATTCTGACATTACCAAGTCTTGCCCTGCGTTCCTTGTGCTCACGACGCATTTCCTTGAGTCTGCGGACACGGCTGTCAGAACGGGTAAGACGAGCCTTTATGCCCTTTCTTATCCAGGCCTCTTCAATTGAAAGCCTGCGATCGAAATCGGCATTGGCAATTTCCTCAAGTCTCAGAGCCTCCTGCTTGGCCTGAACGTAGGCATCGTAATTGCCTTCAAATACGGAAATCCGCCCCCTGTCCACGTCGGCTATGCGTGAAGCCACTTCATTTATGAAACTTCGGTCGTGGGAAATGAACACCACTGCTCCGCGGAATGAGGCGATAAAATCCTGCAGCCAGATTATTGACTTGATGTCTATGTGGTTGGTAGGTTCGTCCAGAAGGAGCAGATCCGGTGAGCTTACAAGTGCTCTTGCAAGAGCCACCTTGCGCAACCAGCCGCCGCTCAGTGATGACATCATCGTTTCCGGAGCCAGACCTACAAGATTCAGCAGACGGTAGATTTCGGTGTCATAATGCCAGCCTTCATCCCTGTCAAGGGCACAGCTTATTTCAGCAAGCTCGGCACTGGTATCGGAACCGTCTGCGGCATTGATGAGAATGTAGTATCTCGAAAGAAGACTTCCGATCCCCGGAATGCCCTCAGCCACGTAGCAGTATACTGGAAGATCAAGATGTGCCGGAGGATCCTGCTCAAGTCTGGCGATTCTTACCCCCTGCTGTACGATGCAGCGTCCGTCGTCAGGCTTTATCAGGCCTTCAATAATTTTAAGAAGAGTGGATTTTCCGGCACCGTTTCTGCCCACAATGGCAATGCGATCCTTTTCCTCTATGGCAAGACTTGCGTGATCAAAGAGAGGTGCATCGCTGTATGAAAGGTAAATATTGTCTAAAGTTACGAGAGCCATCTGCCTATTCCTTATCTCCCTCACCGCCGACAGTACTCTTTATGCGTCTCTTAAGACGTGGACCGCGCCCCGGCTGTTCCTCATCTCCAGTCAGAACCGGAGCCTCAGGCATGCGCCGTTCCCTTACGTACTCACCGCTTCTGCGGGATGAGCCGTGTCCGCGATATCCTTCGCCGTCACTTCTCCTGCCACGCACTGAAAATTCTGAACGCTCACCGGTTCTTCCTTCACCGGCCGTCTGACCTGAAGTCCTGCCGCGTCGAGCGTCTTTACGGGTTCTTCCTCCATTATCAGCCCCTGAAGAATCCCCCTTCAGATAGTCAACTCTGGTACGCATGTTGGCTGCAGAACCAAAATCTACGGCGGCAAGCTCCGCAGGAATTTCCACATCCCTCACCTTGGTGAGAATGAAGCAGCAGTGAATGCGCTTGTTTCGCTTAAAATCCTCCTGTACGGTCTTTTCGCTCACGTCAGTTACGTCAAAGCCCATGGATACCACTGCTTCCTCATCAAGTCTGAAGCTGCGGTTATTGTTTGAGAATATCAGCGTACCGCCTACATTGAGCTTTCCGGACAGCTTGGCGATGAGTGCGGCATGGTCTCTCTGCACGTCAAAGGTGGCTTCCATTCTCTTGGAATTTGAGAAAGTCGGAGGATCACAGAAAATGAGATCATATTTTCTGCCGGGAAGGTCAAGCCATCTCAGACAGTCAGCCTGCACGAACTGATGATTTTTACCTGAAAAGCCGTTGGCCATCATGTTATCCTTCGCCCAGGCAAGATAAGTCCTGCTCATGTCCACGGTTGTGGTTTCACTGGCTCCGCCAATGGCCGCCGCAACGGTGGCACTGCCGGTGTAGGCAAAAAGATTCAGGAAGCTCTTTCCGGCACTTCTGCGGGTAATCATGCGTCTTACCTCGCGGTGATCAAGGAATAGTCCGGTATCCAGATAATCCCAGAGATTCACGATGAGGGAAGCGTCATATTCCTTTACCAGCATGGTATGTTTTGTTTCATTAAGCTTCTCGTACTGGGAATCGCCCTTCTTGCGTTCTCTCACCTTGACGATAACGTGATCTCCCCTAACTCCGGTAACGGCAACAACTACCTGAATGATGTCCAGCATGCGCCTGTGAGCCACACGGGCATCAACGGAGCCGGGAGCGGCATATTCCTGAATTACGATATAGCTGCCGTAACGGTCAATTGCGGCATTATAGTTCGGAAGATCCGCATCATAGATACGGTAGGCTTCAATGCCTTCCCTTGCCGCCCATTTCTCCAGCTTCTTAAGGTTCTTCTTAAGACGGTTGGCAAATTCCTCGGCAACCTTCAGGGTTGCGGAGCTGATAGTGTATTCACAGTCACCTGAGGAACTCTCATCACCGGTGCGGACAGCCCCGGCCTCACTGATGGTATAGGTTCTGAGCTGGCATTCCAGGGCTCCGTTATAAAGTCTGTACACCCTGTCGGCACGCAGACGGAGACAGCTTAAAAGATCCTCGGAGGAGGAAATGATACCGGCCTTCCAGCCGCCGAACTCCCTCTTGAGACAGGCACCTATGGCCGTATACAGTTCCAGAAGTTCCGGAACGTTACCGAGACGTTCACCGTACGGCGGATTGGTAATTACCATTCCCGGATTACCGCTTGTTACAGGATTCTTAAGGTCATGAAGATCGCATACGCTGAACTTAATCAGATCTGAAAGCCCTGCCCTTTCCGCATTCTGAACTGCTTTTTCAATAACAGTCTCATCACGGTCAAAGCCGTGAAAAACAACCTTTGCATCCTTAAGACGGCGTTTGCCCTCCTCGGCAGTAGCAGAGGCCTCTCTCTTCATGGCGTTGAATGCCGCCGCATCGAATCCCTTAAGCTTTTCAAAGCCGTATGCCGTTCTGAAAAGCCCCGGAGCCATGTTGCAGGCCTTCATGGCGGCTTCAATCAGAATGGTACCGGAACCGCACATCGGATCAATTACAGAACCTCCGGCATAACCGCTTCTGGCGACAATGGCCGCAGCCAAATTTTCCTTGAGCGGAGCGGCACCTGCCACATTGCGGTATTCACGGCGGTGCAGTGACTTTCCGGAAAGATCGAGAGACACCGTTACGTTGTTGCGTCTGTCCAGATGCGCATTAATGCGTACATCGGGATTCTCTCTGTCCACGTCCGGTCTTGCATCGGTAAGCTTTACGAAACGGTCGCAGAGTGCGTCCTTTATTCTGAGTGCACCGTAAAGCGTGTTGTTTATGAAAGCGTTCTGGCCGTTGAAATCAACGGATATTGTGGCATCATTTGAAAAATAGTCTTCATAATGCAGACTGTATGCCCCGTTGTAGAACTCAATGTCGCTGTCGGCATGGAAGGTGCCGAGTGTCAGCAGAACCCTGGTGGCAAAACGGGTCCACAGACACACCTTCACGGCAAGCTGCAGATCCCCGGAAAAAGCCACACCGGCCACCGTTTCCTTCACGGATTCGGCTCCAAGTTCAATCAATTCGTTATTTAAAAGGCTTTCCAGCCCCTTCGGACATGTTGCAAAAAACTTAAGCATTGAGGGTTCTTCTATAACTCGGCAAAACAACAATCAAAAAATCAGATCCGGGGATAAAGTCCCCGGATCCAGAGTGATACATTCACAGATTACGCTATTGTATCAAAAAATCAGATCCGTATCTAAAAAATAAGACATACGCGAACGGTTGAAAACACGACGGCCGTTTCTGCCGCCGAGTCCTGCGGTGTCTTTATATATTGTATTTTTCGGGACAAATAAAATATAATACGTACCCGTACCGTGGGGCATACGGTAATTTATGTCTGGAAGCTTACGTGTAAGACACCGCTTTTCATGCCGGTGCCACAGCCGTCAGACAGGATTCCCCGAGATGGAAAAGGGGCAGATGTCCCCGATGAATTACTTACTAATTTACTTAATAAGAGCTCTGATTTAATCATGTCTACTATTCTTGAACAATACAATCCGCATGACCTTGAACCTAAAGTTCAGGAAAATTGGGAAAAAAACAATACCTTCAAGGCTGTGGAAAACAGCAACAAGGAAAAATTCTACTGCCTGTCAATGTTCCCGTATCCATCAGGAAAACTGCACATGGGGCACGTACGTAACTACACCATCGGTGACGTTATCGCCCGCTACCAGAGACTCAACGGCAAGGAAGTAATGCAGCCAATCGGCTGGGACTCTTTCGGTCTTCCTGCCGAAAACGCCGCAATCAACAACAAGACCGCTCCGGCAAAATGGACCTACAGCAACATCGACTACATGAAGGGTCAGCTCAAGATGCTTGGTCTCTCATTTGACTGGAGCCGTGAAATAGCCACCTGCAAGCCTGAATACTACAAGTGGGAACAGTGGTTCTTCACCGAACTCTACAAGAAGGGTATCGTCTACAAGAAAACCTCTACCGTAAACTGGTGTCCGGTTGACCAGACCGTTCTGGCAAACGAACAGGTTCAGGACGGCAAGTGCTGGAGATGTGACGCTCCGGTTCAGATCAAGGAAATCCCGCAGTGGTTCCTCAAAATCACCGACTATGCCGAAGAACTTCTCAGCGGTCTCGACACTCTCGAAGGCTGGCCTGACACCGTTAAGGCAATGCAGCGCAACTGGATCGGCCGCTCTGAAGGTCTGACCATCACTTTCAACGTAAAGGACAGCGATGCCAAACTTGATGTTTACACCACCCGTCCTGACACCTTCATGGGTGTAACCTATGTGGCCATTGCCGCCGCTCACCCTCTGGCAAAGAAGGCAGCCGAAAGCAATGCCGAACTCGCCGCATTCATCGAAGAATGCCGTAATCTCAAAGTTGCCGAAGCAGACATTGCCACCATGGAAAAGAAGGGCATGGCTACCGGTCTCTATGCGATTCATCCGCTCAACGGCCGCACCGTACCTATCATGGTTGCAAACTTCGTACTCATGGACTACGGTACCGGTGCCGTAATGTCAGTACCTGCACATGACCAGAGAGACTTTGAATTCGCCAAAAAGTACGGTCTCGACATAATACAGGTAATCAGACCGGCAGACGGTTCTGAAGTAAGCGTTGCCGAATGCGCATACACCGAAAAGGGCCTTACCGTAAACAGCGGCAAGTTCGACAATCTGAACTTCCAGCAGGCATTTGACGCCATTGCCGCAGAGCTCGAAAAGAACAATCAGGGGCACCGCACCGTTAACTACAGATTAAGAGACTGGGGTGTTTCACGCCAGCGCTACTGGGGCGCACCTATTCCAATGATCTACATGCCTGACGGTTCAGTTCGCCCTGCAGAAGAATTCCCTGTACGCTTACCTGAAAACGTGGTTATGGATGGCGTTCAGAGCCCTATCAAGAGCAATCCGTTATGGGCTCAGACCAAAGTGGACGGTGTTGACGCCCTGCGCGATACCGACACCTTCGATACCTTCATGGAATCATCATGGTACTACGCAAGATACTGCTGCCCTGACTATCAGGACGGCATGCTCGATCCTACAAAGACCGGTTTCTGGCTCCCTGTAGATCAGTACATCGGCGGTATTGAACATGCGTGCATGCATCTTCTCTACGCCCGCTTCTTCCACAAGCTTCTCCGTGACGCTGGCCTCGTTAAGGGTGACGAACCGTTCACCAGACTGCTGTGTCAGGGTATGGTTCTGGCAGACGCCTTCTACTATGTCGGACCTAACGGCAACAAGGTTTGGGTAAGTCCTCTTGACGCCATCTGCACCCGTGATGAAAAGGGCAACATCAAGACTGCTGTTGATAAGGAAGGACACGAACTTGTTCACGCAGGCATGACCAAGATGAGTAAGTCAAAGAATAACGGTATTGACCCTCAGCGCATGGTTGAGCAGTATGGTGCAGACACCATCAGACTTTTCATGATGTTTGCCTCACCTGCAGAACTCACCCTTGAATGGCAGGAATCAGGCGTTGAAGGCGCAAAGCGCTTCATCGGCCGTTTCTGGAACAACGTAGTGGCTCTGGCTCAGAAGGCTCGTCCTGTGTCATACAATCCTTCAGAACTCGGTTCAGAAGAAAAGAGCATTCGCCGTGACCTTCACAGAACCATCCAGAAGGTTACCGATGACATCGGCCGCCGCCAGACCTTTAACACTGCCATTGCAGCCATCATGGAACTTCTCAATAAGGCAGCCAAGGTCGACACTTCAACCGAAAACGGACTCGGTCTTGCGTATGAAATCTATGATGCGGTTGTGGTTCTCCTCTACCCTATCATTCCTCACGCCTGCTTCAGACTCTATGAAATTCTCGGTCACGAAGGCAGCATTGACGAAGCTTCATGGCCTAAGGTCTGTGAAGACGCTCTTGTTGAAGACGAAAAGCTTATCGTCGTACAGGTTAACGGCAAGGTACGTTCACGTCTGACCGTAGCTGCCGATGCTTCAGAAGATGACATCAAGGCCAAGGCTCTTGCTGACGAAGCCGTTACGAAGTTCACTGACGGCAAGGAAATCAGGAAAGTCATCTACATCAAGGGCAAACTGCTGAACATCGTTGCGGCATAACAGCCGTTCCGACGGGGAGCCGTTCCGACTCCCCGTGAATTCAGCATGAATTCAGGTGAAAGCAGGTGACGGACAATACATATCGGAGACTCCGGCATGAAAATTTGCCTCATCTGCTTTAAAATACCCGAAGCGGTATGAATCACAGACCTTAAACATACGGGAATCTCCGGTCATAACCAGGTACCGTTCCCATATGTTTAAGGTTTTAACATATTATGGAAATACGGGACACGGACACTGTCATGCCCCGGATTTCGGAAAGAACATTAAAGGGCACGGTCATTACTATGAAGAGATTATGCGGTATACTCCCTCTCATCCCCCTCTCGCTTCTCTGCGGATGCGGTTTTCACCTCGCGGGATCTGAAGACGTCTCCAACAGCTTCAGTGAGATCATTCTTGTAGGCAACAATAACGACATTCTCTACAAGAACCTGAAAAAGGAACTGCTTATTGAAGGCATTGCCGTTACCCAGGGAACATCGGATCTTGCCGCCCAGATTAACGGAGACACTCCCGTCTTAAGCTGCAGCGATCTCAGGAATGAAAGCAAAGCCCTGTCAGTGTCAAGCGACTCTCAGGAAATGGAATATGCCTACAAAAACCAGATAAGCTGCACCCTCTTCGTAAAGGGCTATGAACCGTATGTCATAAATTCCTCTCTTGACCGCTCCTTCCTCAATAAATCGGGAGCCACGCTGAGCCAGCTTACGGAGGAAGAGACAATCCGTCAGGAAGTTGTTGAAATCTTCACCAAACAGATAATATTCAGAGTAAAGCATGCCGTGCTGAAGCCTTCATCAAAAACCGGCGAAACAGCAGAGGCTGATAATGATGAAAAGATAACCGTGGTTTTCAACGGCACCGGCGGTACAACCGAGGAGGAAAAGACCGAGGTGATTGAAATCGAAGGAGCCGACGAACTGAAGGCTCTGGAACAGGAAAGAAACGTCGAAATAAATTCCGACCGGTAACGGACCGCAGTCGCCATGAAAATAAACTCCAACGAACTCGAAGGCAAACTCAAACAGCAGATTGAAGGTGTATACATCTTCAGCGGCAACGAGCCGTTCTGGCTGGACGAAGCCACTTCCACCGTGCAGAATTATGCCGCAAAGGCCGGCTTCGGCAGGGACAACACGTATTCATTCTCAGATGATGAACTGAAAACTGATGAGCTGATTGAGGCCATGACCAGTCCGGGGCTCTTTGCCGACCGCGTACTCGTCAAACTTAAGATAAAAGATCTCAAGGTAAAGGGAAAAAAGCTTCTCGAAATCTGCTCGGAATGCATTAATCCAAGCCTGCTGCTGATTATTCAGATACCGAGACTTACACTTGCCGAGCTCAACAAGAACAAGCCGCTTAACTTTCTGGCGGATCACGGCATCATTTCCATATTCTACGATCCCGATCAGCGTCTCATTACGGATTTTCTGCGCCGGCGTGCGGCCTCGCTCGGCCTTAACCTAAACCAGGGGGCTCTTGCCATTTTATACAGTGCCTACGAAGGCAACGTGGAGGGCATGGTTCAGATTCTGCAGAAAATGGAACTCTGCGGCATTAAGGGGACTGTGACCGAAGATCTCATAAGAACCCACATTTCCGCAGACAACCACTTTTCCGCATTCGACTACATCGAAGCCCTGATAGATCCGCGTGTTACCGTGGAACGCAGACTGCAGATAATGGAGGTACTGCTCGAAAACGGCATTACCGCCATGGATCTTGTTACCAGAACCGGAACTGCTCTCAGCACCCTGCATGAAATGAGAACGATACTTGATACCGTCGGTAACCTCGACGGATACTTTGCCGGACACCGTCTGCTGAAGGGCTACACGGCCAAAAGACCAATGTACCTTAACGGGGCCAGAAACACGGATCTGAGAGAACTTCACCACCTTATAGATCTGCTGACAAAGGCTGATTTCATGGCTCGAAGCTTCAGGGATGAGGAGGCTGTAATGATTCTTAAGGAAATAGCAGCCACACTGAGCAGAAAAACGCTGAGGTTGTATCCTGATGATTAAAAAAGGTATTCTGGGAGGATCCTTTGATCCTGTTCATGCAGGACATATCGGCATGGCGCTCACTGCTCTTCAGGAGCTCGAGCTTGATGAGGTGATTCTTCAGCCGAACAGAATCCCCTACTACAAGAAGCAGGCCGAGGTATCTGACGCTGACCGTCTAGAGATGCTCAGAATCGCCGTGGCGGAAACCGGCAGAAAGGAACTTTTGGCAAGTGATTTCGAGTTAAGGGAGAAGGAATACCTCTCCACGTCAGAGGTACTTCTGCGTCTGAGAAAAAACGAACCGGAAACGGCACTGGTCTTTATAATGGGCATGGATTCATGGCTTTACTTCCATAAATGGCGTAACTACAAAACCGTTCTTGAAACGGCCAACATTGCCGTTTTCAACAGACCGGGACACGTGCTGAAGCAGGAGGATCTGCCTGAAGAGCTTGCGGAACTCCATAGCCGCCATCTCATAACCAATCACTCCGTGATTAACAGATCCGGAGGTCTGTATTTCATCGAAAGCAGGCCTTTTGACATAAGCTCCACCACACTCAGAAATCTCCTTAGGGAAGGAGGTTCCGGAGCGGAGGAATACATGTCGGCGGGAGTTCTGAAATACATCATGGAGCACGGACTTTACGGTAACCGTCTCTGACCTGCTGTCCTGACTTTCCTGTTTTTTACCGGAATTCATGCGGAAAAATTCAGTATCAGCGACACCATTCGCTCCCGGAAACGGTTCTCCCGGATGAAGCCTTTTGATTCTTAAATCATGCTTTCAGAAAATTTTTAAAAAACACGGTTTCTCTTTCATAAATCTTTTTGCATTGCGATAAAATTACATTAAAATCATAGGAAAATATTTCCGTCATGCGGACCCGGATGATACATTCACATTCACCGATTCCGTATGTTTCAGGGAACGGAAAATCCGTACGTCATACTGCGGCACGGCACCGTTCCCCGCTATAAAACAAACTTCCGATTACCGAAAAAGGATCCGTAAATTGAAAGAACAGATCATTATTGAAAACATTACCCGTGCCATAGAAGACATTAAGGGCAGAGACATCAGCGTCATAGACGTCCGCAACAGTTCCGACGTTGCCGACTACTACATGATCTGCACCGGCACCTCTACCCGTCACACCACAGCCATTGCCGAAAAGGTAAGCGAATCCCTCCACAGGAACGGCATCAGAACCTACGGAATTGAAGGCGAGCAGAGCGGTGACTGGGTTCTTCTGGACGCTGGCTCCGTTATTCTGCACGTAATGATTCCGCAGGCGCGTGACGCATATCAGCTGGAAAAGCTCTATACTGCCTAAAATCTTACCTACCTCCATACCTACAGACTGCTGAAAAACAGAGATGAAGATTTATTTGATTGCCGTCGGCACCAAAATGCCTGCTTTCGTAAACATGGGCTTCGAGGAATACGCCAAGCGTTTCCCCCGGGAGGTTTCACTGGAACTTATTGAAATTCCCGCCGGAAAAAGAACCAAGAACTCCGATATCGAAAAGATTGTTAATCACGAAGGCGAGCTGATGCTTGCCGCCGTGCCAAAGGGAGCCATGATTGTAACCATGGATATCCCCGGCAAGATGCACAACACCCATCAGCTGGCCGAAGAACTCAACAGATGGAAGAGCGGCGGTCGTGACGTTGCTCTCCTCGTTGGCGGTCCGGAAGGCCTGTCAGACGCCTGCAAAAAGGCTGCAGAGGCCAGCTGGTCACTGTCACCTCTCACCCTTCCGCATCCAATTGTAAGAATCGTAATCGCAGAGAGTCTGTACAGAGCCTGGAGCATAACGGCCAATCACCCTTATCACCGTGAGTAGTGCGCATGAGTAATTTTTTCTACAAACCCTTCAGATTCAGGGATAATGCCGCAGAACGGAGAATATTCGTCAGAAGAATCAATTTTGCCCTGATTATGGTTATTCTGACAATTCTGGTTCTGTGGGGAAACCTTTACTATCTGCAGGTTTTGGGATATCAGGACTACCACACCCGTTCCAACCAGAACCGCATCAAGATAGTTCCGCTGGCTCCGCCGCGCGGACTCGTGTATGACCGCAACCACTACATTCTGGCCGATAACAGACCTCTGTTCAGCCTGGAAATCATTCCGGAAAACAGTAAGAATCTGCGCGAGGACATTAACGGACTCAACGATCTGCTCAAGCTGGACCTTGACCCGGAAGACATTGACAACATCATAAAGCTGAGTAAATACAGACGTAAATTCCTGTCCACCATGATTGCCGAAAACATCAATGAGGAGCAGGTAGCCAAGTTTGCGGTAAACCAGCACCGTTTCCCGAGCGCCCACATTGAGGCGAATCTCAAGAGACACTACCCACTCGGTGAAACCATGACCCATGCATTGGGCTACGTAGCTAGAATCAATGCCGACGACATGAAGAAGCTTACCGAGGAAGGCGATTCCGAAAACTATGCAGCCACAAACGACATCGGCAAGCAGGGTGTGGAAAAATACTACGAAAACCTTCTTCACGGCGTCAGCGGATACAAGAAGGTGGAAGTTGATTCATTGGGACGCATTCAGCGTACCCTGAACCTGGTTTCTCCGAAACCGGGCAGGGATTTGACATTAAGCATAGACATCCGTCTGCAGCTCCGCGGCGAACAGCTGCTGCGCGGCAAGCGCGGAGGTCTTGTCATGCTTAATCCGAAAAACGGTGAAATATATGCCTTCGTGTCATCTCCTAGCTATGACCCTAATCCGTTCGTAAGAGGCATCAAGAACAAGGAATACAAGGCCCTGCTCTCCAATCCGGACAAACCGCTCATAAACCGCGTGACTCAGGGCGGCTACGCCCCGGCCTCCACTGTTAAACCGCTGCTTGCGGTTATGGGACTGGAGGAGGATCTTATAACCCCTCATGCAAAATTCTTCGGAGCTCCGTTCTTCCAGCTGCCGGGATCCACCCACAAGTTCCGAGACTGGAGACGCTGGGGACACGGAATGATGGACATGTTCCGCGCCATAGAGATTTCCGCAGACACCTACTTCTATGACCTGGCATACAGGGCAGGTATCGATCGCATTCATGCCTATATGTCAAAGTTCGGCATGGGACAGAAATCAGGAATAGACATAATGGAGGAATCCATCGGCAATCTGCCTTCCAGAGCCTGGAAGAAGCAGCGCTATAAGCATGACTGGGTTCCGGGAGACACCATTTCCATCGGTATCGGTCAGGGATACTGGACCACCACGCTCATACAGCTGGCAAGAGCTCACGCCATTCTCACCCAGAACGGCGTCAACGTGGTGCCGCACCTTCTGAGAACAGCCCATGACCCTACTGGTTCCGATCCGGAAATAATCGTTTATCCGCGTACGGAAAAGGTTGTTCAGGTAAGGGATGATCATTTCTTTGAATATGCCCGTGAAGGCATGTGCCGCGTTATCAATGGTGCCGAAGGAACAGGACGCAAGGCCTTCGCCAACACCAAATACAAAGCCTGCGGCAAATCCGGAACAGCCCAGATTGTAAGCATCAAACAGGATGCGAAGTACAACGCCGCAGCCCTTAAGGAAACACACCGTGATAACGCACTGTTCGTGGCCTTTGCACCTAAGGAAAATCCGGAAATTCTGGTGGCCGTTATCGCCGAAAACATCGGCGGCGGCAGTAAGGAAGCCGCTCCTATAGTGCGCGCCATGATGGACGACTATTTCAAATACCAGGCCGAACCGACACCTACGGAACAGGAAATAGACGAATACGTCCGTCAGGTAAAACAGAGTTTTGCCGAAGAGAATCAGGAGGTTAAGAAATAATGAGTGAAGCCTATGACAGCTACTATGACAGCTTCAGCCGCAAGAAAACCCTGAGTGAAAGACTTCACGTGGATCTTCCTCTTCTCGGCGGTCTGATTGCCACACTGGTTCTGAGCCTCTTCGTGCTCTACAGTGCATCAGGTCAGCATTATCAGATGCTGCTCAAGCAGATACTGCACACCGGTCTGAGCTTCGGCATCATGATAATCATCGCCCAGATAAACGTTAAGTTCTTTGAACGCTGGTGTCTCGTCATTTTTCTGTTCTGCCTTGTCATGCTTCTCGGTGTAACGTTTTTTGGAGAAATAAGTAAGGGAGCCAGAAGATGGCTTAACCTCGGCTTCATCCGAATACAGCCGTCCGAATTCTTCAAGATCGCCATGCCGATAACCATTGCGGCCGTTCTTGCCAAGGAATCGATTCCTCCAAGGTTCATCAGAGTCGTATGGGCAGTGATTCTCGTAGCCATTCCGTCAGCCCTGATTGCCAAGCAGCCGGACCTGGGTACAGCAATTCTCGTGGGAACCAGCGGAATAATCGCCATATTTCTTGGCGGCATCAGCTGGTGGTACATCATTTCCTGCGCCCTGCTGGCGCTGCCACTGCTGCCTCTTCTCTGGATGTACGTTCTTCATGATTACCAGAAGCAGCGCGTACTGACCTTCCTGAATCCGGAATCCGATCCTCTCGGCACGGGCTACAACATAATTCAGTCCAAAATTGCCATAGGTTCAGGCGGCGTATACGGAAAAGGCTGGCTTCACGGCACCCAGTCCCAGCTGGACTTTCTGCCGGAACACCATACTGACTTCATCTTTGCGGTATACAGCGAGGAATTCGGAATGATGGGCTTCTTTCTCCTAATGGCAATATACATGTACATCATCCTCAGATGCATCTATATTGCCAAAAAGGCTCACAGCACCTTTGAAAGAATTCTGGCAGGCACCCTGTCGCTCACATTCTTCTTTTATATCTTCGTGAACATCGGCATGGTAAGCGGTATCCTGCCGGTAGTAGGCGTGCCTCTGCCTCTCATCAGTTACGGCGGAACCTCCATGGTTACGCTCTGTGCAGGCTTCGGTCTGCTGATGTCAATCAGAACACACCGCAAGATTACGGATGAACGCTACTGACGCACACGGTTCTCCGTAACGTGAAGCACTTTTATGAAAAAACCGTTCCGTGATGTTTTCAAATTCATACCGGAACGGTTTTATGTTTAGAATGCCTGTGAAACCAGGCGTGGATTCTCCCCGCCGCTCCGAAGACGATCGTTACTAAAATTCCGCACCGACCGTAAGAAGCGACATATGAAAAATCGTCAGCAACTATCTGCACTTTCTGTAGTCATCAATCCATGAATGGTACAGTGTTCCCGTGTAATTCAGTTTACGGGAATAGTTCCAAACTTCCTTTTTCTCATTCTCTGAAAGTCTTTCCCTCTCCCTAATGAGACATCTCGAACGGTTTCTGCAGCGATCCCTTTCGGAACGGTCATCATTGTCGGATGCTCTGTCCTCACAGCGTCTCGCCTCATCAATCATGCGATCGATTTCCCTGTAGGCCCTGTCCACGTCCTCAAACATTTTTTCGGCATCGGCAGCGGCTTCAATGGCGGCAGGATACGGCATTCCGTCAATAAAACGGGAATAGTCGGTACGTCTGAATTTTCCCTCATATCCGTTGCTCTTCACGTAATTGCAGTAGTTATCAAGATTAGCCCTGTTAAGCATCAGATAATCCCTGTCTGCCATGAGCTGTGAATGAAGTGCTCCAAGACGGAAGTCTGAAACATAATCATTAAGACTTGTAAGATATTCGTCGGTCTGATACAGCGGCCGGCATTCATTGTAAACATTTACGCCGTTTGTATAATATTTTTTGAAATTATGGTAGTTTGACGAAATGGTACAGATATCGGAAACCTCCTGATTTTCCATACCGAGCTGATAGGCCCTGTCATTGGTACAGAATACATCAGCCCCCTGTCTCCGTCCGGAATCATAGGCACTTCTGTTAACGTTAACGTATCTGGAGCATGCGTCCACATACTCATTGAACCTTGATGAAGGCCTGCCGTTCACGCCGTCGTCATAGCCCACCTGTGACCAGTCGGCATTGTAGCATTCCTCTTCTGACATCACGGCACAGCCGGAAACTGCAGCGGCAATTACAAGCGTCGCCGCACTGAATAATAATCTACCCATGTATGTGCATCCACTTATGAAACCAATCAAATCAGCGTCAGCGTTTAAAGACACTCTGTTCCTTAACGCAATGCGCCGTCACCGAGCCCGCAAAACCATGACGGAAACTGTTCCGGTGGCGGCAATGATCGTACATTAACAATAACCGCATTTAAATAAAAACGCTTCACGGACTAATCGTTTTTTTGACATAAAAACAGGCTTTCATGGTTATTTCTAATCAATGTCGCAAAAAAGGCCCGAAACCGGCACCGAACCGAGAATGAGAAAACAGATCCTGACAGTTGCGAACGTTACGGAACGAAAAGACTCCGGCACTGCACGAAAACAGATGCCGGAGTCTTCATGATCACAGCGGATTAAAATTTATGAATCGAAGAAGTGTCTGCCGTCTTCAGTCACAAGCCTTTCAGTCTTAGGATACTCGAAAATGTCGGCGTTACCGGCATTTGCTTCAAGATATTCAACAAACTCGGCAGCGTACCACTTGGCCATTCCCAGATCGTGCATGAGACAGTATCCGCAGTTTTCAGGAGCGGTACCTGGTACGGTCTGTGCGTCGGCCACGGCCCTGAATGCACTCAGCATCAGATCATAAAGCTCGGCGGAAGCCCTGTTCCCCTTGAGAATGAGATAGAAGCCGGTAAGACAGCCCATAGGTCCCCAGTAAACAACCTCATCCTTCCATTCCGGATTGTTGCGGAGATAGGTGGCAATAATGTGTTCAAGAGAATGCATTGCCGCAACATTGATAACCGGTTCCCTGTTTGGTCTCTTGAGTCTGATGTCGTATGTGGTGACAGAATAGTCGCCAAGATGATCGACCCTGCTGGTAAAAATACCGGGCACAATGCGGTTATGATCAACTGAAAAACTCCGGATTAATTCCATATACTTTTCTGCTCCTGTTTCAAGTTATGTTTTTCTGCCGCTATCTTATCATAAAACACGCCTATGAACGAGCTCCGAATAATATCGCCCACCGGTTTTTCACCTGTCGGAACATTACGGAAGAGTGACTTTGAAAAACTCAACGTTCACGCATCCGCAAGGTTATATGAACAGGGTTGCCGCATCATGCACAGTCATCAAGAAAATACTTTTTGGCAGGTCGTGAACATATCTGCCCGAAGTTTAATATTTTGTGAATTTTGCGATTATAGTAACACGGTAATTATGTTATATTAGGCAACCGTAAATAAGGTACTTGGGCGACTGGAACAGTTTTACGGCCGCTCTGCGACACATACGGCCACCCGGGCAAAAGGATGGCGTTTTTTATTCATTTTAAATATGAAAACGTGAAACAAATGAGCCGCCAGTCGGTCTCAATAAGTACGTACTCCTGAACCGTTACGGACTTTTTCCGGAGGTGCAGGACAAGCAATCAGAATGAGGAGAGTTATTTTGAACAGATTATCCGCCCTTCTAATCGGCACATTAATCAGTGCCATGGGCATCAGCCTCAGTGCCGAAGCCGCCACGGGCTCCCATACGGCGTACGGTGTGGAACAGCATCACCATGGCAAAAAGCCGCAAAGCATCAAATCACACATTCCGCCAAAGGATGATGCTCTCCTGAAAAAACTGGCAAATGATACTGGCGGAATCACCTACGATGAACTTAGAACCGCCTATCTGCAGGCAGAAAAGAAACAGTCCATCATTGACGCGATGAACAGACCGGGAGAAGCCAAACCCTGGTACCAGTACCGCAAAATTTTCATTGTACCGAAAAGAATCAACGAAGGCCGTGAATTCCTGAAGACCAACAGAGCAATCTTCAAAAAGGCTGAAAACACCTACCATGTGGAACCGGAAATAGTGGCCGCCATCATCGGCGTTGAAACCTACTACGGAGCAAACATGGGCAACTACAGGGTTCTGGATGCCCTTTATACCCTGGGCTTCCATTATCCAAAGAGAGCCGAATATTTCAGCAGGGAATTTGCGAACTACGTAAAGCTGGCAAAGCAGCAGGGCTGGAAACACAATGATATCAAAGGCTCTTACGCCGGAGCCATGGGCATGGGACAGTTCATGCCATGGAGCTACATGAAATGGGCCGTTGACTTCAACGCAGACGGTCACAAGAATCTCTTCCGTGACAGATATGACGCCATCGGCAGCGTGGCAAACTACTTCCACGAGCACGAGTGGAAGCACGGCGAACCGGTAACATCAAAGGTAAAGGTAACATCTCCGGCGAAAGTCGAAGCGCTTCTTTCTGGAGACACCAAGCCTAACACTACCGTGGGCGAACTCAGAAAGAAAGGCGTAATCATTTCCGAACGTTACGGAAATGCCGTAAAGTGCCGCCTGTTCAGATTCCAAACTGAAAACGGATGGGATTACTACATCGGCTTCCATAACTTCTACGTAATTACGAGATACAATAAGAGTCCGCTGTACGCCATGGCCGTCTATGATCTCAGCCGTGAAATTACTAAGCCGGCAGCCGCACCGCAGAAAAAGCCGGTTAAGAAGCCTGACAGCCGCAAAAAGGACAAAGTTCACCCTAAACACAGATAATTCCGCCTCCGGGAGAACCGCATGAACAAATTTTTATCATCCATGACATCAGTCTGCTTCGGTGCAGGCCTGCTTCTGCAGGGCTGCGTCACCGTCAGTGAGAACCCTTCCGTGGAAGACGGTGGCAACCCGGCCGTCACAACCGGAGCCAACACCTCCGGTGCATATTACGGCACAGGCCCGAACAACAGCCGTCCGGCACCGCAGACCCGTCCGGTGGATCTTACCAATGTCACCGGAGCCAAGCTCACTTCTGAAAAATACAGCGTCAGGGGCAACAAGGACTATGTCGTTCTCGGTCAGAAATATAAGGTATGGCGCGACGTGGACAGCTATTACGAGGAAGGTACCGCTTCCTGGTACGGTCCGGGATTTCACGGACAGAACACGTCGAACGGCGAACCTTACAATATGAACGGCTATACCGCCGCTCACAAGAACCTGCCTCTCCCGAGCTTCCTTAAGGTTACGAATCTGGAAAACGGCAAGGCCGTCATAGTAAGGGTTAACGACCGCGGACCGTTCCACGGCAACAGAATACTGGATCTTTCCAAAGGTGCAGCCTCCAAGATAGGCGTAATCGGTCCCGGCACAGCCCGCGTCAGCGTGGAACTCATCAAGACAGTGCCAAACGATGAACAGACCAGCATGAATCTGCTCAACGGATACAAGCCTTATATTCAGATTTTCAGCACCATGGATTATAATAAGGCGGAAAACATAAAAAACAGTCTGGCGAAAGAAACCGGAAAGCCGGTATTCATTCAGAACTACCAGCAGGCATACAGAATAAAGGTCGGTCCTCTCAAACAGGAAGAAGCCGCATCGACCCTGTCAAAAATAAAGCAGTGCGGATATTCCGGAGCCTTCTTTACGGCAGACTGATAAAAAATTAATGAAAGGAACAGAAAACAAATGTTATCCAAGATAATATCAACTTTTATTGCATCCGTGTTACTTACCGGTTCGGCAATCGCCATGGCAGATGCCACGGTTAACGTGCCTGAATCAAGCGTCCTTCCTCCTCCGGCTCCGAGCGAGCACATTCCGGAACCGCCTTCACCTAACGTCCGCGCCTATCTTCTCATGGACTACGCTTCAGGCCGCGTGCTTTTCGGGAAAGCTTACGAGGATCAGATTGATCCTGCATCCCTCACCAAAATGATGACCTCATACGTAATCGGACAGGAAATCAGACTCGGCAGACTTCACCTTGACGACAAGGTTACCATCAGTGAAAACGCCTGGAGCAAAAATTACTCAGACTCATCAAAAATGTTCATTGAGGTTGGCAAGGAAGTTCCGGTCGAACTTCTCAACAAGGGCATCATCATAGCTTCCGGCAACGACGCCTGCATAGCAATGGCAGAACACATTGCAGGTTCCGAAAGCTCCTTTGCCTCACTTATGAACGAATGGGCAAAGAGAATCGGTCTCAAGGGCACTCATTTCGTGAACAGTCACGGTCTCTATGACGAAAACCACTACTCCACAGCCTACGACATGGCTCTGCTGGGCCGTGCGCTCATCAGGGATCTTCCTGAGGAATACGCCATCTATTCCGAAAAGGAATTCTCCTTCAACGGCATCAAACAGATGAACAGAAACAAGCTGCTGTGGGACACCACCATTAACGCCGACGGCATCAAGACAGGTCACCTCAGTCAGGTCGGCTACAACCTTGTGGCATCAGCAGTACATCCGACCAATGGCATGAGACTGATTTCCGTTATCATCGGTGACGTCAGCGAAAAGGAACGTGCTGCCCATTCAAAGGAACTTCTGCGTTACGGTATGCGCTTCTATGAACCATACACAGCATTCAAGCAGGGACAGGTTCTTGCGACCAAGGAAGTACGTCTCGGTGACAAGGATACCCTAAGCATCGGTACTGCTTCCGACGTAAGTCTGGTTGTACCGGTAAACTCAGTAAACCGCATGAAAGCCGAATACTCGCTTGATCAGAAAAACCTGGTGGCCCCTATCCAGAAGGGAACCAAGATCGGCGTACTGAACCTTTCACTTGACGGAAAGGTTATCTATAAAACCAATCTGGTGGCTCTTGACGAAATCAAGGAAGGCGGATTCGCATCCAGAACCTGGGACCACGTAGTGATATTTTTTAAGGATTTATTCTAATGACCGAAAATACCAATGCTCCGGAAAAGGAAGAACCAAAGCTTGAGGAACTCATTGAGTTTCCGGCAAAGCTGACCTTCAAGTTCATCGGCAACAACAATGATGCCGTGGAAAAGATCATCTCCGCATTCTTTGCTGATAAGCTGACTATTGCCTGCGACATCAGCGCCGGCCGCAAGAGCCGTACCGGCAAGTACATCACCTTCAACGTTACCACCACCGTTAACGACAAGGAAATCCTCTACAGGATCTACAAGGAAGGTGCTGAACTCCCGCACATTCAGCATGTGCTATAATGTTGGATAAGGAAACGGCCACACCATCCCGGTACAGTGGCCGTTAAATACGGAATTCAGGTAATATGCGTCAGAACTCATTTTCAATCGAATACGGAACCTTCCTTAGGAAGGTTTTTTACGTATTCGCCATTTTTGTGCTTCTGATGCTTGTTCTGACATGCATCATGATGAGTGACATCTCGCGCATGTCCGCCTATACATACAACTCCATTGAAAAAATCCCGCACAACCGTACAGGTCTGCTGCTGGGCACCTCAAAATTCGTATCCCGCAACAAGATCAACCAGTACTATCTGAACCGCATCAACGCTGCGGTGGAACTCTATCTGAGCGGCAAGATCGACTATATCGTGGTGTCCGGAGACAATGCCCTCAAATCCTATAATGAACCGCGCACCATGCGTAAGGATCTGATTAAGATGGGAGTTCCCCCTGATCACATATATCTGGATTACGCAGGATTCAGAACCCTTGACAGCGTAGTCAGAATAAAACACATCTTCAAGCAGGACAGCGTAACCATCATAAGTCAGGACTTTCATAACGAAAGAGCCATATACATAGCAAGGCATAACGGCATCAATGCCATTGCGTTCAATGCACACGTACCGAGACAGGACTTTTTCGTGTCAAACGTCAGGGAATTCTTTGCCAGATTAAAGTGCATTCTCGACGTATACCTCTTTAACAGCAAGCCAAAGTTTCTGGGAGATTCGATTGAAATCGGCGGTGAAAACATTTCACCGAAACATGCCCAGCTCCATGAGAGCACTACGGACAGAAACCGTGAAGCTGCTGAAAACGGCAAAAATCAGCATAATGACGTCGTCTCCGAAGAAGCTGATAAACCTTCGGAGCCGCAAACGGAATAGCATCGGACCGGGACTGAGTCCCCTAAACGAAAAACGTACCGTGGCTTCCCTGCTGCAGGGACTTAATGCACCGGTCAGGCGATTCCTCTAACCGTTATGTACGTTACGGCCATTACCAGTCATCTTCTTTTGCAGAAGCCGTAAAATACCTGTTGAGAGAACAGTCCGAACTATTTAAAATACCCTGCAGTGGACTTATGCATATTCCCTCTCTGTCGCAAAACTTTCAGATACTGAGATTCAGACTCACGGAATCATGTCCTGGTTTTTACAACAAATGCAAACATAGGATTTATCATGTACAGCTGGAAAGATTGTATATTTCTGACCAAAGACGGTCAGGCTCATTTCTGTTTAAAAAACCTTACCCTGGACGATCACTGTTTCTGCACCGTCATAGGACAGAACGGCAGCGGTAAAAGTCTTTTTGCGAGAGCCGTCTGCAATGAACTCAAGCTTTCAAGCGGTACGGTGCCGGAATCAGTAAAGGTTGCCAACATCTCCTTTGAAAAGCAGCTGGAGTTCATTGAGGAGGATTTCAACAGACGCAACAGCGATACCGAGAGTGACCTTATCGGCTACACACCGATGGAAATGTTTCTTAAGGTTAACGAAGACAAGAGAGTCATCAGCAGACTGTGCGAATCACTTCATTTCAGCTATGCCCTAAACCGCTCATACCACAAGCTTTCAAGCGGTGAAGGCAGAAAAACCCTAATCATTGAAGCACTGCTCAAGGAACCGGACCTGATTGTTCTGGACTCACCTTTTGATGGACTTGACGTAAAGACCAGAGAGGATCTGCAGCAGATGCTGATCGACGTCTACAATCAGGGCAAGTCAATCATTGTTACAGTGAACCGCTTTGACGAAATCAATCCGGTATGTCAGAAGCTGGGGCTCATCATGGACAAGGAACTGGTCAAATTCGGTGACAAGGACGAGGTCCTCAACAACAGTGAGGTTAAGCAGCTTACCCATTATGAAAAGCTTCCGAAAATCTACAGTCTTCCCGAAGTACCTGAAGACTGTCGTGACACCATCGACCGTTCCATTCCTATTGCCGTACTCAAAGACGTAACGGTACAGTATGAAGATCACGTAATCCTCAACAAACTCAATTGGACCATAAATCCGTACGAACACTGGCAGATAAGCGGACCTAACGGCTGCGGAAAATCCACCCTTCTGTCACTCATAACCGGTGATAATCCTCAGGGGTACAGCAATGACCTTACCCTCTTCGGCATCAGAAGAGGCAGCGGAGAAACAATCTGGGACATTAAGAAGCACATCGGCTACGTAAGTCCGTCATTTCACCTTGATTACCGCGTAAGCTGCTCCGTAATCAGCGTTATTCTTTCAGGCTACTTTGATACCATCGGCATTTATGAACAGCCCGGAGACCAGAAGATAAATCTGGCCATGCAGTGGCTGAAGATTTTAGGTCTCAGGGAACAGGCGAACAGCAGTTTCAGATCACTGTCCTACGGACAGCAGCGACTGGTGCTTATCGTCAGAGCACTGGTCAAGCAGCCGCCGCTCCTTATTCTGGATGAGCCTCTGCAGGGACTTGACGCACTCAGCCGCGAACTCGTAAGACGATTCGTTGAATTCCTGATGAAAAACGGTGAAACCCAGATTCTCTTCGTATCCCATCATGAGGAGGATGCTCCGAGAGGAATAACCCATCACCTGATTTTCAAGGACAACGGCACAAGAACATTTGACGTGGAAATCAAATAATTCACCCACTGAAAGGACATCCTTAAACAAAGCGGGAATTCCCTGTTTTCAGGATCATATTCTGAAAAAGCCGAAGAGGAGGAATGTTGACATCATTTCTCCGTTCTAATAAAGTAGGTCGGAAGGTTTCCTCCCGGCCTTATTTTCTCCCGCCGACATTTTATGTTTTCAACAGACATGATAATCATAAAGAACGGAAGATAACCGAGAACTCCGATCAAACCGATAACCATAATTAAGGAGCACACGCCTGACGGCCCGTGTTTCGGAACATTTTCAGGATAAAACAGATGCACAAAATATCAGTAATAATTCCGATATACAATGTCGAAGAATATCTGCCTGCCTGCCTTGATTCTCTGCTTTCACAGACATTTACGGACTGGGAAGCGGTATGCGTGGTGGACGGAAGTCCTGATAACAGCGGTGAAATACTGAAGGAATATGCACTTAAGGACTCAAGAATCAGGGCTGTTTTTCAGGAAAACCGAGGTGTTTCCGCAACACGCAATACAGGTCTCGGACTCGCAACCGGAGAATATGTATGTTATCTTGATTCCGACGATGAATATTCTCCATTCTTTCTCGAAAGGATGTATGATGCGGTAAGGGACGGCAAAGCCGACATTGCCTACTGTGAAATCGCAAGAGACAAAAAACTTCTCAGCACGGCTCCGGTGGCGCCGAATTACCATGACAACGTCTTTGAAAACTTCGTCACCAAAAAACTCGATATAAAGATATACACTCCCAACAAGATCCTTCGAAGGGACTTGATAAAGGACATCTCCTTCCCGGAAAACATTGCCATTGGCGAGGATGTGGTATACATATACAAAATCATGTACCGCACCGAAAAAATAGCGTATGTACCGGAACGACTCTATTATTACAGAGACAGAAGCGGTTCTGCCGTAAACACCTCTCTCTCAGAAAAAATCATCACGAGCAACTTCATGGTGGCGGAACTCATACTGAAGGAATTTAAGGATAAGGAAATGTCCTGCCTTTCCAGAAAATACGTAAACAGAAGAATGGCCTACAGATTCTTCAAGTTCGCAGTTACCGAACCCATTCACTCAGAAAACGGCGCACGTAAGAAGGAATGGTACGTTTACACCTGGCCGCTGCTAAAGAAGTTTAAGGATGCAGGCATATATAAGCCGCAGCATCTGTCGCTTAAAAACCGCATAAGATCCTGGCTGTTCCTTAACTTTACCGGACGTCAGAAGAGTTAGACGGGACCAGAAAAACATAAAGGGATTTACGAACACGTAAATCCCTTTATCGTTATCATGCATACTGAGGATTAGCTGCGAACGGCGTAATCACCTTCAATAATCCACTTGTAGCTGGTGAGCTCAACGAGTCCCATAGGACCTCTTGCATGCAGCTTCTGGGTGGAAATTGCAACCTCTGCGCCAAGACCGAACTGGGCACCGTCAGAGAAACGGGTTGACGCATTAACATAGGCACATGCAGAACCGGCCTCATTCACGAATCTTAAGGCATTTGCATGGTCGTTGGTCAGAATGGCGTCAGAGTGGCAGGCTTCATATTTCTGCATATGGGAAATAACCTGATCGAGACCGTCAACAACGGCCACGTTCATACAAAGAGACAGCCATTCAGTTGCAAAATCCTCTTCTTTACCTTCTGTAACCATGCTTCCGGCAACTGAAGATGCATAAGCGAGGGCCTCACCGTGGCAAACCATTCTAACCTTCTTTTCAGTCATGCGGGCAGCAAGCTTCGGAATGAATGAGGAAGCTATGTTTCTGTGAACCAGAATGGTGTCAACGCTGTTGCAGGCACTAGGCTTCTGAATCTTGGAGTTTTCAATAACGTCAAGAGCTCTTTCCTGATCGGCTGATTCATCCACAAAAATATGACCGACGCCGAAACCGCCAATAATTACCGGAATGGTGCTTTCATGCTTGCAGAGCATGTGAAGCTTGGCACCACCGCGCGGAATAATCATGTCCACGTATTTATCAAGGTGCAGAAGCTCGGTAACGTAGGCGCGGTCTGGATCCTCAATGTACTGTACTGAAGCGGCTGGAAGTCCAGCAGCCTCAAGACCTCTCTGGATAATTCTCACAATAACGGCATTGGTGTTGAAGGTTTCCCTGCCGCCGCGGAGAATGCACGCATTGCCTGTTTTGAGACAGAGTGAGGTAATGTCCACGGTTACGTTTGGTCTGGCTTCATAGATAACCCCCACAACCCCGAGAGGCACCCTGCGCTTTAACAGCTTGAGTCCGTTAGGAAGCACCCTGCTGTCATATTCGGAACCGACAGGATCGTCAAGAAGAACAACCTTTCTCATGTCTGAAAGAATATCATTCACACGCTTTTCATTAAGCATGAGACGGTCAAGCATGGCTTCACCGATTCCGCTTTCGCGGGCATTCTTAAGGTCAGTGGCGTTTGCTTCAAGTATCTCCTGTACCGAATCCTGTAAAATGTCGGCAATTTTGGTGATAGCCTCATTCTTGCGGGCGGTTGACAGGGATGCCAGAACATAAGAGCTCTGCTTGGCTCTCTGACCTAATAAATTCATATCCATGGTATTCTTTTACTCCAAAACCACTAAATCGTCACGATGAACGGCAACCTGTCCGTGCTCGTAACCTAAAATATCTTCTATTTCTTCAGACCTGTGACCACAGATGGCGTTAAGCTCGGCACTGGTGTATCTGCTGATACCGTGGGCTACGACCCTGCCGTCAGCATCACTTATGTTAACCACATCACCGCGCAGGAACTCGCCCTCAACTCCGATAATTCCCTTAGGCAGCAGGCTTGAACCTTTTGCCTTCAGAGCCGTTACCGCTCCGGCATCAACAACAATGGAGCATCTTGGCTTAGGACCGGCAAGAATCCAGGCCTTTCTGCCCTCAAGCGGATCACTTTCAGGACGGAAGGAGGTGCCGGTGTAGTCACCGTTTACAATACTTTCAATAATTCGCGGATCATCACCGGAGGCGATTACAACCTCAATACCGCTTCTGGTGGCAATTTCTGCTGCCTGCAGCTTGGTAGCCATGCCGCCGGTACCGAGTCCGCTGACGCTGTCACCTGCCAGAGCCTTTATTTCCGGAGTGATTTTTTCCACGGTTCTGATGAGTGTAGCATCAGGATTTGAACGGGGATCGGCAGTGTAGAGTCCCTTCTGGTCGGTCAGCAGAATAAGCATGTCCGCATCAGAAAGGATTGCAACCCTTGCAGAAAGGTTGTCATTATCACCAACCTTGATTTCAGCAGTGGCAACCGCATCATTCTCGTTAATAACCGGAATGATGTCATTGGCGATAAGGGCACCGAGAGTATCTCTGGCATTCAGAAAACGCTCACGATCCTCAAGATCCGCTCTTGTCAGCAGAATCTGACCGATGTGAAGTCCGTAGATTTCAAAAAGATTCTGCCAGGTATTCATCAGGAAGGTCTGCCCAACGGAAGCAAGCATCTGCTTGTTGGCTATGGTTCTCGGAAGATCCGGGTAACCCAGAACCTCACGTCCGGCCGCAACAGCACCGGAACTTACAACAACGATGTGATGCCCTTTTTTGGCCAGGGCGGACAGAACTCTTACCACCTCAATCATATGTGCTGGATCAAGGCGTTTAGTACCTGAAGTAAGCATTGAGGTACCAAATTTTACAACTATAGTCTTTGCGTTCAATTTCTTAAATCCGGCAGTTTTAGAGCCGTTCCTTTAACCAGTCGGAAACCTGGTCAATTACCTTTGTAAACAATTCAAAAGCGGTATTCGCCTTTAATTCCATAAATTCCGTGTTTTCGCTGATGCCTCCCAGAAGCTTGGCATCACCGATGGAACTGATTGACTTTCTGTCTGAAGAAACAACAAGCATCGGAGTCTTAAGCTTAACCCCTGAAATGAGCCCCTGTCTCTTGACAGAAAAGGTCTGCAGTCTCGGAATCAGATTCTCCCATTCCGCAGCATCGGTTCCCATGCGGTTACACATTGACGTGCGCTGTATCGGTGAGGCAAGCTTCAGAAGCTCGGGGTCAACCATCACGTCATTTACAATCGGGGCAATCATGCAGGCAACCCTGATGTCCGATGAATGAGACACAAGAAGGTGAGTGGCACAGTTGCAGCCGAAACGCTGCGCAATAATTCCGATATGCATCCTGTTGATGTAAGGAAGGTTTTCCTTGACATAATCCAGCAATGCCTCGTGCAGAACCCCCGTGTTTGCGGTAAGAGGGATATTACTGTTCATGCCCATACCGGGAAGATCCAGTGTAATCATCGCCACACCGTTAGGATACAGATTCTCACGGTAGAATCTGAGGTATTCAGTTGCCAGATTCACATAGTTACCGCAGATGATGACGCACGGCAGGCACTGGTTCTTGTCAGGAGTATGAACATATGCGGTACCTTCCCCTGCTTCGGACTTAAACTTAATAATCTCAAAATGCCCGTCAACGTATCCAGCGGCCTTTTTGTAATTGACATGATTCATGAGCAGCGCATGATTTGCCATCTCGTCCCCTTTAAGATGAGGGTAACTGGCGAGCGCATAACAGAGATAAGCCAGACGGAAATGCTTGAACGCCTCCTCACGGGCATCGGGATCATTCTCGATGCTTCTGGCATGAGAAGCGTGCTTCTCCGCAAGCATGGAAAACTCATAGACCCAGTTTCCCGGACCGTATTCATAGACGGTATCCAGCACTCCCTCACGGGTACGCTTGTTTTCAGAACCAGCTATGTCTGACACGACCTTCTGAATTTCCAGAATGTCTAACCCCATCCAGCTCCAGTAGTCACGGTGCAGATCCCTAAACCAGCGACGCGGAGATCCGTCACGGTTGGGCAGAAGCTCATCAACGGAGTTGGATATAAAGGAAGTCTCCAGACTTGAACGATGAGGTTTAAACAATACCTCGCTCAGGTTTTCGGAAGATATTTCAGTCATACACGCAATACTTACAACATTAAACCATGCAACAGGCGGCGCGGCTCAAAGAAGCCACGCCGCAAAATAATAATAAGTCTTTTAATTTTATCATAAAACACAGGCAAACCATAATTTAAAAGGGTCAATCACTTTTTTTATGTGATTGCAAAAAATAAAAATTATTTATGCATTGAATAAAAAAGGATCTTCCTTTATGTTTGAGTTGCATCCTGCACGATGTAGCATCTCAACCAAAATGAAGA